>Ga0302303_10001911_pt1 | contig 12993 bp, 14 predicted proteins | sample III_Palsa_E2_1_FD_194542 | JGI IMG/M metagenome (GOLD analysis project Ga0302303, IMG submission 194542) | Peat permafrost microbial communities from Stordalen Mire near Abisko, Sweden - III_Palsa_E2_1 | ecosystem: Environmental > Terrestrial > Soil > Palsa > Peat permafrost | place: Sweden... | reverse complement strand
TCGCATACCATCAACCCACGCACAGGCCTGCCTGTTAGCGGCATTAAAAGCGTAACCATTATTACCACCAATGCCGAAATAGCCGATGCCATGGCAACGCCTGTAACTATAATGGGCATTAATGCCGGGCTTGACATGATCAACCAGATGAAAAATATTGAAGCCGTGATCATTGATGACGATAATAAAATTTACACCTCAAGGAATATAAATATAAAGTAACCCCTATTAAAAATGACAAATCAAATGGCAAAAGCTTTAGCCTGCCTGCTTATAATGATAGCATTTACCTCATGTGTGCATTTAAAAGAATACCAGAAAAGCCGCATTAACGATGCTGAAATGGCTTTGAGCAACCGTAAGGTGGAGAAAAACGAATTGAATTTCCAATCGTACCGCGAAGCTGCTTCGGGTGCAAATGCCGGTAAAACAGGTGGGGGCTGTGGCTGTAATTAATTATGAGAAAGGTATATTTATCCATAGTCGGGTTTTCACTCTTATGCCGGTTAAATGCGCACGCGCAAACCAGGCAGGATAGCATCAGCAATAAACCTTCGTACGGCGTACACAGTTCGCCAAACCAGGATAGCACCCATTATAACCCCAGGAAGCTGCGGTTGGATGAGATTGACCTGGTATCAAGCTACTACTCGCAAAATGGCGATCATTCAGCAGTTACAGGCGGTATCGGTACCGAGAAAGTAACCGATATTGCAAATGGCATTGACCTGAATTTTGTATGGACAAATCATAATCAAAACAAAAACACACTTGCTGTCGGGCTTGGCTTTGATGTGCATACAGCGGCATCACAGGCCTTCGTTTCTAAAACGGGCGCATCGCAAACAGGCGGCACCAGGCTTTATCCATCAGTTGACTGGACAGTTGAAAACGCTAAAACAGGGAATACCTTCGGCGTAGGCGCCTATTATTCGGGAGAGTATAACTACCAATCACTTGGCGCTGATGTTCACTATTCGTTGAAAACAGATGATAAAAGTGGCGAGTTTAGCGCCAAATTACAGGGATATTTCGATCATGTAACTTTAATTTATCCTTCGGAATTTGACCCGCAAAGCACAGCTATTACCGGTAATGAAAATTATGGCGGTGGTGGCCATCATCACGATGATAATGGCAGCAGCCCGCGGGAAACTTATACAGCCGCATTTGGTTATACACAGATCATAAATTCAAGATTACAGATCGCATTTTTGGCTGATCTTGTTGGGCAAAATGGTTATTTAAGCCTGCCTTTTCACCGGGTATATTTTTCAAACGGGAAAGATACGATTGAAAAATTGCCGTCATCGCGCTATAAACTGCCGTTGGGTTTCAGGCTTAATTATTTTTTGGGTGATAACATCATTTTCCGTACCTATTACCGCTATTATTTAGATAGCTGGGGCATACGGTCAAATACAGCCAACCTTGAAATTGCGTACAAGGTATCACCCTTCTTTTCCATTTCACCGTTCTACAGGTTTTACAGTCAATCTGCTGCGCGGTATTTTGCTCCGTATGAAGCGCATAACCCTACCGATGAATATTACACCAGTAACTATGAATATGCAAAATTTAACAGCCAGTTTTTTGGTGTAGGTTTCAGGATAGCGCCGCCTAATGGGGTTTTGGGCTGGCAACATTTGCACGACCTCGAAATAAGATACGGGCACTATTCACAAACTACCGATCTGGTATCAAATGTGATCTCGTTGGATCTTGGGTTTAAATAAAGAAATATTGAGGTTATCTGGCCAAAACGGACAGATCAACCTCGACATTTTTATCGATGGAGTTATCCGGCCCGACATTATATTCCAGCCGGTTTAGTTCAAAACTACCTTTAAACTCATAGCCACCATCCAAAGGTTTGGCGGCAAACGGAAAGGAAATACTTTTTGTAATACCTTTCAGCGTGAGCGTACCCGAAAAAATGTATGCACCATCGTGTGCCCCCCTGGTAATACTTTGTGATTTTATGCTGATCAATGGATATTTTTGTGCATCGAAGTATTCATCTTTTTTCAAGTGATTATCTCTCATACCAATTCCTGAATTGATAGTTTCCACGGCTACAGAAACACGGAATGAAGAGGCGGCAAGATCATTAGGGTCGAATGCTATTGTTCCTTTCAGGCCTGTAAATGTGCCTGTAACCGTACTCTTAAAGATCATTTGATGCTCAACCTTAAATTGTATAACTGAGCTTTGTTCAACCGGTGTATAATGCTGTGCCAGTACTAAACCCGACTGACAAAGCACCAACAGCATAATAACAATAAAACGGATTTTCATAGGTGATAAATTAACAGATGTTGTATATGTATGGTTATGGCAGATCAGTTATAACATGCAGCCAAAGCCATATCACGGTAATTACTATAAGTATTATTATAGCAGCTATACCAATGTATCTTATTACCTTTTTCATTTGCCGCTTAATTAATATCAATTATTCCCTTGCAATCTATACTGAGTTATCGCCCCCGTTTATCATATCAGATACAATGCCTTTTCCTTCCTTCCGTTCGGCCAAAAACACGCCAACAACGTGTACAACTATAAAAGCCAATACTAGATACATACAAAAACCATGTACGCTTTTAACCGGGTGATGTATGGCCTTTAATGCCGGGAAATCATCATCAAAAGCAAGCGATAAACCTGTTACTACCATAATGGTAAGCAGGCCATAAAAAATGGCATATATTATTTTAACGGTAAGCTCATGCAACGCTGTTTGCCTATTTTTTTTAATGGTTTTGAAATGTACATAAGCACTTTTCATCTTGGGGATAAATTTTTCACCTGCAGGCAGAAAAAATTCCGCCGCCAGCCGAAACAAAAACAGCGCAGCCAAACAATAACCAAAATATACATGTACATCCCAAACGCTATCACTAAGGGCGTTGGCAACTGCTTTTGCCTGGGCACTGCTCACATTAGCACCGGCTTTTAAAAATTTAGCCTGCATAAGTAACGCAGTTTTGTGCTTACTGATTATAGTGGAGTTAAGAAGTACAGTTATAAGCGAGCCGCTAATTACTATCATATTAGCCCAGTGCCACAAACGAATGGAAGCTGAATGTTTTTTTATTTGATGGGGATATCTGATGTCCTTGCGGACAGGTTCTATACTTGTCATATTAATATGTTTATATAATTTAGCTCCCTACGCCGCCTAAATAAATACCCAATAAAAAAACAATCCCACCGCCCACAATCACCTGTAAAATAGTTTTTACCAAAGGGGTTTTCATAAACCTGTAACGAATAAAAGCAATACTTAATAATTCAAATACAACTACTATATAAGCTATATGCAAAGCCCGGTGAATGTTGTTTATTAAGAATGGTAACGTATGCAGCATCCCTCCCAGTGCGGTGGCAAATGCTGTTATGCCGCCCCTGACAACTGGATTACCCCGGCCTGTAACCGTACCATCATCAGACAATGCTTCGGCAAGCCCCATACTTATTCCTGCCCCAAGTGAAGCAGCTAATCCAACATAAAAAGCTTTAATTGGCTGGCCGGTTAAGCCTGCAGTAGCAAATATGGGCGCTAACGTTGAAACGGAACCATCCATTAGCCCAAGCAAACCTGGCTGAACTTTTTGAATAACAAACGTGGCTTTGTTATTTTTTGCCATTATTTAATTATTTTCATTTCTAAAGATATTGATTGAATTTGAAGTAAATCTGTAGTTTTTCTACAGTATATAAATATCATGCTTCAGAATATCTTCAATTTCAAACCATATATTTGTTAAAAACCATTATTGAAACTCCTGATAATAGAAGACGAAAAAGGGCTTCGCGATAATATAACCTCATATTTTAATGATGATGGTAATATTTGCGAAAGCTGTGTTGACCTGGCTGGTGCAACTGATAAATTATCTAATTATGATTATGACTGCGTTTTATTGGATATAGGCTTACCAGATGGTGAAGGATTTGTTATTCTTGATTTTCTGAAAAAGCACATGAAAAATGAAGCAGTGATCATTATATCCGCCAGGAATTCATTAGATGATAAGATCAAAGGACTGAATATTGGTGCCGATGATTATTTGACCAAGCCCTTTCATCTTGCTGAACTAAAGGCAAGGGTGGCTTCGGTTTACCGCCGTAAAGCTGCCAACAGCAACAACAATTTAGTTTTCAATGAAATAACCATCAATTTGCCCGGCAGGGCTGTAGAAATTAATAACATACCGCTTGTACTCACCAGAAAAGAATATGATATGTTACTATATTTTATTGCCAATAAGGGAAAGGTGATAGCGAAAAACGCCATCGCAGAACATTTATGGGGCGACGAGATGGATATGCATGATAACTTTGATTTCATATATACACATATTAAAAATCTACGAAAAAAACTCTTAGATGCAAAATGCACAGATTACCTGAAATCAATATATGGAATAGGCTATAAATTTAAAGCACAATGAAGCTTTCGGCGCATTACAATAAGGCTAACATAATAATTACCCTCTCGGTATTATTTGCAGGTGCTGTAATTTATTTTTTTGCCATTAACTACATTGCCAAAAACCAACTTGACCGCAATTTAATAGAAGAAATTGATGGGGTTAAGGATTATATCAAACTTAACCAGCAATTGCCCAAACAGGTAGATTTTGATGAAGACCAGGTTATATTTGTAAAAACGGACAGGCAAAACCTGCAAAGAAGATTTTTTGATACCATATATAATAACCCTAAAGAGAGAAAAAAGGAAGCGGGAAGGGCCGTTTCGTGCTTAATATCGCTAAATGGTAATAATTACGAAACAACCATTATCGTATCAAGAGAAGATACCGAATACCTGGTGCAGATAATAGGCTTTATAACGCTTATATTATCCATTGGGCTATTGCTCATCCTTTTTTTAACAAACAGGTATATTTTAACTGGTTTGTGGAAATCTTTTTATGCTACGCTTAATGAAATAAAAGCGTTTAACGTTTCCGACACTAAAAATTTCCGGCTAAAACAAAGTAAGGTTGATGAATTTAGCGAATTGAATAAGGCTGTTCATATCATGTCGTCGAGGGTGAAAAATGATTTTCAGCATTTAAAACAATTTACAGAAAACGCATCTCATGAAATGCTTACGCCTTTAGCCGTAATTACTTCTAAACTGGATACATTGATCCAGGATGAAACATTAAAAAATTATCAGTTCGACCAGATCAATGATATATATGCCGCCGCAGGAAGGTTGGCCCGGTTAAATCAATCTTTATTATTATTGGTAAAGATTGAAAACAATTTGATAGAAGATGCCGAACAAATAAACCTGGATATTTTGATCAGCGAAAAACTTAAGCAGTTTCATGAGTTAATATTCTCAATGAATATACAGGTTGAAAAAAATCTTCAAAACAAACAGGTTTTGGCAAGTAAATATTTAATGGATATTTTGTTTAACAACTTATTCAGTAATGCCATAAGGCACAATACTAAAAATGGCAAATTAATTATTACTTTAACTGATGATAAACTTATATTTCAAAACAGCGGGGGTTCAACGCCTTTAAACCCTGATAAGGTATTTGAACGTTTCCAAAAGGGCAATAAATCCGAAGGAACCGGATTAGGCCTAGCCTTGGTTAAAAACATTTGCACACTTAATAATTGGACTATCAGCTACTACTACGATAATATATTACATACCTTTCAAATTGCGCTTTAACTACCAAAAACAACATTATCATCTCCTGCCGGGATGCTGAACCTTTGAATTTTTGTTTTTTGTTTTTTTTATCATAACTGATCAGAAAGAACTTTGCTGCAAGGTTACCGGGCCTGTAAGGCCCGATTTAAATAACGGGGAATTTTGCGTGTATGGATGGAAAGTGGCAAACGTGTACCTGCCCGAGGTGCGTGGCAAGCCTTTGGTTAACCAATCGGGCCATTTACCATCTTTTATGCCGTCATCAGGTAACTTTTCATCGCCTATGAGCCTGTTCACCCACAGGTTGGCTACTTCTATTTCTAAATGATTTTGCTTTTTCAAGGCGCTGGTTACATCAATTCGCCAGGGCGCTGTCCATACCACACCCAGATCTTTACCATTTAATTTAACTCTTGCCAGATCCTTAATACCGCCCAGATCTAAATAAACCCTTGCTTTTGATGAGGAATGATCTTGGATGAAAATAAAATCCTTTTTATACACCGCAATGCCCGAATAGTACTTTATACCATCATCCGCACTTTCAGTCCAGTCGATAAGCTCGTTAAACGTTGTATTTTTGGGCCCACCGAATTTGGGGTTAAACGAAACCTGCCATGGGCCGGCAAGAGTGGTGAGTGTTTTAAATACAGGGAAGTTTTCCTTATTTGGGGCAATGCCGCGCTTATCGTTTATATTAAATACGATGAAATAACTTTGGCTTGGCTCAAATTGCAGGGGAATAATCGTTTGCGATCCCTTTACGGAGAAGCGCGATAAATTCCTGGTTTCACCTGTTATCGGATCCCATAACTCAGGTGCGCCTTTTGTACTTCGGAATATGGCATTTGCTTTTTCGGGCACGTTGGTAGTGTTCGATACAAAATAAATATCCCAGGTAGCAGTGGTGCGGTGGGTGTAACGAACGGCCTGATCAGACTTAAAGTCAACACCTACGCCCATTGATTTTAAAATAGCCGCGGTCAGATCGTATTCAGGGTACAGGTCATTGATCTGCCTGTCGAGCGCTCCTCCAAAAATCACCTTTCCTAAACCATATTTACGTATGGTTTGCTTTTCGGGGCTGCCTGCGGTTCCCCAAAGTGTTTTAGCCATGGCCTGCACTTGCATATCGCATGCCGGGTAACCTGACAAGCCCGGTGATTTAACCGGAGGCATGCCAACCACCGTCGCCCCGGCTTTTACAAGCGCGAGTATCTTTGCCAATAAAGCTGGTGTAATAGTTTTTACCGCAGGCATTACCAAAAGATGATAGCTTGCTCCACCCGGAAAAACGATCGACCCATTTTTAACGCTGGCTGCATATAACTGTAAAGGCGAACAACCATCAAAATTATAACCACGCCTGTCAGGAATAGTATCATTACCGGTTAAGGCCGAAGATGGCGGGCGGAATACATACGGCGCACCCTCGGCACTTAAATATAAAACATCGGCTACTGCCCTGCCCTGTTGTAGTATATACTGGCACCTTGTAATATAATCATGATAGCCGCTTACCATAGGCCACCAGGTTTGGCCCCTGTCCCAATGTACACCGTAAGGGCCCATCGTCATGCCGGGGCGCAGCGTGTCATTTAAAACCTGGTTTATAAACGTGTGAAAAACAAACCTGTTGATGCCGGTTGCAAATGCCCAGTCGCCCTGGTTTTTCATCGAACCGGGGTATTGCCGCCAGCCCTCATCATTCTGCGCAGTAAACGATTCGGAAGGCATTACCGCCTGCCCTTTAACATGCGCTACAGAGGTTGCCTCGATGCAACTAAAAGACGAATTAAAGCCGTAACCTTTACTCCAAAACTCGCACATCACCCAATCGGCAACCGAACCCAGCTCCATATCGGCCGAAGGGTTCATGTCATAGGGTTCAATTGATAAACCTAAGCCGTTCTTATGCGCATACTTTTTTACCTGGCCTGCATGATACTCCAAAACAAGTTCGTTAGCTGTTTGGCGCAGATCCCATAAAAAGCGTTCGCTGATTTCGGGGCTTTCAACTATATTGCCTGCATATACCGGGTAAAATAGCAAAGGATCATACCCCCTCCTTTTTATAAACTCTTCACGGAACTGGCCCGTCCAGTTTTGTGCGCCCATTTCCCAACTGTCCATGTGCAGCCGTTTCAATCCCCCTGCTGATTTAGCGTCAGGCCTGCCTATTTTTTTCAACAGCTTGCCTACGTAATTATTCAGGTGGGCATCCAGCGCTACAGTATCAAATTTGTCGCATTCAAAACCCAAACCGGTAATAGGCGCAGGCCGTGTAATTGCACCATTATTACGGCTCACAAAGCGCACAATTGTCCAGTTCCCGGGTGGCACATCCCAATTAAGCATACCGCCAGGCTCCAATTTGCTTGTAATATCAATAATATTTTTCCGGGAGATGATGGCCTCGGGAGAAACGGCATCATATTTCACCTCTGAGGGCAAAAACTGTTTAACACCTGCCACCGATGAATAGGGCGCACGATAATACAGGGCTTTTTCGTCTATATCGGTTATTTTGCTGCTTTTTGTTGGTGTGGGATATGCCAATACGGCTACATCTTTATAATAATCAAGCCATTGTTTTTTTAATGCGGGCGTAAAAACCCCTTCGCCAAAATATGGCTCTTTGGGCAATGGCAGTGGTAATTGTATCTTTTGCTTTGACCCGCCTGTTACCGTAACAGCAGCAGAAAGCAAATGTTGCATAGATTGATCCGCAGGTACCCATGGGCCACCACTGCCTGTCCATCCGGGGCCAATGCCTAAGGTTATCTCTATCCCCAAACGCTCGCTTTCACGCACCGCGTACTTAAACAAATCCTGCCATTGCTCACTTAAAAAATCAACAGGGCCTACCGGCAGGCCCACGTTTACCTCTAAAAATATCACGTTGCCAATACCCGCTTTTTTCATCGATTCCAAGTCTTTGGTCATGGATTGCTTTGTCATATTGCCATCCATAAAATACCAGTATACGCCGGGCCTGGCCGATGCGGGCGGGTTTAAAAACCCGGCTTTTATAGTGCTTACAGATGTATTTGGCTGTTGGCTGTAGCCGTAAAGGCTGCCCATTGTTAACAAACACAACAGTAATAATTTCCTTTTCATAGTGAGATGCTGGTTTATAAAAGGCTTAATTTTAGCTGACGATCAAATGTATTTGTAATATGCCGCTTATGAAATAGATGATTTGATATTTTATTTGTGCTTTTTGATTTAGATATATCCGTCTGTATGATCAATTATTACAAATATTTACTACCCCTGTTATTATAACGCCTTGACGGCACAGATGCTATTGCTTAACTTTGAGTTTCCCGATGATCATAGCATTCGAAAACTACTTGCGCCTACAAACCGACCTCAGCCAGGAAAACATCCGTCGCATCAGCGCGTTGGCCATTCCCCGCAAACTGCGCCGCAACGAGTTCCTATTCCGTGAAGGCGAAGTATGCCGGCATAAGGTATTTATGGTGAGCGGCCTGCTGCGGACATTCGGTATGACACCCGACGGCGGTGAGCATATCCTGCAGTTTTCGCCCGAGAATACCTGGACACTGGATGCGGAAAGTTATGACCACCAGGCACCCTCGCACTACAGCATCAGTGCCATAGAACCAAGCGAGCTGCTGCTGTGGACTAAAGCTGACTTTGAAAGCTTGCTGGCGGAGATCCCGCGACTGAAAAGTTTTGCCGAGCAACTGATCTCACGGAATATCTATAGCGGCAGGCAGCGCCTGCTGACAGCGCTGAGTGCCACTCCGGAGGAGAAATATGAGGACTTTGTTCAAAACTATCCGGAATTGTTATCCCGTTTACCACTGCGGATGATCGCCGCTTACCTCGGCGTATCACTCAAAACGTTGAACCGTGTTCGCCAGGCGCAATTGTTGCGTTCCTGAAATTAGTGTCAAATGACCTCTTTTTGACACCTGCAATTCCTCAGTTTTGTAGTCAATAAAATTGAAAACCTATGTATGTATTTGTAACAGGGGCCTCAGGATTCGTAGGCTCCGCTATCGTTAAAGAATTATTAGCAGCGGGTCACCGGGTGCTTGGCCTGGTGCGTTCGGATAAAGGCGCCGAACAACTCGCTGCTACCGGTGCGGAAGTATTACGCGGTGACGTGAATGATAAAGACATCATCCGCCAGGGTGCGGCTGCCTGCGAAGCCGTAATCCATACAGCCTTCAACCATGATTTCTCACAGTTTAAAGCCAACTGCGAGGCCGACAGGAAAGTGATCGAAGCGTTCGGCGAAGCCTTAACCGGTACCATTAAACCGCTGGTCATTACCTCCGGCGTGGGCTTGCTGAATTATGGCAGATTGGTGAGCGAGGATGATGCCGTTCCTGTAGGATCAGATGTGAGCCCAAGGGCGGCTTCAGAAGAAGCGGCGCAGGCAGCCTCGGCCAAAGGCGTTAATGTATATATCGTACGGCTGCCGCCAAGTGTGCATGGTGCGGGCGATCATGGCTTTGTACCCATCGTGATCGGTACGGCGCGTGAAAAAGGCACATCGGCCTACGTAGGGGATGGCAATAATCAATGGCCGGCAGTACACCGTTCAGATGCAGCAGCGCTATACCGCCTGATCGTGGAAAAACAGCCTTCACTCAAGGTCTTCCACGCAGTAGCTGAAACGGGCGTACCGTTCCGCGAAATAGCCGAAGCCATTGGAAAAGGCCTGAACCTGCCAGTGGTGAGCAAGAGCGGTGACGAAGTAGCCGAGCATTTCGGCTGGTTTGCCCATTTCGCTGCTATCAACTGTCCCTCATCGAGTGAGCAAACCCGCCAGGCACTGGGTTGGGAGCCACATGGGCCGGGACTTATCGAAGATATGTTGGATTGTTATTTTTGAGTTAGGTTGCACTTTCAATGTTTTTTCCAATAGTCTGAAATTTTGTACTAACTATTAAAATATAGACTACTTGTATCATTTGGGTAAAGACAACATCTTTACTTTCAAAAACAGATAAAAGTATGTTCAAAAGAAAAATAATAGCGGCAAATTGGTATTACTAACCATTGGAATTATACACAATGCCTCGGCACAAGGCGAAAATGCTAAAACTCAAAAACAAAAAATATGACAACTGAACAAGTAAAAAAATTAAGTGTTGGTGAATGGGTGAGCATTGCACCTGAGGTTCGTCCCAGTATATCTAAAGACGCCAATGGTAACATGAAACCATTTTATCTGACCAGGACTTTTACGTATTCGGCAGATGGGAAATTCACCCTCGAAATGGTTAATACTGCTGATGCCTATGGCAAAGTGCCATTAGTAAAAATTGTGTTAAGAGGACATACCGAGTGGCAAGGTGAACATCCAATTGCTCCGGGTGCTCAAAAAATACACTATATAGCTGATGAAGCTTACGAAGTTACCCCTTTGATACAAGGTTTTGCCGATGCCATGAACCATGTTGCCAGTACGGACTTTAATAAATGGGCAGTAGGCGAAACCCAAAATATTTTAGGGAAGGCTTTTCCACCATTTGGCCTTACAGATGGACAAATTTATGGCGAGTACGACTTAGTATTTATCGATCATGATATGCTATTTTGGGGTGCAAAACATGTTGATGGACGTAGCTTTGAAAAAGAAGAAAACCGGCCCGACAATTTGCAGATCCCAATGGTCAGGAAGAAATAAACATTTTGTTCCTGGTTATGAACGGTAAAGCAGGGAGGCCAATAGCTTTCCTGCTTTTTTGTTATAAACCCATAGCTCTCGCTGTCCGAAGTTTCCAAATCGGAGCAATATGCCTGTAGTCTGCGACTACAGTACTTAACCTTTATCAATAAGCGCAAGATAATACCCCAATTTTTGCAGGATAATATCAATCGGCAGGTCGGCATTGGGGTCTATTTGCATCGATTCATATTTATCTTTTGGTTTAATTCCCGCTGTTAATTCCTGCAAACTTTTATCCAGGCAAAAACCCAGCATCAGCTTTTTGTGGTTAAGCCACAGGTAGCCCAATTTTTTTCCTTTATATGTAAAAAAGGGTATCTGGAACTTACGCTCATGGCAAATGTTGGGGTTGGCACGCAAAATAACATCCTTTAGCGCCAGCAGGCAGCCCTGGTAAGGTTCAGGTTTAGATAGATAATAAGATTCGAGAGTAGTATGCTTGTTCATCTTAATTTTTTAAGCAAATAAAAAAAGGCTACATTGTTAATGTAACCTTTTTTGTATCTGTGGTATCAGCTGGGATCGAACCAGCGACACAAGGATTTTCAGTCCTTTGCTCTACCGACTGAGCTATGATACCGCCGTTTAAGGAGTGCAAATGTAGCTTGTTTTTTTATTTATGGAAACTTTTTATGAAAAAAGGTACTAATTAGCTGGTTTCAATAGCCTTAAAATAGCATCTAAGAATAAGACACACTTATTTTATGGGATCATATCCGTTTAAATAAGTCTTTCTAAATAAATTATGAAAATAGGAGAATCGGCATAAATGGTTTATATATGCGCTAATAATACCAGTATGTGATATTGTTATTTATTTATCTTCACTTTGCCTTAAATCGCGATCAGTTGCTACATTAAATACTCCAAGTCCCCAGCAAATTACTACACCCATCCCTACAAAATAAATAAATACAATCATTTTAGCTCTGTCTTTTTAAATTAAAAAAATTTTTCTTTTTTAAATGGTTTAGGCAGTTGTAACGCGGAAATTAAATCTTTAGTACAAGATTTTTGCTTTCCCGTTAATGTTTGTAACATTCTTGTTGTACAAAAGTAACATTTAAAAGTTAACTCAAAGTTATCTTTTAAAAAAAAGAGCAGTAGAAGATTTTATAAACATATAAACAGGATGGGTATTACTATAAAATTATGAGCAGAAAATTGCGCATAAGAAATTCATAGCAGCCGGGTAGCTCTGCATGTTTATTGTTAGGGGATTTTAATATTCTGGGATAATTGCCTTGTGGTGAATAGGCAATCATATTAGAAAATGTATTATCCTTGTTTTTCTTCGGCGTGGTTAATATCAGCATTACCGGCCCTGGTTGTAAAAGCGCCTAATGCCCAGCAAATAATTATTGCCATTCCTACAAAATACAAAAATACATTCATGGTTTATTAAATTAGTATGTTTATACATATGCTAAAACTGTTCCATATGTTCCAATTTAGAGTGCTATTTATAAATTGATAGATTTTTTGTCAGAAAAATATTTACATATAAAAATAAATCTCATACAGTTTTTTTAATATAATTACCCTTTATTTTTTTGTTTTTTCCATAAAAGAATAAAAATTTAACTATAAA
>Ga0302303_10001907_pt1 | contig 13008 bp, 4 predicted proteins | sample III_Palsa_E2_1_FD_194542 | JGI IMG/M metagenome (GOLD analysis project Ga0302303, IMG submission 194542) | Peat permafrost microbial communities from Stordalen Mire near Abisko, Sweden - III_Palsa_E2_1 | ecosystem: Environmental > Terrestrial > Soil > Palsa > Peat permafrost | place: Sweden... | reverse complement strand
TTCAGAATAAAACTGACCGTCGAGCGAAACATCATCATGAACGAAATTGCCAACCAGCGACAGAAGAGTAGGCGGGGCATCTTCGTGCGCGGGCGTAATCTCCACCTGCACATACCGAAAACCGTAGTAGCTGAAACGGGGATGCCATTTCTCGATGCCATTGCCGTGCAAAATATACGTGAACAGGACTGGATTTTCCTTGCTTGCAGAGGCGCTGTGCTGAGTGACTTCGCCGTGTTGATCTAGAAGTTCGCCCGGTACCATGCGAATTCTGTCCCCTGCGTGCCCGAGAACTCGTATTTCTGGCCATCCCGAGAAGTTCTTTCCCAAGTCGTAGACTCGTGTGTTTCTATTGACCTCGGATTGACGAACGGGTTTAATAACCTCGTTCACTTTCATAGGGGGAATCAGAAGCGCGTTCAGCGAGTCGCCCGGGTGGGTGGAACCATTGGGTGCTGCGACTTCGACCGCGTTCCCCCAGAACGCGGTCGAGCGTCCTGTATCCCACCCATTTTCCTCTTCGCGAGCGTCATAATCTTCGCCACCATAGATGCTGGAAAGAACAATCGGCCCAGGTTTCGTTTCCCATGTGTGGTCACTCGCTACGACCTCCTGAGTTCCGTCAGCGAATGCGATGTGCATTTGTAAGATCATTTTGGGCATGCCGAATGAGCCAACGAACTTTGTATAACGCCCCTTAATATGAGGTACGTTGTACATGCCATTGCCGAGCATGACGCCTAAAGTATTGTTTCCGCGTTTGACCTGCCTGGTGATGTCGTACGTGTTGTAGATCACTGTTTTCCGATAATTTGTCCAACCGGGAGTCATCACCGCGTTTGTGACTGAATGACCGTTTAAATGCAACTCATACTGTCCCAGACCAGAAACATACACGAGCACCTGATTTACCCGTTTAGCCAACTGAAAAGAGTGCCGAAATATCGGCAACGCCTCCGGTGCGACCTGACTCTGGCCTTCCCCCTCACTAGCCTGCCGTTCATCGGGCCTCGCTGCTATCCACTTAGCAACCCAATCTTCCGGATGTAGGAGAGCGGTTGTCCAATGGGAAGTGGCACTCCAAGACGGTGGATGACCGTGATTGTCCCAAATGCAGACCTTCCAGAAATAGGTCTTGTGGGAGTGGAGAGGAGGACCCGCGTATGCGATATGTATGTAGTCGCGACTCTCTCTTCGGCCAGAGTCCCATATGTCGCCATGGCCTTGATCGAGGAGAGTAGCTGATGATGCCACTTGGATGCGATAGGCCGACTGAAGAACGTTATGCTGTGCGGGACCGTGGACGGCGAGCAGCCATTGAAAGAAAGGCTCCTGCTCGTCCAATCCGACGGGAGCTTTGAGACCAGAGACCCGTAGCTCAACCGGAGTTACGCTATTGTTAAGACTCTTGGCAGCCTGCGCCTGTATGCCTATGGGCATCAACCAAGGAAGAAAAAAAGGGAGCAGGATTGCGGGCAGGTTTGCGCTCCGTCTTGAAGAGCAATTAGGCCGAGACATAGAGAGGGTATACACGATAAGGACTAAGAACCGTACGCGCTTAAGTAGCGGTGAAGCCAGAGTTGATGAATTGCGTTCTCTTGATCGGCGAACCAAGTCTCAGCCCACTAGGCCTCGGCTCCTGATCCGCATCGCCGTTATATGCAGCTAGTACGAATGAAATGTCAGGTGAACCGTAGGTGGCCACCTGCAAGGATAGTGGAGTGAGAAAGTGTCGCCTCAGTAAGGCGTTTTCCATTGAAGATAACCGTGCTCTCTTCAGCCGAATCGGATCTTTCGATTATCAGCTTATTGCCATTAGGCAACTCCACAACGGCGCGTGGAAAGAATGAGACGCCCAGCACATACTCTGGCTTTCCGGGGCAAGTTGGATAGAAGCCAAGACTGCTGAAGATGAACCAAGCCGCCATGGATCCGGTGTCTTCATCGCCAGGAAAGTTCTCTGTGGAGTAGAGTTCACGCATCACTTTTTGTGTCCAGTAGCGCGTACGATCAGGACGCCCGGCGGCGGCAAAAAGGTAAAGCACATGATGAACAGGCTGATTACTCTGCGCGTATTGTCCGAAAGGGACGGCTGCCATCTCGGACATTTCATGAATCTCTCGTTTATAGGTACCCACATCGAACTCAGGAGACATGGTCATCATTTGCTCCAGTGCAGTGATTGTTTGTGTTGTTCCGCCCAAAGATTCCATTAGTGCCGGAAAGTCGTGGGGTACATCCCAGCGATGCTGCCAGGCAGAGCCTTCAACGTATGGGTCGCCCCAAGTAGTCGGATGAAATGGTTCGAGCCAAGTACCATTTGCGTTTTTGCCGCGGAGAAATCTGGATTCTGAATCGAACAGATGACGCCAGTTTTCAGAACGTTTCATGAACATGGAGTAATCGGCCTTATGGCCAAGAACTTTTGCGACTTGCGCGATGCAGAAATCGCCATATGCAGCATCAACGGTTTCGGCAGCTGACTGGGGCACGCGGTCGGCAGGGCAGTAGTTATAACGGAGATACTCTTCGACTCCACGCCGGCCATAGCCGGCATCGGGGTTGCCAGGTTGTGTGGCGTGCTTCTTGAGCCCTTCATAGGCAGTCGCGAGATCGAAGCCTTTAATGCCTTTTGCTGCGGCATCTCCGAAGACCGAGTCTATAAGACTTCCGGTCATGCAAGCGCGATAGCCGGGACAGGGGAATTGCGGGAGCCAGCCGCCCTCTTTATAACTGTTTACCCAAGCTTGCAGGATTTCGCCAAGACGCTCTGGGAATAGAATGCTCATCAGTGGATACCAAGCGCGGTATACGTCCCAGTAGCCGTGATCGGCATACATGGCCCCTTGGGTGACAGCTCCTGTATAGGGGCTTCGGTGTTGCAAGGCTCCCGTAGCGTCCGGCTCGTGCCAGATGCGCGGAAAAAGCAGAGCGCGATAAAGACAGGAATAGAAGGTTTTTTGTTGTTCGAGAGAGCCGCCTTGCACCTCAATGCGCAAGAGGTGCTTGTTCCAGTCGTCTTTGCCTTGCTGACGAAGAGCGTCACTGGGATAAGTTTTGAGTTCATTGTCTAGATTGCGCTGAGCTTGCAAAAAAGAAATAAAAGACGTTGCGATGCGAACCTCTATCGATTTCACATCAACGTCAAAGCGCACCAGCCCAATGGTGTGAGTACCCACTTGCTTCACGTTGACGCTTTTCCACGGTATAGAAAAATGGAGAACGTAAAAAGTAGCAAAACCCTGAGGAGTCCCTCCTGCATTGGCCGTTGAAGTAAAGAAGACAGTGCGGCTGGTTGCGTCCCACTGAATATTGGAGATTTCACCTTCCGGAATATCAAAGAGAATGCCACCGGCATCTGCCTTGCTGAAGGTAGCTGCCAAGAGCGCACAGCGCTCGGTAGGAATCAATTCCACGTCGATGCCATAGCGCGCCAGGTTTAGGCGAAGTGAGTGGGGAGCGAGCATGGCCTCTTCGAGCCGGTAAGAGCTCGCTCTAGCGGCGGCTGTTGGATCGATTTCGCCGCAGAAGGGAAGGAATGTTGCATGACCGTAATCGCTTAGCCACGGGCTCAATTGGTGTGTGCAGCGAACCCCTTGAATGCGCCGCTCCGCAGGGTGGAACATCCACGGGGAGTCATCGTTGGACTGCAATGTCCAATGAGCCATTCCGAACGGACGAGCTGCGATCGGAAGAGTATTGCCACGTGAGAAGTTAGGGGTGGAATTCGTTCCCTGAAGCAGGCTTACCAACGACACGGGGTCAATGGGTTGAGCTGTATCTATCGGTTTTTGTGCATCATCCTGGGCCGGGGCTGCCGTTGTTGAAGCATCATCTGGTCTCCCTGTAGCCGCGCCAACTGCCGCAAGACTGGAACACTTTAGGAACGAGCGGCGACTCGTTGATTTCAAGGTTTTATCCATGGTAGACCTTTGGGATGCGTAAATGAATCGCTGAAAAGTTGCCCGTACCTCTATCAAAGACAGGGGGCGAATGGAAACATCTGCATTTGTAACTTTCGCCACTTCTGTTTGTAGCGGGTGTGAACGCTAGGCCAAGTCGCGTCAATCTCAATTGAGGCGGTTCATTTGGACGGCAGTGAAGTATTTAATTCCGAAAATTATTACCTGCACTAGAAAGGATCTCCTCTAGTTCATAAGATTCCTGTCTCTGAGGCACACTGGTCAGTTAACTAACAGTTAACCCACGGTAAGTTGTACCTGGAATTAGCCTTTTCCGAACACATGGGGCTGGTGGATGTAACTTTGCTTACCCATCCTATGAAATAGGAATGGAGAATGGCATCGTGAAGCCATCGATCGAGCGTAGACTCACGAGCTCGTTTATCGCGCATACTGAGAGCCAGTCACTTGCTTGCCGAGTGCAGAATGACATATTCCCGAGCGATATTCGAATTAAGTTGTTGGTTAGTTTCCTACGCAGGAAGCAGAGTGGGGAACTCGAAAGGCAATCACTTGAGGCGCCTCATAGCCACCGGGTAGTGACTTGATCTGTATCAGTGCCTCAAAAGGGAGTACTTTTGTTCCGAAAGTGTGTCCAACACTGCGGAGCAACATATCAAGCCTCTGAGGGTCAGTGATCATGTCGCCCGCAGCTTGTGTTGCTTGCATGTTTAACCCTTCATCGACAACTGTGAAACCTCGGTCTCCACAACCCTTTAGAAGGGCAACGAGTGCATAACTCTTGAACTCTTTTTGTTCGTCCCCGTGGACATCCAGCATTGTGGGAATGCCGTACGTTTGGGCTTCTTGTGGTAGGGGGGAGCGGTTCCGAAACAGCGGTGCACCCGTATTTGGGTCTTGCTCCAATACAAAGTTCAGATTGTTCTCATAGACTTCAAGCCAAGGGTTCGAGCGTCGACTTCCGAGCAGGACACTGTTTCCATGATGTAAGAAATCGACGTTCGTATTTCTTGCGAACTGGGGATTCACGCGGCCACCGAATTCTGTAGCGACCATTCCCAGCTCCACACTCACATAGAGATCCGCCGGACTAGTGGAGCGGCGTGCCGCTACTTCGCGGAGCTCGTCACTTTGCAGGTCAAGATCCTTGCGGCTGAGATAAGCGCCAAGGTCGAGAGACTTGCCAGTCAGATCCTGCCACAAACCAAAACTGGTATCCGCATATACAACTCTGAGTTCTTCATTTGGTTTCTCGAAAAATTGCCCCCAAAAATCGTGCAATGCGCCGCTGCTTGAGATGGTTCGAAAATGGTTGCTGCTCGTTATTAATAGATACCTTGTGAGAACCGCTGTCGCGGCAATAGCAATAAGCAGGATGATCCCGAAAGGTAGCCAATAACGATATATATTTTTTGGTTGTGGTTTCTGCTCGGACACTACCGGTATTGCAAGGGGCGGCGAAATCTCCGGCTCATCGAGAGCAAGCGATTTGCGCGGTATGAAGTCGGGTATATAAGAACCCTTGGGGACCGTAATGATGACTGGCTCATCAGCCCCATCCGATGAGAAGTGCTTCTCCAGACGATCTCTTAGTTCATGAGCGCGAACCCTGACAATATTGTCGATTGCCGGGTCATAGTTTCCCTTGCGCCCGAGCACGATTGCCCCGATCGCCTGCTCTTTCAGATTCTCGGGATGCCCGGAAAGCGCTTGCTCGGTAATGTGGAGCAGAAAGGCACGCATTGCCGGAGCTCGCCGGAACATCCGCCCTTCGAGCACTCTCTGAACTAATTCCTGCTTCTCAACCAGGGATAAAGAGACGGTATCTCTTGAAAAAGGGTCTTGTACCGGAGAGGTAGAAATCATTGTTGTCGAAGCCTCGCCGTGGATGCCAACCGATTATACCGCAGCCGATATTTGGTTGGCACGGGAAGGTGTATGAGGCGGTGTGTTCCTACGCGAACCTCGTGCAGCCGTCTAGCACTCCACTTGGGGCAAAAGGCCGAGCGTCCGTCCTCATTGGTGCAGCCCACGCCTAAATGGCTCATTTTAAAGAGTTTAAGCGGGCGGCTCTTTAGGAAATCCCAACACAAAGTGCTGTCTTAATGTCATCGGCAAGAATTGTTCCCCCACATTATCAATCAGATAACCATGCAACGGCAATGTTCTCCGGTTGCTGCCTCCAGGGGCCAGTTAAATCTTTAGCGTCGGCACAGTTTACAGCGTTTTACGGTTTGTTAACCGTTAGTTGACTGACCAAGTTCGGGGTCTGGCATGAGTCTTGTGAAGTTCGGAGATGTCATTCGTTTATGCCCATCGCACCAATTTTCGCTGACCCGGCATTGCGGGGATCCCCGTGGAATACGGTCTCGTTTTTAGCTGTAGCTGTTCTGGAGGATAGTTTGGGTATCGGCAGGAATTCGCCGTGGCTAACCCGCCGGTTTATGCGGCAACGTCCCAACGCCACTCGTACGGCACCGTTGCGACGACAACGATCGTGGGTGCTTCCCCTTTCAAGCATCGGGGGAAAGCCTTGCTATTGCCTGATACATTACCGAATCACTCAGCCAACCCACGAGAACTCGAGCGCAGACCAATTTGCTGACTATGCCGGGTCAATCGGTCAACCATCGTGATCAATGTCAGGGAGAGAATGGGTATGGAGGACAACGAACTTCAGCAGCGAAACCACTATTTCCGCTATCTGCGCGTTGATGCCAGTTCTCGTAACTGGGGCATGTACGTCACCACGTGCGGCAGATCACTCATTTCGGCAAATGGGAATTCTTATCCACCCGTCCAACATCCGCCGCTTTATCAGTTTGATTGGCAGCATGGCCGGGTCCTAAATGAATACCAGATTGTTTATATCTCGGAAGGATCGGGCTCCTTTGAAACGAAAAATCAAAAGATTCAGGTTCAGTGCGACGATGCAATTCTACTAAGGCCAGGACAATGGCACCGGTATCGGCCAAAGCCTGAAACGGGATGGCGCGAGTACTGGATTGGATTTTCGGGTTCGGGATTCACCACCATCTTCGATAATCACTTTTGCGGTCGGAGCGTCTTTCAGATTCGCGGCTTAGCGGGTGTACGCGAAGCTTTTGAAGCACTCATTGCGACTTCACAAGAGAATGGACCCGCTCTTCAACAAAAAATGGCTGCTTTGACAAGCTTGCTAATGGCACAGCTCTACGCTTCCACCTTAGTTCAGGCTCCCTCCGCTAAGGACGCGTCAAAGATGGTGCAAAGGGCGAGGGAGATGATGTGGTCGAACGAAACCCGGGACCTATCGCTGGAAGAGCTCGCGCGGCGGCTTGGAGCAAGCTACTCGACTTTTCGGCGTGTTTTTCGCGAACACACAGGTGTAGGGCCGCATCAGTATCGGCTGAACCTGAAGCTAAGCCATGCGCGCGATCTTTTGCTGAATACAGATCTTTCGATCAAAGAAATTGCGTTCCAAAGTGGTTTTGAGGAGGAGCAATATTTCTGTCGGTTCTTTAAGAAGACCATGGAAAAAACGCCAAGCGGCTATCGCAAGCAGTACATGGTACACAAACCGTCATCGCCACCCAGGGTATCGGAGACATCCCATTCGACGGTAATTCGAGATTTCAACTACCTCATTAACTAGCCAAAAACCTGAGCAGTGGCGCAGGTAAAAGGTCGTTTGCTATCCACCTGGTGCGGTCATCTATGTGGGGTTGGAAATATTTACCTAGGATGTCTCATTTTTGTGAATCCCATTTGCATTCGAATTGTTCAAGATCATTTCATCCATGCAATTGGTCATTTTTGACATTCACAATGCCGCATCTACGGCTTAGAGTCGTTTGTCGAACACACTTCGATACCCAAATTGTTTTCAATTGGAATTGAATTGCTTTCGATAGTGGTGTGCGCAAATTTGAGATACGCGCATCTTCTTCAAATTTGGCCCGATTTTATGAAGCAGAACGTGACTGTAACAAGAAGCAAACATCGACTTTCCAGGAGGCAGTATGTACCCAGCAATTGCAATCGGGTCAAAAGAAATCGGCGACAGTGTGGAGCTTCGCTCGCAGAGCGTAAGGCGTTGGTTTTTGCTCCCGTTGTTTTTATTTGTTTTTGGTGCCCTATCCGTCAAGGCGCAGACATACCTGGGCAATCTCACTGGACAGGTATCCGACTCTACCGGTGCGAAGGTTGCCGGCGCTATCGTCACGGCCACCGACACCACAACGCATTTCTCTACAAAGGCGACCACGAATAGCGGCGGCAGTTATTCCATTCAGTTTCTCACGCCCGATACCTATAACATCAGCGTCGAACATCCTGGCTTCCGTACCCAGGCCAGCACGGGAGTCGTACTCACCGCCGCCGGCAGTGTGGAGACCGACTTCACCCTCAGTATCGGCAGCTCAAGTGAGACGGTGACTGTCAACGCTGCCGCCGGAGATCTCATCAATACGGATTCCGCCGATCTGGGAACAACGCTCACGGCGAAGGAAGTAACCGACCTCCCCAATCTTGGTCGGGTCCCCTTTTTCCTCGCTTCGATCACGGCAGGAAATTACAGCAGCGCATACATCCTGGGGGGTTCTGCCGGCAATGAGCCGGGAGGCAATGATGGTACGGGAATCATTAGCAATGGTGTTGGAAGCCAACGTACCCTGATCACGCTCAATGGCCTTCTGGACAATCCCAGCGAACGGATCAGCGGCTCCGGCGGCAATACCTATGGAGGCTTTGCTCCCTCCCCGGAATCCGTGCAGGAGGTATCGGTTCAGAGTGCGACCTATGATGCATGGTCAAGCGGACAAACCGTCATCAATACGGTCCTGCGCAGCGGAACGAACGAGTATCATGGCGCCGCATACTACGTTTTTCGCAACACGTACCTCAATGCCAATCAGTATCAGCGGGTCCCTAACCAGAATGGCGCCACCAACCCTAAAGCGCCCACGCCTCGCGTCAACGGAACCTGGAACCAGCCGGGTGTTGTGTTTGACGGCCCTGTCCGCATTCCCCACCTCTATGATGGCCGCGATAAGACATATTTCATGGCTGCCTACGAAGAATTTAATTTGCACGTATTCACGACTGCCGGAGCGACCGACTTCGTCCCTACGGCAGCGGAGGCTGGGGGTGACTTCTCGGCCCTTTGTACTGGAGGGTTTAATGCCAGCGGTGTCTGCAGCCCGGGTGGGGGCATCCAGATTTACGATCCCCTCAACGTTGCTGCGAACGGCAACCGTGCACCCTTTCCAAATAACCAGATCCCCTCTAACCGTATTAGCCCTGTCGGCGCAGCGTTGGCAAGTTATTACCCCGCCCCCAATAGCAACTTTTCTTCGACCGTAAATTATCTTGCAGCCAATCCAACTTATCCCGAAAGATATTACTCATTTGTTACCCGCGTGGACCAATCCATCAACGAGAACGACAAGTTCAATGCCGTCTATTACAAGACGACATTCCATCAAAATTGGCCAACCGCGGGATTTCCCAAAACTATCGGGCCTGGCACGGGCGAGCGGGTCTATCGCAATAGCGAAGGAGGCAGTTTCGATTATGTGAGCGTGCTGCCGCACCAGTGGGTTCTGGACGCCCGCGTCGGCGTCATCTACCACCCCTTCGGCGTCATCTATCCCGGCGATCCATTCGACCTCTCCAGTATCGGTATCAGTAGCGCCGGCTTAGGCTACCAGACCTTCCCCGGCATCTCCATGTCCGACAGCTATACCGGTCTTCAGGCTGCCTCAGCCAGCCAGATCAGCACTGATACATTGGGGTCCGCTGCCGCGATTGTTTCAAAAGTGATCGGCAAGCATAACATCAGCTTCGGTTTTGAAGGTAGCCTTAACCGCTATAACGGCGAGAGCCCTCTGAGCGGTCTGGGAACCTTCGCCTTCAATCGCCAGTTCACGCAGGAGAACTCCACCAATGAACCGGGTGTCAATGGAGTAGGTGGTCCCTGCCCGACCCCAGCTTGCACAGTCGGGAATGATTCGACCTCAGGAAATCCCCTCGCTTCGATGCTGCTGGGATATCCCTCCTCCGGAACTTACGCCACCCAGGTCTCCTTCGCTATACAACAGCTTGATCCGACGTTATTTTTTCAGGATAACTGGCGCGCTTCGCAGAAACTGGTTCTGGACATGAACCTGCGATGGGATGACGCGTTTCCTTATACTGAGCGCTTTAACCGGCTGAATACGGGCTTCTGCACCACGTGCACCAACCCCTTGCAAAACACCGTACCCGGTCTCACCCTACTGGGTGGTCTGCAATTTGCATCTCCTTCCAATCGGAGCTACTACAAGAATCAACTGAATCACATTCAGCCCCGTTTTGGAGCTTCCTATGCACTCACGCCGCGGATTGTGGTTCATGGTGGCGTTGGACTCACTTACCTCAATTCCCTGGAAAGTCCGCTCGCTTCGGGATTCAGCACTACTACAAACTACGTCGCTACGATAGACAATACTCATCCCATAACCAGCTTCGCAAATCCTTTTCCTGCCGGAGTGAACCAACCTTCCGGCAGCTCTCTCGGACTTGCGACCCTGGTTGGACAAGGTTTTAGCTTTATTGCTCCCAACTACGTACAGCCCAGAGAACTGTTCTGGACTGCCAGCACGCAGACCGCGCTACCGGCAAACATGGTGCTTCAAATTGCATATGTAGGCAATCGGGTCTGGGATTGGGAGAACAGCAAGAATATCAATGCGCTACCTGCACAGTACTATACGGGTACGGCAGCCAATGTTACCTACCTACAGTCCACGGTTCCGAACCCGATGGCAGGCCAGATTCCGACCGATGCAACCATAAACGGCCCGACGATTCAACGGCAATATTTATTCTTGCCTTATCCTGAGTTTGGGGCTCTCACCGAGGTCTATATCCCTTCGGGAGGGGATCTTTATAACTCCCTCCAGGTAACGCTGACCAAGCGCATGGGCCATGGTCTGAGCGTTATGGGGAACTTTACCTGGGCTCACGAGATGGACAGCGATCTATATATGAATCCAACGGATCCTAACCCCGAGCGCTACGAAGACCCACAACCCAATCTGCTCAGTAATCTCGCCCTTATTTACATGCTGCCGCACTTTTCCAGTTTGCCCCGCTACGAGCGGTCGGTCATCGGTGGGTGGCAGTTCAACAGTGTCTTCAGAGCTTATAACGGCCTTCTTCAGAACAATGTTGCCAATGTCACCCAACTCTCGGACCCTACACAGAACCTTTCCAGCGGTGCCATCACCACAGGAACCAATGTCAGCGTCGACCGCTTCAATACTTGCTATGAAAACGCGGCGGGTACGTTGCAGATTACTGGGACAGGACCTGGCCAAATTAGCACGCCGGCCTGCCGCAATTCCTCCTCAATCCCGGCCTTCAGGCAGAACAACACTTTCACGCTTAACACCCTCGGACCCTATATGAAGGATTCTCGATGGAGTGGGGGCACTCGCTTCGACGTATCGCTCTTCAAGGTGATTCCAATTCATGAGAAAACCACCTTTGAGATTCGCGGCGAATTCTTCAATGTTCTAAACAAGCCTGTTTTCTGGAATCCCGGCCTCACGCCTGGCAATGCGACATACGGTGTCGTAACCCTGACACAGGAAAATGATCCACGCATAGGCCAGCTCACTGCGCGGCTTAACTTCTAACCCCAATCGGCTGTGCGAACAGGCGAGTCCTACTGTAGCAATCGCCGGACTTCAACGAATAGCTTTCTCGTTGAAGTCCGGCGATTGCAGTTTTTACAATGCAATACCATTAGCTCTACAGGTGATTTCTTCATGAAGTTTTTGAGTCGCTTTTTCGCAGTGCTTTCACTGATTCTCATGTTCGGATCCTTGGCATATGGCCAGTTCGCAAGCTCGGTGGATCCGCTCCTTGGAGTCTCAGGCGGTGGCAATGTTATTCCCGGTCCACTCGTGCCTTTCGGGATGATCAAGCCTGGACCCGATATGGTTCCCCCAGGGGTGATTGATCCGAATGCGGGATGGAACGACAAGGGATTGATCCGCGGATTCAGCCAGACGCATGTGAGCGGAACTGGCGGTGGTGCGAAGTATGGCAACATCCTGGTGCAGGCAACGACGGGTGCTCCCGCACCGCTGGACTCTTACTCGCCGCGTGCTGATGAGAAGGCGTCGGTTGGATACTATGGCGTCACCCTGGCGCGGTATGGCATCGGTGTGGAGATTACTGCAGCTCGTCGTTCCGCCATCTATCGTTTCCGGTATTCGCAAAGCGGGCCGGCCAACCTGCTCTTTGACGTAAACCATTGCCTGCTTGCCCTGGAATCGCATGGAGAGTCGCAAACTCTGGTGGCATCAGAGGTTCACGTTCTTTCTCCCACTGAGGTCGCCGGCTCGAGCAGCGTATCAGGAGGCTGGAATAAGCAGCCGACCCCTTACACGGTTTACTTCTATGCCCGAACCGATACCCCGGCAGAATCGTGGGGCACATGGCTGGGCAGCGATGTACAACCGGGAAGCCGGAACGCCCAGGGAGGGGTCAAGGCCAAGTCGGGTGCATGGCTCACATTCAACGCAAAGACTGGTCAGTCTGTGTTGATGAAGATTGGCATTTCCTTCCTGAGCGTCGAGCAGGCCCGAAAGAATCTGGACGCGGAAATTCCACGTTTCGATTTCGCTGCCACCGAGGCTGCGGCTGTTGGCAAATGGAATCAGGCTCTGAGCAAAGTAGAGATCAAGGGAGCGACTCCGGAACAAAGGCAGATTTTTTATACCGCGCTTTACCACACGATGATGGCGCCTACGGACCGCACGGGAGAGAATCCGTTGTGGTCGGACAATGAGCCTTATTACGACGACTATTACGCCATATGGGACATCTTTCGTACGTCAGGTCCTTTGCTGACGCTGATTGCTCCAGAGCGTCAGACTGAAATCGTTCGCGCTTTAGTCGATCTTTACCGTCATGAGCATGCCTTGCCCGATGCTCGCAGCGGAAACTACAACGGCCGTACACAGGGCGGCAGCAATGCCGTGTTCATGATCACCGACGCCTATCTGAAGGGGTTGAAGGGCATCGACTGGCAGACGGCATACGAGGCCGAGGT
>Ga0302303_10001903_pt1 | contig 13021 bp, 8 predicted proteins | sample III_Palsa_E2_1_FD_194542 | JGI IMG/M metagenome (GOLD analysis project Ga0302303, IMG submission 194542) | Peat permafrost microbial communities from Stordalen Mire near Abisko, Sweden - III_Palsa_E2_1 | ecosystem: Environmental > Terrestrial > Soil > Palsa > Peat permafrost | place: Sweden... | reverse complement strand
GGTTTTAGCCTTAATATTAATCTTCATGGTATTAACCGGGCCATTGAACGAGAAAGTGCCTGTACCATAGGCCGTGCCAAAATAAATATGGTTATCCTTAAATTTTGTGTTTAAGGCCATCAGGTTTTTGGCGGTAACGGTAGCTTCAATATCCGGGTTGTTAAGGTTATTAAGGTCAACTGTGCCGGTAACGGTACCACTGCCGCCATGCGTATCCTTAAGTATCATATTATCAATATGTATAACACTATTGGTAACCGTTAATTTATCGCTAACTGTATATGCTGTTTTAAGGTAATTTACGGTAACGCCCGTATTATCCAGCGTAACATCGCCGTTTAACTGGGGTTTTGATAACGGCCCGGTCAGCTTCAGGTCGCTGGAAACCGTTCCTTTCGGATCAGAAACAAGGTCTTTAATAAATGGTTCAAATATTACCGTTTCGGCATGATCCATTTTTACATTAAAATTAAGCGCGTTATCGCCCGCATCCTCTGCCAGCGAATATAAACCGGTAACATTCATGGTTTCCGCGCCACGATTATTAATGCTTAGTTTTACGTCGGCCTCCTTGCGGTCATTATCAAGGCTCGATACAATTTTCACATCACCCACCAACGTTTTATTCATGGTTAACGAATCGATGCCTAAATGTGCGTCGACACCTGGCGTACTGGTAATGGATGAAAGCACCACATCGCCATTAAGCGAGCCTTTTAACTGTATATTCGATACTTTGGTAAGCTGATCAAACGTAGCCATGCTAAACTTTTCAAAGGTTAGTTTCAGTTTATCTTCGGGGTTAGCCGAAATAAACCCATCAATCTTTAATTTTTGAGGCCCGTTTGACAGTTGGAAACCCGACACCTGGGTTTTACCATTTAAAAACTTTATTCTAACCTGTTCCTGTAACTTCCAGTCATGCCGCTCCAGTATAACATCCGATGGCAATAAACTAAGCTTAGCCAGCGTATCGCGGCCAAACTGCACCAGGCCGTAAAGATCCAGCTGATTGGTGGCATCCTTATCAGCAAGCTTAACGTTAAAATTCAGGCTGTCTTTACGTATAATGTTTGATATATCGATGTTTTTTATAAACAGGCTATCCGTTATGTTTATCCTGCTCAATGATATATTTATACCCAGTTGCGCATCGCTGGTGCTTTCATCAACGATCAGGTCATGAAAAACGGTTTTACCATATTGTATGGTCTTAACATAGCCGTTAAGGGTTGCCGTTTTATTGGTCGAGTTAAATTCGCCTATAAATGTGCCCTGATCGGGAATTTTCAGGTCGGGCGCAAAAACGGCAGTAAGCGGATCTAAATTTTTAAGCGCTAAATTAAACTCAAAATTTTGCGGCTTGGGCGTAACGGTAGTTGTTTGCAGCGATGGGACATATTTTTTAACAATTGATTTAAAATACGCTGGCAGCGTAGCCAGGTCATAGCTGCCCTTAAGGCTGCCATCGGCTATATCTGATTTTAATGATATCAGCCTTGCATTGCCATTGCCACTGGCTGATAGATATACCGAATCAACCAAAAAATTATTACGCGGATCAATAATGCGTATGGGCGACAGATCAATAGTACCCGTCAAATTTTCGAGATTATTGCCCGAGAATTTGGTTTTTAACAGCGTAGTAAGGGTAATGGTATCCTTTAACAGCTTCAAGGTATGTAAACGGGCATCCTGTATGTTTGCTGTAAAATCATAAACCGGCAAAGTTGGGTTTAAATTAATACTGCCTTTTAGGGCAAGCTTTATATTTTTATCATTGATATTTACCTTACCGTTAACCAGTTTTTTTATAAAGGTGCCGTTTACAGCAAGGTTGTTGTATTGATAGCCTTTGTAATCAAGGTAACTTATTTTTGCATCTACATCTTCCGTAAGGTTTTTAAGTGCGTCGCCGCTGCCTTTAACATTGGCGGTTAATGTGGTGCGGCCAATATCGCCCACATCCAACAATCCACCCAAATCAAAATTTGATGTGCTTAATTTACCGCTGTAGGCTGGTATGCCCGCCTTATTAATTTTCAAGTTAATGTCAGAGTCGAAGCGGCCCAGTTTGGTTTTAAATGTGCCATAGGCCACAAAATCATTTTGCAGGCCCGTAAACCTACCGGTAAAATTAACGTTCCCGAATTTAGAGATGATATCGGGCGCGCGGGGTGTGCGGCCACCCGTAAAGTTACTTATCAGGTAATCAAGGTCTTTTTTATTGGTAGCTATCTGCTGAAAGTTTAATTCAAGGAATGTATTATCCCAATCGGGCAATCCCCTCAATCTGAAATCTCCCCGAATATAAGTTGCCTGCCCACCTGTTATCAGCAGGTTTTTCGCGCTTAAGTTTTTCACAAGCCCTTTTATCCTGCCATCAACGCCCAAATCAAATTTAACATGTTCAAGTCCGTCGGTAAACCAGGCAATATCTGTTGATGATATACGCGATGTTTTAAAATCGCCATCCATATAAACCTTATCCTCAATATCATCAAAATCACTAAAGGATTTGAACTTCATGCTGAAATAATCCTTCACTATTGAGCGCGGCGTGAGCAGGAAAAGGTTTTTTGCCAGTATCTGGTCGGTATCAACGGTAGCGTTGGTTGTCAGGTTTTTTACGTATAGCCCGCTTTTTTCGTGCAGGGTAAGGTTATGCACAGCGCCCTTAAACAAATGGTGTACAATATCCATATTGTTTATTACTGTGCTGAACTGCGTAACATCCAGGTCATCAAAGTTTACCCCTTTTGTCAGCGTATCTATCAGTTGGTTTTTATACCTGAAATGAAAATTATTTATAGCGATCTTTTCAAACTTAAACTGCCAGGGCTTACTTTTAATCTTACTGGTATCGGGCGAACTGAAATAATCGAGAATGAATTTCAGGTTGGAGGTACTATCCTTTTGTTTTTTCAGGTAAACGGAACCGTTGTCGAGCTGTATGAGGTTAAAATCAATGGTACGGTCGCTAATACTGCTGAAAAGCGAAAATCCGCTGATACCGATAGTTAGCTTTGGGGTGTTAAGCAGGGTATCTTTATGCTTATCCAGCACATAAAAATCTTCAAGCACTATTGATGTAAAAGGCTTTATATAAATGCTTTTTATGCCAACTTTAGTATGGAGTTTTTTTGACAGGGCGGCGGTAACTTTTTTCGCGGCCCAGGTTTGTACGGGCTGGTACTGAAAAACAAGCAATAGTATGCTGAACATCAAAAAAATGACCAACACTATCAGTAACGCTATTTTGAGTACTTTTTTAATAACTTTGAAGCTTTAAACAATTATTGAATTATAGAATGATTGATTTATTGAATGTTAAACGCAGTTTATACAACATAGTTTAACCTATCGGCAAATAAGCTATGCCATTCTTAAAAATCAATAATTCAATAATTCAAAAACTCATTAATTAAATTAACGTGCCTGTAATCCTTGCTATCGAATCTTCCTGTGATGATACCTCAGCCGCCATTTGTGCCGATGGTGTGATATTAAGCAATGTTATTGCCAATCAAACCATACACGAAGCTTATGGAGGCGTTGTTCCTGAACTTGCCTCAAGGGTTCATCAGCAAAATATCGTTCCTGCGGTTCAACAAGCACTATTGACCGCAAAAGTAAACAAAAATGATGTTAATGCCGTGGCTTTTACGCGCGGCCCGGGTCTTTTAGGCTCGCTGCTGGTTGGTGTATCATTTGCCAAAGCCTTCGCGTTGGCTAAAAACCTGCCGCTTATCGAGGTAAATCATATGCAGGCGCATGTGCTGGCACATTTTATTGGTGACCACAAGCCATCATTCCCTTTCCTGTGCCTTACCGTATCGGGTGGCCATACGCAAATAGTTTTGGTGAAAGATTACTTTGATATGGAAGTGATAGGCCAAACTACCGATGATGCCGCCGGCGAGGCGATGGACAAAACCAGTAAAATATTAGGCCTGCCTTATCCCGGCGGCCCGCTGATCGATAAACATGCCCGCCTCGGAAATCCGGATGCTTATAAATTCCCCGAACCGCAAATACCGGGTTTGGACTTTAGCTTTAGCGGCTTAAAAACAGCCATTTTATATTTTATACAAAACAACGTAAAGCTAAACCCCAATTTTATACAGGATAATCTGAACGATATTTGCGCCTCTGTTGAAAAGAGGATAGCTACTATACTCTTAAATAAATTAAAAAAAGCGGCTGCGCAATACGGTATAAAGGATATTGCTTTAGCGGGCGGTGTATCGGCCAATACTGGTTTACGCCAGGGCCTGCAGCAAATGGGCGATGAGCTTGGCTGGAACTGTTTTATACCCAAACTGGAGTACTGTACCGATAACGCCGCTATGATAGCCATTGCCGGTTATCATAAATACCTGAAAGGTGATTTTGTTGGTCAGGATATAGCGCCATTGGCAAGGATGCCGTTATAGCCCCCCAACCCCCTAAAGGGGGAGCTTTTGAAAAAAATATTATTAACTTTGAAGTCCTAACTCCCCCTTTAGGGGGTTGGGGGGCTAAATGAACGGTGCATCGGTAATTTTTTATGCGGTTTTTGTAATACCGCTTATCGTATTTTTGGTATGGCTAATGCGACAGGATAAACGCAAAGGCAAATTAGGACTGATAGTTTTATTGGTTACTGTTGTTGGTGTTATTGCCTACATGTATTTCAAAAAGATGTTTTCGCTAAGCAGCGAGTTTTATACATCATCGGGAATTATTCTTTAGCGCTTAATTATTATTTGCTGCCGTAGTTTAGCAAAGAGTAATAAAGCAATTTCTCATCATCACGTCATTGCGAGGCGCGGAGATGAGGTAGGTGAGTGTTTATCGCACAAAAAAGCCTTTCCGTTAAACGAAAAGGCTTTCCATATTCAATGATATCAAGGCTACACCTCTGCTAAATGCTCACCGGTTACTACTTCTTTAATTTTGCCTTCTAATTCATCCATTAGCTCGGGGTTGTCTAAGATCAATTGCTTTACTGCATCGCGGCCCTGGCCCAGGCGGGTTTCGCCATAGCTGAACCATGAGCCTGCTTTTTTAATGATGTTATGCTCAACACCTAAGTCGATGATCTCGCCTGCTTTTGAGATGCCTTCGCCAAACATAATGTCAAACTCGGCTATGCGGAAAGGCGGGGCCACTTTATTTTTTACAATTTTAACTTTTACGCGGTTACCCGATACTTCGTCGGTATCTTTTATCTGCGATATACGGCGCACATCCAAACGTATAGAAGCATAAAACTTAAGCGCGTTACCACCGGTGGTAGTTTCGGGGTTGCCAAACATTACACCTATTTTTTCGCGCAGCTGGTTAATAAATATACAGCAGCAACCTGTTTTGCTGATGGTACCGGTTAATTTACGCAAGGCCTGCGACATTAAACGTGCATGCAAACCCATTTTCGAATCGCCCATTTCGCCTTCTATCTCGCTTTTTGGAACCAGCGCGGCCACGGAGTCGATCACCAATATATCTATAGCGCCGGAGCGGATCAGGTTATCGGCAATTTCTAAAGCCTGTTCGCCGTTATCGGGTTGGGATATCAACAGGTTTTCTACATCCACGCCTAATTTTTTGGCATAAAAGCGGTCGAACGCATGCTCGGCATCAATAAACGCGGCAATACCACCCTTTTTTTGTGATTCAGCAATGGCATGTATGGCCAACGTTGTTTTACCTGATGATTCGGGGCCGTATATTTCAACTACCCTGCCTTTAGGCAGGCCGCCAACACCCAGCGCAATATCAAGCCCTATCGAGCCGGTTGATATTACTTCAATAGGCTCGATAGCAGTATCGCCCAGTTTCATTATCGTACCTTTTCCGTATGATTTTTCCAGCTTATCCAAGGTAAGCTGTAATGCCTTTAATTTTTCTGCGTTTGCGTTCATCGTTTTAATTATTCTCTAACAAATATAAAAACTATTATTTATAATTACTAATAATTTTAGTAAAAAGTTTATGGTATTATGTGCTCTAAAGATAAAGAATTTTAAAATGCATTTCTCGTAACGTGTTAAATTGTATACATTAGAAATCCTAAACAATCATTTATGCATCCATTACACTTGGTTTATGATTTTGGAAGTCAATCAATAAGCTATGATTTTTTGTATACATTACCATTTGTCATTTTGGGTGTAATTTGTTTTCTGTATCATAAAAAAATAAAAAATGACGCTGCATCTTTTACCAACATGAACAGAATGCAAGGAATGATTTTCGGTATAATTTTCTTTTCAATTTCAGTTATTATGATGATGTTCGCAGGTATATCTTCTTTTACCGCCTATTTCAAAGCCAAAAATAATTACGAACATCATCATTATTCTGTAATAGAGGGAAGAGTAGAAAATTATCACCCATACGGGGGACATGATCCAGAACACTTTACAGTAAATGGGGTCTATTTCGAATGTATTGACCATGATGAAACAGAATTTGATTATAATAAATCAGCATCACATGGCAAAGTGATCAGACCAAAACTATTTGTACGGATCTATTACTTTACAGATGGCAAAGAAAATGTAATAATCAAATTGGAAACCGAATAGACGTCAAACAAATTTTCCCATCAAAACCCTTTTTTCCTAACAATTCCCGGCTTGCGGGCTCGTTTGTTTTCGGCATCTTTAACACCTTCGGCGCCATAGCGGCGGGCCATTTTGCCTATGCGTTCTTCCATGGTTTCGGTGGTCAAGCGCTCCCGGCCCAGGCTATCTACCATAATTGGGAACGCGAAGGGCGTAGGGCGCTCAATGGTTTTTAAAATAATGTTTTGCTTGCCGATGCGCTGCAGGGCCAGACGCAGCCTGAACTCTTCCAGTTGAAATGCCAGCGCCTCGTTATAGGCCTGCCGCACCAATAAATTATCGGGCTCATATTCGCTGAAAACTTCGAAGAGCAGTGAGGTTGATGCCTGCAAATGTTTGTTTTTTACCTGCTGGCCGGGATAGCCTGTAAACACCAGGCCGCCAATGTGGGCGATATCCCTGAAACGGCGGCGGGCCATTTCGTTGGCGTTAAGGCTGTGCTGAATATCATCTAACAGGTTATCAATAGAGAAAAACCCGGCATCTTCCAGCACCGTTTCTATCGGTACATCATCGTCGGTAAGCAGCTCAAAGCCATAATCATTCATGGCGATGGAGAAGCTGGCGCTTTTTATTTTGCTGATGCGATAAGCCAGCAGCGATGCCATGCCCTCGTGCACCAAACGGCCTTCGAAAGGATAAAATAACAAATGATGGCCCTCGCGGGATTTGAATGATTCAATTAAAAATTCATGACTTTGCGGCAAGTGCGATAACCGGGCCTGCAGCTCAAAAAGTGGCTTGAGGGCTATCACTTCCTCATCCTTTTCAATACCATGCGCCACCTCGTCCAGCTTATCGCGAAAAACAGCGGACAGTTGCGATGATAAAGGCATCCTGCCGCCGTTCCAGCTTGGGATGAGGCCTTTGGTGGCTTTTGATTTTTTAACATAGGCGGTCATCTCCTTCACCCTGATAAATTCCAGACTGCGCCCAGCAAACCAGAACACGCTACCGGGTTTCAATTTGGAAACAAAGCTTTCCTCGATAGTGCCCAAACTACCGCCGCTTAGCCATTTAACGCGGATGCTCAGCTCGCTGGTAATGGTGCCGATACTCAACCTGTGCCGCATAGCCACGCGGCGGCTGTTTACTTTATACAAGCCGTTTTCAACCTCTACCTTTAAAAATTCATCGTATTGCGCTAAGGTTTTACCTCCGTTAGTAATAAAATCAAGTAACTGGTTAAATTCCTTCCGGGTAAGATCGGCAAAAGCGAAGGTGGTTTTCACCTCCTTAAACAGTTCATCGGCCCTAAAACCTTCAGAAACGGCCAGCGTAACCATGTACTGCAAAAGCACATCCATGGTGAGCAGCATCGGGTCGCGGCTTTCGAATATGCCTTTTTTTATGGCTTCTTTCAAGGCAGCGCCTTCCAGTAATTCAAGCGAATGCGTGGGCACAAAGTAAGCCTTTGATACCGCGCCCGGATGGTGCCCGCTGCGCCCCGCGCGCTGCATAAAACGGGCAACACCCTTGGGGCTGCCTACCTGCACCACGGTATCCACAGGCCGAAAATCAACCCCCAGGTCTAAGCTCGAAGTACATACCACTACTTTTAGGGCTTCGGCATGGAGGGCGGCTTCTACCCAGTTGCGCAGCTCATTATCGAGCGAGCCGTGGTGCATGGCCATAATGCCAGCATACTCCGGGTAATTATCTAAAATAGCATGGTACCATATTTCCGACTGCGAACGGGTATTGGTAAATATAAGCGTGGTTTTGCTTTTGGCAACTATTTCCATCACCTGCGGCAGCAGCTTTACGCCAATATGCCCGGCCCAGGAGTAGTTCTCGATATTTTCGGGGATGATGGATTTGATCACCAGCTTTTTGTTGAGGTTGGCACGCACCATTTTTATTTTATCGGCAGGAAAATCATTGCCCAGTAATACTTCCGCGGCTTGCTCCAGGTTGCCAATGGTTGCGCTGATACCCCAAATCTTTAGTTGGCAGTTTGCAGTGGGCAGTTTGCTGTCTGCCGTTTGCTGTTCGCCTGTTAATTTTTTACTGCTATTTGCCAACTGAGAACTGCCAACAGCTTTAAGTCGGGAAAGGCCCAACTCCACCTGTACCCCGCGTTTGGTTCCTAACAGCTCATGCCACTCGTCGATCACCACTACCTGCAGGCCGCTGAATATTTTGGGATATTCTTTTTGGGCGAGCATCAGGTGCAGGCTTTCGGGAGTGGTGAGCAGTACTTCGGGCAATTTTTTCTTTAGGGCGGCCTTTTCGGCGGCGGGCGTATCTCCGGTACGTGTAGCTATTTTCCAGGGGATGTTTAGCTCATCGCATACCTCCTGCATAGCTTTCTTAATATCGTTGGTTAGGGCGCGCAGTGGAGTTATCCAAAGCATAAGCAGACCGTTGTTTTGCCGGGTAGTATAGGTTTGGGGATGTTTATTGATATAATCAGCCAAAAAGGGAAGGAACAAGGCAAAGGTTTTACCGCTGCCTGTAGGGGCATTCAGCAAGCCGGAAAAGCCGCCTAAATAAGCGGCCTCCATTTCGCGCTGAAAGGCGAATTGCTCCCAATTCTTTTTTTTGTACCAATCGCGGATGATCCGTTGCCCTATTGTAATCATGCCAATAATATACAACGGAAACAGCAATAAGTTATATACCCGGTTTAAATTTAAATGAGGGCAGCCTCGGGCAAAGCATTATTTTTTATCGCCTTTTCCCTGTCGGGTGTATTGTACAAATGTTCGGGTATTTCTGCAAGGGTAGATGTATGCACCTTTTCGCCAAGGCTATAAAATTGCTGAAAGCTCATGATCAGTGGTTTCCATTTATCGGGGTCGACACTGTTTTTATCCCCATCCATCAATATATATTCTTCCAGGTAAACCTTTTGTATGCGCAGCTCAAAGGTGAGTATCTTTCCGCGCTGATCGGGGTCGCCTTCGGCCAAACCGTGAACGGCTTCAACAACGGCTTCCATTTGTACAGGGCATTCTTTAACCCGTGGCGGCCAAACAGTGTCCGACTCCTGCTTTGTTAAGCCCGCTATGGCAAATTTATCTTCTTCGTAGCGGTAGCCTTTCAACAATTTGCCTTCGGGCACCGGGTTTGAGCCGGTGGTTTTTGCTAAAAGGTTTACACAGGCTGCCTCGTTAACCGATGGTAAATTTAAAACACATTGCCTGTTACGCATAAGGTTATGGGTAGTTTTTGAACTTGCGGCCAGGCCGATAACGCAACGCCAGCCCAACCAGAATATTGACGACATGGGCGCAAGGTTATCACTTCCGTTTTCGTTATTTGTGCTGATAAGCACTACCGGGGTGCCAAAATATAAAATCGATGGTTCGCTGTTAATGTGCATGGTTATTAATTATTATTGATACACAAAACTACCTTAACAATAAACCCAAAGAAACCCGTTTCTTGCTAACCTGCTATGCCGCACTATTGTATCTAAAGGTTTACATACTGTAAATAACAAAATACTCATATATGGGTTATAGTATAATTATTATAATAAGCCATGCTGAAATATACTTTAATACTTGCTGTTACCTCGCTGATGCTTGGCTGTGAACAATCATCAACTCATAAAACCTTAGCCGATAGCCTGCACATGGCCGATACAGCCTTAAAAACCATTTCGCCGGCGCGGATGATCGTGCCAGGAAAACGGATAGGGCTGATATCTATTAACGAGAATGCCGATAGTGTGATCCTGAAATTAGGCAAGCCTGCCCGGGCTGATGCCGCTATGGGCGCTTCGATGATGACCTGGTTCATCAAACGTAAAAAACACACCTACCAAACCAGTATTTACGCTCACCGCAATATGGGCGGCGCCGATGAAGCGGTAAGCCATGTAAAAGAAATAAGGGTAACATCGCCCTGGTATAAAACGGCCGATTATTCTGGCGCGGGATCCGCATTGAAGGATATAAAAAAGCTGTACAAATTGGTAATGCGCCCGGTATCAAACCCAAATATTAAAAAGCTGTCGCTATATGATGATTATGGCGCGGGTATAGGGTTTGAGGTAGACTCAACCGGCAAATGCACTGCCGTACTGGTACACGCCGAGGGTGATAGTTCAGTTACCTATATTGATATGCACCAGTAAATACGTTGAAATGTTAGCTTATATATGGCGTAATAATATTTTTTGCCATATTTAGATCATGAAACGACCACTCATACTTATCCTGCTAATTTCAATATGCCAGTTAGGCAAAGCCCAAAGTTTGCAAGATACTTTAGGAATTATTAACCAGTTTTTTCATCGTTACCAACCTGAAAATCCGGGCGGGCAATTAGCTATCAGCAGGAATGGTAAGTTAATTTTTTCAAAAGCATGGGGCTTGGCCGATATAGAACATCACGTACCATTCACCACCGAAACTGTAAGCGAAGCCGGATCAATATCCAAACAATTTACCGCGGCATCCATATTATTATTAGAACAACAGGGGAAATTATCCTTAAACGATGATGTACGCAAATATATTCCTGAATTTCCCGGTTACGGTTCGGTAATCAGGTTAAGTAATTTATTGCATCATACCAGCGGCTTGCGTGAGTGGAGTGATCTGGAAGCAATTACCGGCTGGCCCCGCACTACCAAAGCCTACAGGAACGAAGACGTGCTACATATGCTTTGCAGGCAGAAAGGTTTAAACAACCAACCCGGAACCGAATTCATCTACAGCAACTCAAACTATATATTGTTAACTATAATAGTTGAAAGAGTGAGCGGGATGACACTGCCAGATTTTACCAAAAAATATATTTTTGAACCAGCCGGGATGAACCATACGAGCTGGAGGGATGACTACAAGAAAGTAGTGCCCAACAGGGCAATAGCCTATTCAAAAAATGGTGGCATTTATAAAATAAACATGCCTTTTGAAAGAGTATATGGCCCGGGTGGCTTATTAACAACAACAGAAGACCTGCTGAAATGGAACAATTTTTATTTAAACAATAAGCTTGGAAGCCCCGGTTTGCTAAGCAAGCAACTGGCTATTGAGCCCATACCCGGCGGTATTATTACCAACTATGCAGCAGGGTTATTTATTGGTGACGTAAACGGGGTAAGAAGGATATTTCATGACGGGCAAACCGCGGGTTATGTAGGTATTGTTGAAAATTTCCCATCATTGCAGCTTTCCATTGCATGGCTTAGTAACACTACCGAATTTAAAGCAGGCTTGTTTGATGAGATAGATGAAATACAAAATTTATTTATTAAGGATAACAGCACTCAAACCTTAACAAAAAACAGTAATGCACCCCGCTTATCAGTTAGCACAGCACAAAAATATACCGGGTGGTACGCTTATAGCAAAACCAACCAGGGCATAAATATTAAATTAATTAATGATACGCTGTTTTTTGATGATACGCCGCTTATCCCCATAAACGATACGGAGTTTATATATAAAGCCTCCAAAATAAAGTTTAATGGTACACATGGTTTTATGTTAAGTACGCCCGATAACAGGCAACTGACATTTACAAAAGAAGCCGACAGTAAAATAACTGCTGAAAATTTAGAAGCATATACCGGCACTTATTACTCACAAGAAACAGAAAGCAGTTTTAGTATTATACTAAATAACAATAAGCTGATGCTGGAAAAGGATTATATTAAAGATGCGGTGCTATCGCCAACCTACGATAAGGCCTTTAATTTTTACCTTGCTGTAGATGGGGAACTGAACCCGGTATCTGTTAATGTTATTTTTGAAAGCGATAACAAAAATATAACCGGCTGCAAAATATCAACAAGCGATGCAAGGAATATAGTTTTTGAAAAAATAAAATAATACTAGTATACATCACGTGCTTGCGAGGAACGAAGCAATCTCACAATTAAATTTGGCGATTCGATACTTAGCAAGTGAGGTTGCTTCGTCGTTCCTCCTCGCAATGACGCGTGGTGAGAATGCAAAAGGCCTGTTCAATTTTTTGAACAGGCCTTTTGCATTATTAAATTTAAAGCCTATTTCTTCTCGGGCAGTAAAATAAACTTTATCAAATTATCGCCGCTTAAATATTTGTTGGCGGCGTCTTTGGTGCTTTGCACGGTTATTTTATCCAGGTCTTTAAGGTGGTTTAATATCCTGTGCGCGTTTAGCTGGTTTTGCTCGCCGCTGGCAAGGTAACCGGCCCAATAATAGTTCTGCCTCAACTGGATCTCGGTTGAGCGGATGTTTTCAGCTACAAATTTCTGAATATCGGTTTGCAGCGCGCCATTTTGCTTTATCTTGTTAATTTCATCAAGCGTGGCGGCAATCAGCTTATCAACATTAGCGGGGGCACATCCAAAATATACATTAAATGTGTACCTGCCGTTTGGCACTTTAACATAATCGGAACTTACACCCGGCGAATAAACACCGCTTTCCTGCTCGCGCAGGCGCTCGGTAAGCTTGATCTGCAAT
>Ga0302303_10001895_pt1 | contig 13057 bp, 15 predicted proteins | sample III_Palsa_E2_1_FD_194542 | JGI IMG/M metagenome (GOLD analysis project Ga0302303, IMG submission 194542) | Peat permafrost microbial communities from Stordalen Mire near Abisko, Sweden - III_Palsa_E2_1 | ecosystem: Environmental > Terrestrial > Soil > Palsa > Peat permafrost | place: Sweden... | reverse complement strand
TGACGCCATGCTGGGCAGCGGCTTAAACAAGCCATTAGCCGGGGACTATGAACGCTTGGTAAAACATTTGAATGAGCTGCAAAAAACAATGGTTTCTGTTGATGTGCCCACCGGATTTTTTACCGAAGGCGAAGTTAAACCGGGTGCTACCGCCATTAAAGCTAACCTGGTAATTACTTTTCAGCAAGCGAAGATCAATTTTTTATTGCCGGAGTCGGAACCAGTTATTGATTGCTGGGAGGCGGTCAACATAGGTATCGATGATAAATTTGTCAGATCGCTGGATTCGCCTTACCTGTTTGTCGAAGAAAAGGACATCAGAAAAATGTTAAAGCCAAGGCATAAGTTCAGCAACAAGGGAACTTACGGGCATGCGCTGATTGTTGCCGGGCAGGCTAAAACTATGGGAGCGGCTTTGCTGTGCTCATCGGGCTGCGCGCATGCCGGTTCGGGCCTCACTACGGCCTGCGTGCCCGAAAGCGGGCTAACGGCCTTAAACAGCTATATGCCGGAGATAATGGCCGTAGTACGGCAAGGCAATGAACTGCCTGAGATAGCCTGGGATAAATTCAGCACTATGGGGATTGGTCCGGGTTTGGGGAATGATGAAACATCGCTGGCTTTGTTAACCGATATTCTTACCAATTATAAAAAGCCTGTAGTTATTGACGCGGATGCGCTGAATATACTTTCGGAACATAAACAACTTTGGGATATGATACCCGAAGGAAGTATTTTAACGCCTCACATGAAGGAATTTGACCGCCTTTTTGGCGAGCATACCAACTGGTGGCAACGCTTGCAAACTGCCAGGGAAAAGACACGGGAACTTAAACTTTGCATAGTACTAAAAAACGATTACACCATAACCGCTACGCCCGGTGGCAAATTGTATTTTAACTCTACCAGTAACGCTGCTATGGCCAGTGGTGGTATGGGCGATGTGCTTACCGGTATTATAACCGCCCTGCTTGCTCAAAAATATTCACCGGAAGAGGCCTGTATCATCGGCAACTATATTCATGGAAAGGCTGGCGACGAGCTGGCGCTGCCTAACCGCATGCATGTGGTTTTACCAGGCAAACTGGCCATGCAATTGCCGGTTACCATTGCAAAACTAAGGGCATAAAAAAAACGGTTGTAAGTATTGTACAACCGTTTTCAATTAACTATTAACTGATCTTATAAAGAACTAATACTCGTGATTTGAACATAAGACGCCTGGGGCATCTTAATAGTTACAAAAACGTAATAAGAAAAGTTATGTTTTATATATCCCGGGGAGTTTAGCTAAAACGTATGTTTTTTAACTAAAATTAACAAATAGATGATAAATTGGCTAATTAAAAGTTGCCAACAACCATCATTTGATCCATTGTAGGGCTAACGCTGCCGCCTTTTGGTTCAAGTGTTACGGCAAAAGTCTGGGCCAGATCGATAGATTTCATCTCTTTCATATCTACGCTATCCGACGATGTTTTGTCAAATACACCCAGGTCTACCGGTTTACCACCTACCAATGCCCATAATTGATATTGATGGGCCTGGTCGTTTTCAGGTAAATTCAGATCGGCCATATCAATCATCACCTCTTTCTTTATAGGGCTAAAGGCCACTAACATTGATGCAGAAGCATGTTTGGCAGTTCCGTTAAGCTTGATCACCTTGAATGAAGGATCGCGGTAAATGCTTAGCTGATGATCCATATAATTTACCGTTTTGGTAAAATGCTGATTTTGCGAATTCATGGCAACCAGCTGAGTATTGGCATCCTGTAGCTGATCATAAATATTTATCAGCGCGGCAACACTCAATATTAATAATGCCAGGCAAGCCGCGAAAGCATATTTAAAAAAGCTATTGCTTTTTGGCGCGGTGAGGGCAACTACATTATCCTTAACAGCCTCTTTTTTATGGCCGGAAGGGAAATTATTGTCATCGCCAAAATTGGTAAGCAGGCTGTTTAAAACCCTGTCGCGCAGATGCTCGGTTGGTTCAACCGCATTTTCAAAAGCATATAACTCCATTGAGCGCTCAATTTCATCCAACTCGGCTTTTATAACCGGATGTTTTGAGCTCATCTCCTCCACCTGCAACTTTTCGTTAGGGCTTACATCGCCCAGAACGTAGAGTTCCAATATCCCTGATTCTATATATGCTTTTAGATCTTCCACTTTGTAACTTTCAATTAAAATGTTTTCTAAGCTGCTGAATGGCCATCCTTAACCGGGTTTTAATGGTGCCAAGCGGAATGCCTAATTCATCGGCAGCCTCCACGTGGGTGTAACCTTTAAAATACACCAGTTCCAAAATTAGCTTCTGTTCGGGTTTTAGTGTTTGCACTAAATCTTTAATACCCAGCAGCTCAGGTTTGTAAACTGTATTCCTTTGCTCGTCTATGAAAGTTACGTTATTTTCGAGTTCCTGGTTTTTATTGTTGTTCTTAAAATCTTTGGAACGGATCTTATCTATAGCCAAATTGCGCGCGATATTTACCATCCAGGTAAATAAACGGCCCTTTTCGGTGCTATAACTGGCAAAAGAATGCCATATTTTTACGAAGGTTTCCTGTAAAACATCTTCAGCCACAGGAATGTCAATTATTATTCTTGATATCACCCCAAACAACGATGCGGAATACATATCATACAGTGCTTCCACCGCAATCTTTTCGCGATTTCGTAGTGCAAGCACCAGCTCTTCTTCGGACAATGATATTTTACCTCTCTTGCTCAACTGGGGGTGGAGTTTATAACCAGGGGTGAATATATAAAGGAAAAGTCAGATTTCAAATAAGTGTTTTTCAGCATGATATGACGAACGGACCAATGGGCCACTTTCAACATATCTAAAACCCTTATCAAGGCCAATTTGTTTTAACGAATTAAATTGATCGGGATGTATCCAGTCAATAACCGGGTGATGGTTGCGGGTAGGTTGTAAATACTGGCCCAGCGTTAATATCTGTACGCCGGCTTGCAGTAAATCGTCCATTGCCTCTAAAATATCTTCTTCCTTTTCGCCAAGGCCCAGCATAATGCCCGATTTTGTGCGAAGGCCGGCTTGTGATATGTGCTTTAAGGCTTCCAGGCTGCGATCGTATTTTGCCTGTATGCGCACTTCGCGGGTTAGGCGGCGTACGGTTTCTAAATTATGCGATACTACTTCGGGCCGGGTTTCCAGCACGCGTTCCAGGTTATCCCAAACGCCCCTAAAATCGGGTAATAAGGTTTCCAGTGTTGTTTCAGGGCTTTCGCGGCGGATGGCATTGATGGTTTCGGCCCAGATGATGGAACCGCCATCCTTTAGGTCATCCCGATCAACCGAAGTGATTACGCAATGTTTTACCTGCATCAGCTTTACCGAATTGGCTACACGGCTGGGTTCATCCATATCAACAGCAAGCGGCCTGCCGGTTGCTACAGCGCAAAATGAGCATGAACGTGTGCAAATGTTGCCCAGTATCATAAACGTGGCTGTACCGGCGCCCCAGCACTCGCCCATATTGGGGCAATTGCCGCTTTCGCAAATGGTATGCAGCTTATGGGTATCAACCAAACTGCGTACCTGGGCGTACTCCTTGCCTACAGGAAGTTTTACCCTAAGCCAATCGGGCTTACGGTTAACAGGTGCGGCAGCTACTACGGGTAGTTCAATCATTAATACAAATGTAGGTAAAAACCCCCTAACACACTAAAGGGGGAATGATAAGTATAATTAATAAGTACAAAATTACAGTTTGTTGATGTTTTTTGTATGAATATTAAAATTGAAAACTAAATTTGCTCATCAAAAGCTTCTCCGCCACTTGGCGGAGGCTGGGGTATATGGCAACAATTGAAACAACCTATTTGAGCGATCTTCGTACCGAAGCGACTCATTTACAATCCGGCACTAAAATTATTACCGACGCGCCAACTGATAACCAGGGTAAGGGCGAAGCTTTTTCGCCAACCGACTTGTTGGCAGAATCATTGGCCGGCTGCATATTAACCACTATGGCATTAGCCGCGCGTGTGCATAGCATTGATATGGATAACACCAAATGCGAGGTTACTAAAGTTATGGCCGCCAACCCGCGCCGTGTGGCCGAAGTGGTTATTAATCTGAAATTCCCGGCTGAGTATACCGATAAGGAAAAGAAGATACTGGAAACCGCCGCGCTTAATTGCCCGGTAGCAGTTAGCCTGCACCCCGATCTGAAAAAAACGATTGATTTTGGATGGTAGATCTTTGGAAGGTCTGTAGTTCGAAGTCGAAAGTCTGGAGTTCAGAAAGCTACAATACAGTGACTCAAGACTCTCGACTTCAGACTAAGTACTTTAACTAAGTACTTCCAGCGTTTCATCAACCGATATTCCGCCGTGGGATTGATCGAGGATGCATTCGCCGTCTTTAATAAGCAGCATTTGCGGCGATTCATGGTGTACATGAAAATCCTGCGCTATTAGGCTGGATATATCGCGGTGTTTAATCAGGTCTAAAAAATAAAGGGGCATGTCTGCCGGCAGCTTATCCATATCCATTTCAAAACGCCTTTTTGCCATCATGCTGATGGAGCAGCGGGTGCTGTGCTTAAAAATAAGGCTATAACCAGGCTGCTGTTTAATAGCGTCAATTTGATTCGCCGAATCCAACGATGTCCAGTTCATATATAAATTTTATTGTATTAATGCTAATTTAACGAGTACGGTTAGTAACTGTTGTTAGTTTTAAGCATTTGATAATTAAATGACATTAATTATTAGCGGCCGCCGTGAGGGTAAGTGCTGTAAGCAGGGCACAATTTGTCTGAACAAGAGGAAACAATGCTGCCTAATGCTAAAGCTATTACAGCTATATAAATTATCTTTTTCATTTTTATAACCTTTTCTGTTTTAAACGTTTATTGCCCTTTTAATGTTTCAGCCAAATGCGCCATTTTTATAGCGGTTATAGCGGCTTCATCGCCTTTGTTGCCGAGTTTACCACCGGCACGATCAAATGCCTGCTGATGATTATCGGTTGTTAATACACCAAATATAACAGGTTTTGAGTATTTTATGGCAACATTGCTTAAACCGTTGGCTACTGCATTGCAAATAAAGTCGAAATGCCTTGTTTCGCCCTGTATAACACAGCCTAAACATATTACAGCATCTAATTTATTATTTTTTAATAACAAATCAGCAGCCGATGTTAATTCAAAGCTACCCGGAACAGGATAAGTGAAAATATTTTTTTCGTCGGCACCGTATTTAACCAGGTTTTCATAGGCACCCTGGTATAAAGCATTGGTTATTTCGGCGTTCCATTCGGCCACAACAATACCAAAATGGTAGGCCGCTGCCGATGGGATTTCGGTATTAGAAAAGTCACTTAAATTTTTATGCTGGCTTGACATGGGTGTTGAAGATTAGAGGATAGAGGTTAGAGATTGGGAATAAAACTAATCTCCAATCACTAACCTCTAATCACTATAGCTGCGCTTCGGCGCGGGCTATATATTCGTCAATATTTTGAGCTTCGGCACTGCCAAAGTAATCGGTCTTGATTTTTTTGTAGGTTTCATCGGCATCTTTAAAGTTTTTTTCAGCTTCATAAACCAAGCCTAATTTTTTAAGATATAGGGGCGATAAAAACTTATTTTTTGCCTGGTCGGCAGCTTTTTTAAAGTAGGTTTCAGCTTTATCGTAATCCTTCAATTCAACATAAGCATCCCCTGTCGAGCCTAAGGCTTCGGCAGCTATCATACTGTCGTCGCCATGGTAACTGGTTAAGTTATCAATAGCCTTGCCATATTCGCCTTTGTTTAAATAAGCGGTACCTAAATAGTAGTAAGCAAGGTTAGCAGCTTTGGTATTGCTGTAATCGCTCAATATTTTTTCAAATCCAGGGTAACCGGCATCACCGTTTATGGCTTTATCCCAATCTTTTTTCTCCCAAAAATCCTGTGCTACGTGCATTTGGTTAGCAGCTTCCACATCGCGTGGGGCCAGGTATTCCTTCTGGTAAATAAAATAACCTACTGCCATTACAATTATGGCTGTAACTATAAACAATAAGCTTTTCTGATTCTCGCGCACAAATTTGCCCGTTTGGCCAACGTTGTTATTTTCTATCACAACAGTGGTGTTTGCTTTCGCCTGGGTTTTCGACATTTTTATTTTAAAATTAAGTTTGCAAACTTACGGTTTTATAAATTTTTCACAAGGGGTTTAGATTAAATAATTAGAGGTTAGCGGTTGTAGGTTAGGAGATTAGTGTTTTACAAGTGATAGCCGCGTTGCTGGCTATAAAAAATCGGCTAAACTCTGGCAGTCAACGCCCTAATCTCCGGCATATAATCACTAAATTTGGCATCCATGTATTTGCAGCATTTATCCGTTATCAACTTTAAAAATTATGCCGAGGCTGAATTAACCTTTAGTGAGGGCGTTAATGCCTTTACCGGCGATAACGGAGCCGGGAAAACCAATTTGCTCGATGCCATCTATTACCTGTCGCTATGCAAAAGCTATTTTAACCCGATCGATAGTCAGCAAATAAAACAGGGAACGGATTTCTTTATTATTAACGGCGACTTTAATAAAAACAATAATCCCGAAAAGATAGCCTGCGCGGTTAAGCGTAACCAGAAAAAACAATTTAAGCGTAATAAAAAGGATTACCAGCGCTTGGCCGATCATATCGGGCTGTTTCCGCTGGTGATGATATCGCCGTATGATACCAGTATTATTACCGATGGCAGCGAGGAGCGGCGCAAGTTTATTGATAACGTGCTATCGCAAACCGATAACCATTACCTCGACGAGATCATCACCTATAATAAGCTGTTGAATAACCGAAACGCGTTTTTAAAGCTGATTGCCGATACCGGCCGGTACGACCCGCATTTGCTGGAAGTGATGGATGAGCAATTGGTAACAGCCGGCAATAGCATTTTTAAAAAACGGAAGGCTTTTATGGAAAGTTTTACCGGTATATTTAATAAGCATTACCAGTTTTTAACCGAAGATGCCGAGCAGGTTGAACTGATCTATGAATCGCAATTGTTACAGGATGATTTTGTGGGTTTATTAAAGAAAAGCATTGAGCGCGACCGTATTTTGGAACGAACTACCGCAGGTATTCATAAGGACGAGCTGCAATTTGTTATTCACGGTATGCCAATGAAAAAATTCGGCTCGCAGGGGCAGCAAAAGTCATTTTTAATAGCGCTTAAATTGGCGCAATATTCTTTTTTAACACAACAAAAGGGTTTTAAGCCCTTATTGCTGCTGGATGATATTTTTGATAAGCTGGATGATAAGCGGGTAAACAAGCTGATGCAAATGGTGAGCGATAATGATTTTGGGCAGGTTTTTATTACCGATACCAGTATAAACCGGGTAAAGGGTATTTTTGATGAGATGGGGGTTGCCATTAAACTGTTTAAAGTAAAGGGAGGCGAGATAGATGCGTAAAACCAATGATAAATCGCTGAAAGAAGCGATTGAGCAAATGCTGCAGGTTTACAAGATCAAACGCCGCTTTGAGGAAACCGCTATAATTTCGGAATGGCCCGTATTGGTTGGGAAATCAGTAGCTAACCGTACCAAAGAAATATACATACACGAAAAAAAGCTATTCTTACGCATAGAATCATCGGTAATAAAAAACGAATTGCTGCTGATGCGAAGCCAGATAATAAATAAGATAAACGAGAAAGCTAAGGAGGTATTAGTTGAAGAGATTATCTTCCTCTAGCAATACGTAAGCGTGTGGAAGTGGTCATATACACATCGTCTCTTATTTTGGAGTAAACCAATATAAAAACGCCTGGTAATAGGAAGGCCAATTGCACTTCGGGGTGATTTTTGAAGATCAAGGTAGAAGCTGCTGCTAAACATACTACTAATGTAGAGTATAACAAAAATTTGATTACTAGCTTCATATTCAATTATTTAAAGTACGGTTTATATATAGAATAGTAAAAGTATGTATTTGTTTTTGATTAATCAAAATAAATACATACTTTTTTTATCTAATTAAAACTTTTCAAAGGCTGAAAAGAAGAAACTTCCTTCAAGTTCGGCATTTTCGTCAGAATCCGAGCCATGTACCGCATTAGCGCTGATGGATCCGGCAAATAACTGGCGGATAGTACCGGCATCGGCTTTTTTAGGATCGGTAGCGCCAATCAGCTTACGAAAAGCTTCGATAGCGTTATCTTTTTCCAATACAGCCGCTACAATAGGGCCCGACGACATGAAGTTTACCAAATCGCCGTAAAAAGGGCGTTCTTTGTGTACCTCGTAAAACTGGCCGGCCTTTTCGGCAGTTAAAAAAACATATTTCATTGCAACTAATTTAAAGCCGCTTTTTATTATCTGATCTAAAATAGCGCCGGTATGGCCGTTTGCAACGGCATCGGGCTTAATCATGGTAAAAGTTCTGTTGGTAGCCATATCTGTTTAAAATTGCAGCAAAAGTAAGCTTTTTAATCAAAATTTAAAGCGTCGCATTAAATAAGCGGCCTTTGCGTTATATATTGTATATTATTAATAGTTAATGGGATAGCGCTTAGCGAAAAAATGTTTTGCTATATATATCAATGAGTTGGAAATTTATTTAGCTTTGCAACTCTTTTTTAAGAAAATTGGATGTTAGATACTGCTTCGCTTATTAGCCTTTTAGCACAGCCTCAAAAAATTGTTATAACAACGCATCACAAACCTGATGGCGATGCTATGGGCTCATCATTAGGTTTATATAACTACCTTATACAGCAGGGGCATCATGCCAAAGTTATAACCCCAACAGATTATCCCGATTTTTTAAGCTGGATGCCCGGTAATGGCGAAGTTATTATATACACAGATAACATTACTAAGGCCGATGCGTTAATTGCTGATGCCGATATTATTTTTTGCCTCGACTTTAACGCGTTAAGCCGTATTAATGAAATGGGTATAAAGGTTGGCGAAAGCGGCGCTTATAAGGTAATGATTGATCATCACCTGGAGCCTGCCGATTTTGATGACTACCGTTACTGGGACATTAATGCCTGCGCTACCGCGCAATTGGTATATACTTTTATTGCCGGGGTGCTTGATAATAAAAAACTGGTGAACGCGGATGTGGCCACTTGCTTATATACCGGCATCATGACGGATTCAGCATCCTTCAGGCTGCCTAATACGACATCGGCAGTGCACCGGATAGTGGCCGACCTGATCGATCTGGGTGCTGTTAACTGGCGTATACATGAGCTGGTTTACAATAATTCATCAGAAAACAGGATTCGGTTTTTGGGCCATTGCCTGGTTAACCGGTTAAAAATTTATAATGATTTTAATACAGCCATAATAGCAGTAAATCACCAGGACCTGGAAGATTACGATGTGATCACCGGCGATACGGAAGGTATTGTGAATTACGCCTTATCAATAAGCAATGTTCGCCTTGCGGCGTTTATTGTTGAACGCCGGGATAAGGTGAAGCTTTCGTTACGCTCAAAAGGAGAGTTTCCGGCTAATGATATATGCAAAAAATATTTTAACGGGGGCGGTCATCGTAACGCGGCGGGCGGTACATCAACCGATAGCCTTGAGCAGGTTATTGATCAATTCAAATTAATTTTACCCAAATATAAAAACCTATTAGTACAGTAAACAAAAAAATAAAATGAAAAAAAAGTTAATGTTTTTAGCTCTTGCATCAATTGGAATAGCAAGCTGCAATGGCGGATTTAAGAAAGATGACGGAGGATTGTTGTATGATATACATGTTGATAAAGACGGCCCTAAAATACAGGTAGGTGACTTTATAAGCGTAAATGTGATAGCCAAAACCGATGCCGACTCCGTATTGTTTAATACTTATGAAGCAGGGCATCCTATACAAACCCTTATCCCGAAATCACAATATAAAGGTGATATTTTCTCGGGCCTTGAAAAATTAGCCGAAGGCGATAGCGCTACTATTAAAATAAGTGCCGATTCGATGGTTAAAAGAGGGCAGCAAAAGCCACCGGGCTTTAAAGGCAAGTACTTTGTTTACGATATTAAGGTTGATAAAGTAATTGCTAAAGGAAAATTAAGCGACGCGGTATTCCAGGCACAGGTAACTGATTTTATGAAAGCCCAAGCACTTGTACTTAAAAAAGCAGAGCCTGAAGCAATTAAAAAATATATTGCCGATAACAAACTTAATGTAACCCAAACCAAGGATAGCCTTTACTATGTGATAACCACCCAGGGTACCGGCCCAACTGTTGCAGTTGGTGATACCGCCGTGGTAAATTATACTGGTAGAATGCTTAATGGTAAAGTTTTTGATACCTCTATTAAAGACGCTGCGGTAAAAGCAAAAATGCCGATGGATCCGTACCGCCAATGGAAACCTATTCATATCCCGGTTGGTGCAAAAAGAGTAATACCAGGTTGGGACGAAGGTTTACAGTTATTGAACAAAGGTGCAAAAGCTACATTTATTATACCATCGAACCTTGCTTACGGCGAACGTGGTGTATCCATCATTGGTCCATACACTCCGCTTGAGTTCGATCTGGAAGTGGTTGATATCATCCACCCAAATCCAAACGCGCCTAAACCGGTAGCACCGCCAGCATTTGCTCCGGCGCACATGCCAACCGCGCCAGTAAAAAAATAATTTGTTTTACGAGCCTTCCCGGTGAAAACCTGGAAGGCTTTTTTGTTTATCGATGAAAAAATATTTTTGCCTTTTTATTACATTTTGTGCTTTTGCCATTACAGCAAACGCCCAAAATACTTTACAGCATACACCCGAAGGCGCGCTGTACACCATTTTTACGCATAATGCCGGCGATAAAATAAAACTGAACGATGTTATAACCATTCAGATAACTCAAAAAACCGATAAGGATTCCTTGCTTAGCAGCACTTATGCTTTGGGCCACCCGGTACAGATAAAAATAGAACCATCGCAAAGTGTTACCGATATGATGGAAATATTCCCGCTGTTAGCCAACCAGGACAGTGTACTGGTGAAAATTCCGGCGGATTCTGTTTTTAAAGGCCACGAAGATAAAAGGCCTCCGTTTTTCCCGGCGGGCAGCTACTTTAACTTTTATATAAAAGTAGTAAAGGTAGAAAGCCTGGACCAAGCCATTGCCGAAAGGAACGCGCAATTGCAACAGGTAAAAGTAGCCGAGGTAACAGGTGCTGATAAATACATAGCCGATAATAAGCTGGTTGTTAAAGCAACGCCAAGCGGTTTACGATATGTGGTTACTAAAACAGGGCTCAAGCCAAAACCACAGGCGGGTGATACCGTACTGGTAAACTATACCGGCAAATTGCTAAATGGCCAGGTATTTGACTCGAGCATTGCGGCAGTTGCCACAACTGCAGGTTTACAACAGGACGGGCGTACTTACGAGCCTATAAAATTTGTTGTGGGCCACGGCGATGTGATAAAAGGCTGGGACGAAGGTTTGCTGCTATTAAATGAAGGCTCAAAAGCTACCTTTATTGTCCCATCAGCTTTAGCTTACGGCGACCAGGGTAGCGGACCGATACCGGCCTTTAGCACCTTGGTTTTTGATGTAGAACTGGTGCGTGTAATACGCATACCCCATGCGCCGGCTGTAAAAAAGCCATTGGCTAAAAAGCACCATTACCCGGTAAAAAAGAAAGTGCTTACCCAATAATAAAAAGGAAAGTTAATCAGAAAGTCTCCCAATGAACCGGGGGACTTTTTTATTTTTGCAGCATGTTACTTACCGATACGCATACCCACCTGTATTATGAGCCCGATAATGTTAAACGGGCTGAATTAATGCAGCGCTGTAACGAAAACAATATTAACCGGCTGTTTTTACCAAATGTTGATGCCGCTTCGGTTGAGCAGGTTTTTAGTTTAACGGCTTCGTACCCCAACAATTGTTTCCCTATGCTTGGGCTGCACCCCTGTTCAGTTAAAGCGGATTGGGAGCTTGAGTTAAGCACCATACAGCAGGCTTTACAGGGCAATAAAATATATGCCGTAGGCGAAATTGGTATCGATCTGTATTGGGATAAAACTTTTCTGAATGAGCAGATCCAGGCCTTTAAGCAGCAAATTGCCTGGGCAAAATCATTAAAACTACCCATAGTTATTCATTGCCGCGATGCTTTTAACGAAGTATTTGAAGTTTTGCAGCAGGAACAGGACGAAAACCTGCGCGGAATATTCCATTGCTTTACCGGTACGCTTGAACAAGCCAGCAAAGTGATAGCGCTGGGCTTTTATTTAGGAATAGGCGGCGTTATTACCTATAAAAACGCCGGTTTAGATAAAATTTTACCGCAAATTGATCTAAAGCATATCGTTTTAGAAACAGATTCTCCGTACCTTACCCCCGTTCCGTACCGGGGAAAACCTAACGAAAGTTCTTATTTGATCTACATTGCTCAAAAGGTTGCGGAACTGCACCAGGTAAGTATTGAAGTTGTAGCTAATATCACTACACAAAACTCGAAGCAAATATTTGGTGTATAATTGCGTTTATTAACTGATTTTGATTTTTTAGCTTTACCTTAATATATTAATGAGCCAGATATTAATCATCTATACCGGGGGTACAATAGGTATGATGACCGACCCAACCACCAAGGTGCTCAGGCCTATAAATTTTGAGCAGATAATGGATAATGTGCCGGAACTGGACCGCCTTAACTGCAAAATAAAAGTACACTCGTTCGATAAGATCATCGATTCATCAAACATGAACCCCGAGATATGGAGTGAACTCGCCGGATTGATAGAAACTAATTATGATAAGGTAGATGGCTTTGTGATATTGCACGGTTCAGATACCATGTCGTTCACGGCATCGGCATTAAGTTTTATGCTGGAGAATTTGGCCAAGCCGGTAATTTTCACCGGCTCGCAATTGCCTATAAGCGCCATCCGTACAGATGCCAAGGAAAATTTGATGACCGCCATTGAAATTGCCAATGCCAAAAAGCATGATAAGGCACGCGTACCCGAGGTTTGCATCTATTTTGATTATAAGCTATTCAGGGGTAACCGCTCGTTCAAATATAATTCGTCAAAATTCGAGGCATTC
>Ga0302303_10001893_pt1 | contig 13062 bp, 15 predicted proteins | sample III_Palsa_E2_1_FD_194542 | JGI IMG/M metagenome (GOLD analysis project Ga0302303, IMG submission 194542) | Peat permafrost microbial communities from Stordalen Mire near Abisko, Sweden - III_Palsa_E2_1 | ecosystem: Environmental > Terrestrial > Soil > Palsa > Peat permafrost | place: Sweden... | reverse complement strand
AGATAACGGGATAAATATAGTGTAATGCCGGTCCCGCCTTAAAAGCGGGGTCGACTGGGGTTGACCACCACAACATTGCGCTACGGCTAACCGCTCCGTGGAGGTTCGAGTCCTCCCTCTACAGCTCTCTCTCTTAATGGTGATAAAAGGCCTTGTAAACATTTGATTTACAGGGTCTTTTTGTTTGCGTGCGGACCGATAACCGTAGGAATTTATCGATCCACACGCAAACCGTCTAATGATGGCCCTTCTGGGTGCCCGCAAGGGCAGGACCGAAGGTCGGGGCCGGAGGGCCGCCGGGTTTGTCAGGGCGGCAGTTCATGCCATGGTGCGGAATCTCCTCCTGTTCGTCTTATCCATTTGGCGGTCCATCCGGGGGAAAGATTAAAAAAAAATCGTATCTTCGGTGCATATCTGGGGCTTGATCGGTTTTCGTCATTTAAACATCAGTTCTATGAGCAATCCATCCGTACAGTTGAATGAGCCTGTTGTCAGGATCATTGCCTTCGAAGTAGCTATACTGGCTATTGTTTTTGCCACTACCCAGGTCCTGGTTATCCCCCTTTTCCTGTTATTCGACTTCTATTTGCGCGGCTGGGAGATGCAGAGATTCAGCCTGTTGCGCTGGGTGGCAATGAAGATTAATTTTTACTTCTTTCAGAACAGGTACAAGCCTGTATTTGCTCCTCCCAAATTATTTGCCGCCAAGATAGGAGCTGTGTTGAATTTTGCGATTATAGCCTTTTACATATTGGGGTATAGCTATTGCAGCCTTGGGCTGGATGTCCTGTTGATCTCCTTTGCCCTTTTAGAATCACTGGCGGGTTTTTGCGCAGGTTGTTATATTCATAGCTACTACGAGAAGCTCCGGCATCACCTGCATTTCTGATGGCTGTTAGCGCCTACCTTACTACCTTTGCCGGCTATGGGCCATAAAAAGCTGATCCGTTTTGAAGCCATCAAAACGTTCCCTCACGTGTTGGAATACCCGCAGGATATGGCGGGCAAATGGGGCAATTTCTTTAAAAATGAACATCCGCTCACCCTTGAGCTGGCCTGCGGCAAGGGTGAATACACGGTTGGGCTCGCCAGGTTAGACCCGAAAAGGAATTTTGTAGGTATTGACGTAAAAGGGAACCGTATATGGGTGGGCGCCACCAAGGTGCTGGAAGAAAAGCTGCCCAACGCGGCCTTTTTAAGGAGCCAGATAGAATTACTCCCCACCTATTTTAACCCGGGAGAAGTGGCCGGTATATGGATCACCTTCCCCGACCCTCAGCTAAATCTGTCCAGGGCAAAAAAGCGGTTGACGCATCCAAGGTTTCTTCGTCTCTATAGGCAGATACTGGCCCCCCAAGGAGTTATCCATCTTAAAACCGACTCTCCGGTTCTTTATGACTTTACCTTGAAGGTCATCGGGCTTTTCGAATTACCCTTGTACGAATCGTTCGATGACGTCTATTCATTGGGACAGGTCAGTGAGGAACTGCGCATCCGCACTCATTATGAGGGTTTAGATATCGCGGGATCGGGAAGGGTATACTACCTGAAGTTCGGACTCAGCGATACCCTGTATTCAGAAGAAAGGGAGGCTCAACTAAAAGAATTAACAGATGCCGAAAAGCCGTGATCGACTTCCCGTCGTAAAGCCCAGTGGAATCAGGGATGATTCTTTTTTCGACCAGGTATTCCAGGTGGCGCGCCTGATCCCAAAGGGGCGGGTTACCTCCTATGGAGCCATTGGGAAGTTCCTGGGGGCCGCTTCCTCTGCCAGGATGGTGGGCTGGGCAATGGCAGCGTGTGGATCGGCCAGGCCAAAAGTGCCCGCGCATCGCGTAGTAAACAGCAGCGGCTTGCTCAGTGGGAGACATCACTTCAAGCCCCCGGAACGAATGGAGCAATTACTCGAAGCGGAAGGCGTTGTCGTAAAAGAACATAAAGTCGTCGACTTTAAACGGATATTTTGGGACCCTTCCCTTGAATTGATTTGAAATACAATATTATTGCCGATAAATTCCTGTTTCATGCACCGCATCCTCTGGTTTGTACTCACCCTTTGCTGCTTCTCCTGTGTCGCTCAAAACAAACAGGATGCGGACCCTTCCATCCAGGCTAATTATATCAAAATAGAAAGGCAGATCCCCATGAGGGACGGCGTCACCCTATTCACCGCTATTTACATCCCAAAGGATACGACCCAGGACTATCCGTTCCTGATGATGCGCACCCCCTATTCCTGCTCTCCCTATGGCGAAGACAAATACAGCCGCAGGCTGGGGCCCAGCAAATTATTTTTGAAGGAGCCATATATCTTTATCATCCAGGACGTAAGGGGCCGGTATATGAGCGGGGGCCACTTCCAGGAAATGACGCCTGCTATTGACAATAAAAAGAGCAGCAAGGACGTGGACGAAAGCAGCGATACCTACGACACGATAGACTGGCTTCTCAAAAACATCGCCCATAACAACGGGAAGGTGGGCATCTATGGCATTTCGTACCCCGGATTTTATGCCTCCGCTGCTTTGCCAAATGCACATCCTGCGATCAAGGCCGTTTCTCCCCAGGCTCCCGTTACGGATGAGTTCGTCGGAGATGACGCCAATCACAGGGGGGCGTTTTACCTGTTGGACAATTTTGACTTCATGAATTTCTTCGATCATCCTCGTCCCTCGCCCTGGACCAAGTATCCATCGATGTTCGACGTAAAATACACAGATGCCTACGATTTCTTTCTAAAAATGGGACCTATCAGGGCGGCAAATGATCTGTATTTTAAAGATCAAAGCAAGATCTGGAATGAGTACCTGGATCACCCCACCTATGACAGCTATTGGAGGGCCCGCAATATCCGGCCCCATTTAAAGAATGTATGGCCCGCTGTTCTCGTGGTCGGCGGATGGTTTGATGCGGAGGACATGTTCGGGGCCTTAAAGACATATGAAGCGATCGACCAGCAATCCCCGGGAAATAATACCAGGCTGGTCATGGGTCCCTGGACCCATGGTGCATGGGCCAGGGGAGACTGGACTAAATACGCCGATTATTCCTTTGGCAGCAATACCAGTGATTATTTTCAACAGTTGGAATTTAATTTCTTCAATTATTATCTCAAAGGAAAAGGCGTACCTGATACTGCTAAGGCTACCGTTTTCATCACGGGCAGCAATAAATGGCAACACTTCTCTGCCTGGCCCCCTGCCGAAGCCGAGGCCGAAACATGGTACTTGGGCGCAAGCAAAAGCCTTTCCACCTCAAAAGGGGCTGGAAATGCCTCATTTGACCAGTATGTGTCCGATCCGACGAACCCCGTCCCTTATTGCAAGGGAGTGAAGGCCTCCAGGGACAACAATTATATGGGCGCGGACCAGCGATTCGCCACTTTACGCAAAGACGTACTCACCTATACCAGTGATGTACTAGACCAGGACCTTACCCTTACCGGTGAAATCGGGGCAAAGTTATACGTGTCGATTACGGGAACGGATGCCGATTTTGTCGTGAAATTAATTGACGTGTTGCCTGCTGAGCCGGCAGGCGCTGTCGCCCCCTCAGACGAGGAAAAGGCCCTGGGCGGGTACGAGCAACTGGTCAGGGCCGAAATATTACGCGGCAAGTTCCGCAAGAGCTGGGAAAGACCGGAGCCATTTGACCCGGATAAAGTTCAGGAAGTGGCCCTTACCCTCAATTCCGTTGCACATACCTTCAAGGCGGGGCATCGCATTATTGTACAGATTCAGAGCAGTTGGTTTCCCCTGGTGGATTTAAACCCTCAAACATTTGTCAATATACCCACAGCCAAGGCGTCCGATTTTAAAGCCGAAACCATTCGCATCTATCATGACGCAAAACATCCTTCTTCCATCACGGTAGAGAGGATGCCAGCCGTTGCTCCAGCAACGCCTTGATTTTATCCAGGTCCCCTGGAGCGTACGCAATGATCTTTCCGTTTGGATCGATCAATACATATAAAGGCCTGCCGGAAACATGATAATCCTTTAGCACCTGGGTATTGCCGATCAGGGTGGGATAGGGAACCCCGTTGCTCGACAAGATGTCCCCGATCTGTTTTGTGTTTTCGGTAGTGATGCCCAGAAAAACTACACCCCTGGAATGGTACTCAGTTGACAGGTCCTTTATTTTAGGGATCGCGTCAATGCACCAACCGCACCAGCTTTCCCAGAAATCAAGGACCACATAATTCCCTTTCAGCCCTTTCAGGTTGACGGAGGACCCATCAAAAGATTTGAAAGTAAAGTCCTTTGCCTTTGTCCCCGTTAATGAATCCACCCACCTGGACGATGTTTTCCTGGAAGCATCAATAAGGGTATAACCCAGCGCCGAAGAAAGGGGAATACTATCCATGATGGTTCCCTTATCAGCCAGGAAGCAGCTCAGTGCATAGGTCGCCTTGTACCGGGTCCCATTCCAGACGTCTTCCACGATAGCGCGGTCGATATGATGGGTTTCACTGGAAATGAAAAAGGTCTTGGTAAATACAACTCCGTCTTTGTTGATTGGGTAGTGCAGGGTGATGACCTGGTCAGCATGATCAGCAATCAGATCAATGGAAGGCTTCCCCTCCAAAAGGTGGGTGGCAAAATCCGCATCCGTCAGGAAGGGCGGTATAGAAATGAGGGCGGTCCTGCACTTAGCAGGGCTATGGAATGTATTGTCCGCGTAGGGATCCAGTTGGGTGATCGTCTTTTCTTTATGCCTCAGCTCAAGGCTTTTGATGCCGTCGTAATAATAGTCGAAGAGGCCCGACCCATCGTCTCCCCTGATGTGGAATCGGTAACCGAATATAGTGTCGGCTGCTTCCTTTTCCAGCCATACGGTTCCATTGGATACGTACACGGAATCTTCGACACTGTAATTGACCTGCCGGTAAGCCGAATGGTAGGAAATGGTCTTCATGGTCCTGAGCGTGTCCTGTACCATTCGAAGAAGACGGACGGCTTCCGCGCTGTCACCCAGGGTGGTGCTCCTGGCCCGTACTCCGGGCAATATAAAGAGTAAAAGGATGAATAGGACTTTCATTTTTTTGACCTAAAATTATACCCTGGCCGTCAACCCATTCCGGGAGTTAGACGGGGCAGTCGGAAAATTAGACAAACAACGCCGGGCTGGGGTTTGTCTAAAAATAGCGGGGATTTATCTAAACAGGCATGGGAATACAAGAATTAAATGGCAGATTTGACGGTATGCATCTCCACAAAAAACTTAGCAGGCGCGAGCAGGAAATTGTTTTTTTTCTATGCTATTTTGTGGCGTTCCCCATTTTGACGGACCTGCAATACATACATCTATGGCATCAGGAGGCCCATTTCCTCTCTGGTTGTATATTCCGGGTTGTGGAGGGCTTGCTGCAAATACTCGCCTATTCTGTTTACTATTTTATCCTGGTACCCCGATTCCTGTTTGCTAAGAAATATGGGTACTTCCTCGGGTCCGTTCTGGCATGGATCGTCCTGTATGCTGTCTATGACCGCTTTGTAATGGAGTGGGGTGTTTCGAAGATGACGTTCTTGCCCGCGATCGCCAAACAATGGGCCACCGGTGGATTTCAGCAGTCTATCTGGGTCGGGCAGGCCTATACCCTGACACTCACTAATCTCCTGGTCATTACCGCCCTGGCCTATTTTTTACGCTCCTTCGAACAGGAACGACAAATGAACGAACTAAAGGAGCAGCAGCTCCAATTAGAGCTGGAATACCTGAAGGCACAGATGAATCCGCACTTTTTCTTCAATACACTGAACAATATTTATTCCCTCGCGCAACAGCAGTCTTCCGCGACAGCTCCTTTGGTAGCCAGGCTATCGGAGATGATGCGTTACGTATTGTATGGCTCAAATGCACCCAAAGTGCCACTGGCAAATGAGATCGACTTCCTTCAAAACTATATTTCCGTTGAGAGGATACGGTATCCTGACAATATCGATATCCGGTTTGAATGCCAGGGAAAGACGGAAAATGCGCTGATTGAACCCCTGCTGCTCATCCCCTTTATAGAGAATGCCTTTAAGCACGGGATCCAGGACGAATTGACCAAAGGTTACGTAGAAGTGATTGCCCTGCTTGCCGATCGTGAATTCACAATGGAAGTCAGGAATAGCAAGCCCCGTCGTTTGAGTACGGATAAAGGGGTTCGCGGGCTTGGACTCTTAAATGTCCAAAAACGACTTGCCCTTCTTTATCCGGGTAAATACGCCCTTTCCATTGCAGATACCACCGCCGCCTATGAAATATTATTAACCCTTCAACTGGCTTGAAAGAATGCTTAAGTGTCTGATTGTAGAAGACGAACCCCTGGCCCAAAAAGTATTGGAGCGGTATATAATGCAAACACCGGATCTGCAACTGGCAGGAATATATAATAATGCGGTCGCCGCATTTGGGGCCTTCCACACGCTCTCCGTGGACCTGTTGTTCCTCGATATAAGGATGCCGGTGATCAATGGAGTGGATTTCCTGAGATCTCTTAAACAACCTCCCAGGGTCGTATTCACCACTGCTTATGCCGAGTATGCCGTGCAAAGCTACGAATTGGAAGCCGTTGACTACCTGCTCAAGCCCATCACGCTTGAACGCTTTCAATTGTGCATGGAAAAGGTCTTCCGGACAGCCAAAACATCCCCGGCTCCTCCTCCCAAAAATTACCTGTTCATCAAAGTGGACGGAAGGCTCGTCAAAGTCTTATTGGAGGATATTCTCTTTATAGAATCCATGAAGGACTACCTGAAAATACATACCGGAAAAGGGGCGTATATCACCCATATGACAATGAAAACCGTCTCATCCCTTCTTCCGGAAGCTTCCTTTATACGGATACACCGCTCCTATATTGTTGCCCTGGAAAAATTGCACGTCGTAGGCGCCTCGACGGTAGAGATCTGCCAGCATAAAATACCTGTGGGAGAGAGCTACCGTAAGAGATTAGCTGCGATAAAAGCCGGATTATGAACTATTCAAGGGGCGTACAGGTGGCCAGATGCCGGACCGGGAAATTGCAGGAATTGGCAATAAAACATTTACGGTGGGCGGCTTCATGGCAGGCTTCCGCCTTCTCTACCATTTCCCTGAGCGCTACCGTTACTATCGGGTGCAATACGACTTCCGTCATCCTGCCTCCTCCGCCCGCCGTTTCTTCCATGGTGCCACTGGCGTGATCCATATACTCTACAACAGAGACCCCTGCTATGGAACATTCATGTAGGAATTGCAGCATATGACAGGAGCTAAGGGAAGCCACCAGTAGTTCTTCAGGATTATAACGGGTGGGATCCCCCCTGAACGCGGGGTCGGAAGAGCCCATGATATCCGCCTTACCGGCCGCGTGCAAAGTAAAACTCCTTTCATACCCCGTATACCTCACCGTTCCCTGACCTCGATTCCCAGTCCAAAGCAGGCTCGTTTGATATTGATGCTCCTTATGCATATGGGACATGATTAATAGTATTTGCTTATCATCAGATAAACGACTACCCCGGTTACTGCCACATAAAGCCACATAGGCCAAGTGATCCTGGCCAGTTTGCGGTGCTTGTCGAATTTCTCCTGGAATGCGCGTTGCAAAGTGAACAGGACAAAGGGGATAATGATGGCGGAAAGGAGAATATGCGAGATCAAAATGAAATAATATATGTACCGGACGAAGCCGGCTGCGACTTTTTCTTCATCACTCAACACCCCGTCCTTGTTAAGGTCACCATACAATGTGGAAGGGTTGGATGAATGATAGATCACGTAGGATACGAGGAAAAGGACGCTCAGGAGCACAGCCAGCAGATTAGCGGTCTTATGAGCCTGAACCTGCCCATTCTTGATAAAATACAGGCTGGCAAGGAGCAGGATCGCTGTGACTGCATTCAGTGAAGCGTAAAAAATAGGCAGTACCGACGTATTAAAGCCGAAATTGATCTTCACGGCAGGCACCAGTATGATAAAGGCCACTGCCAACGGAATCGCTATAGAAACGATAATGATCGGCAGTGTAAGATTCTTATTCTTCATGCTTTATTTAATTTTCTATTTTCTAAACAAATCTCTTCTCTCATCTTTTTTACGCTCCAGCAGCAGGAGCACTATATCGCTTGCCAGACGGGTAAGGTCCGTCGTATCCTGGCCATTGTAGTAGCCCCTGACCAGCCTGTCCTTATCCAATAATACGAACCTGTCCGTGTGTACGAAGTTATTGTGTCCGCTGTCCATCGCCGCCAGTTTAAAATCCCGCTCTGCCAGATCATAGATGGTATCCTTGCTTCCCGTCAGCATCCACCAGTTATTGTGCTGAACCCCAAAACGGTCGGCATAGGCCTTTAATACAGGGACGGAATCCCGATCCGGATCCACAGAAAAGGAGAGGAACTGGACGATGGTATCGTTGGTATGGAACATCTCCTGCAGGTGACGCATATTTTGGGTTAGGGTCGGGCAGAAAGACGGGCAATGTGTAAAGAAGAAGTCCGCTACCACGATCTTTCCCTCCAGGTCATGCAATGATACCTGTTGTCCAAGCTGATTGGTCAGGGAAAAGTCGGGGATGGTATGCCATACCGTATCCGATTCCTGCTTCCCGTCGACGATTTTTTGCATGATCGTATCGGCAATATAATGGCGGGGCATCACAAGGTTGGTCTCGCTGTAGTATTTGATGATGAAATAGCAGATCAGCGGCACGAATATCACTATACACAAAACAGTCATCGATCTTTTATTCATTGAAATCCCCTTTATTTTTCACAAAGATACTGCCGGGCGCGATAGGACTGACGCAAAAAATGGGCGCTCCGCGCCCTGCGGCAAAAAACAAAAGGGCGCTCACGCGCCCTTCAGAATATCTCAAAAAGTGGTTTTTATTTCAACGTTCCGGGCTCTTCTGCGGGCTGCTCGGTCTTTGCCGCTTTATTCATTTCCTTATCCCCGGGAAGGTAGCGATCTCTCAGGTTCAACCAGGAAGTCCCATCAATACAGAAAGCGACAACGAACCAGACGAAGAGGACCAGTGGGATCAGCACGCTCCTGAACAAATTCTTGATCTCATACCGGAGGTGCATAAATTCACCGACGATATAGCCTGCCTTCACGAAGGTCATGGAAAGGAAAAATACAGGGTTGAGCCACTTAAGATTTGCCGGGACATTGTGGCTGACCTTTAAGCCCCAAAACACCTCCACCATGGTAATGGCGAGTAGCACCCAGAACACTATCCAGATGCGTTTTCTGGTAAGTGTGCTCCCTTCGTGGGAATGACCGGCCTCGTGTGTATTTACGTCAGACATACATTTCTTGTATAAAAAGTTTGAATAATTGTGTTACGCGTCCTGTTAGAGCAAGTAATAGCAAGTGAATACGAATACCCACACCAGGTCTACAAAGTGCCAGTACAGGCCTACCTTTTCGATCATTTCATAGTGTCCCCTTCTTTCATACGTGCCGCCCAGGATATTGGCCAGGATCACACAGTTGATGACCACTCCGCTGAATACGTGGAAGCCGTGGAAGCCGGTAACGGTAAAGAAATAGTTGGTAAAGGCCGTAGATGATACGCTACCATCCGCATTAGGGAAAGGATTGCGACCCCACCAGGCTCCTTCATGGAAAAGGTGTGTCCATTCCCAGGCCTGGCAGCCAAGGAACATCAGTCCGCCAATGATGGTAAAGAAAAGCCATTTGGCGGCTCCCTTCTTATCCATATTATGACCGGCGTTCACCGCCAGCACCATTGTAACGGAACTCATGATCAGGATAAAAGTCATAAGGCTCACAAAGACCAGGGGTAATCCCGAGCCTAACAAAGGGAAAGAACTGAACACCTTATTGGGATCAGGCCAGGAATTAAGAGAGAAACGGGTCGTCCACAGGGAGATCAGTAAAGCACCGAAAGTGAATGCATCGCTCATCAAGAAAAACCACATCATCAGCTTTCCGTAACTTACATTATACGGGCTTTTTCCTCCGCTCCACAAAGATTGTTCCTTCGGTACTGCAACAGTTGCCATGAATGTCAGGTTTAAATGTCTACAAATTTATTTCAAGTTGCTCTGAAAACTATTGAATTAACACAAAAAATACCAGCAGGTACAACCACAAAAGGTCCACAAAATGCCAGTAAACGCTCACAATTTCAACGGGCACAGGGCTATAATTGCGTTTGCGGGCGCTGAAAGCTTTCCCGAACAATACCAGCAAAGCGACAATTCCCCCTAAAACGTGCAACGCATGTAATCCGAAAATGATATAGAGGAATGACACGCCTATACTATTGGAAAAATGCAGGTTTTGGGCCCATAAATCCTCAAACCCTTTGAACTGCAATACAATAAATATAATCCCACCAATCGCCGTCGCCGTCATCAACATCCGGTAGAACTTCATTGACCGCTCCTTAAACGCCCTGAGCGCCATCTGCATGGTGAGGCTCGTCGCCAGGATCACCGCAGTTGAAAACCAAAACACCCGGGGGATTACAAAGCTTTGCCAATTACCCAGGTTCCTTTTGACAATGACAGCGCTGGTCAAGCCCGCGAACATCATCACAATGCTCCCGATGCCTATCCACAAGGTGAACTTATGCGGATGCAATCTTTTTCTTTCGGTCCCACTCATCCCATTAACTTGTATGGCGTTCATTGACTTCTCATTTATTATACCGGGTGCACCTTGTCAAACAATAATGCCAGAAACACCACCGGCAAGTATATATAACTGCTAAACATCACCCTCCTGGCTGCCTGGATAGACATGTCGTTTAACAGGCGCAGACATTGCACCAGCAGAAAGATATTGGCCAGCACCACAATCCCGAGGCTCACCACCCCGCTCAGGTGGAACACATACGGCATGATGCCCATCGGAAATTGCAGCAGGGCATACATGACCGCCTGCAATGCCGTAAACCGGGTCGGACCCTGTTTGGAAGGCAGCAATTTGAATCCCGCCTTACTGTAATCTCCGTGCGCCACCCAGGCAATGGCCCAGAAATGAGGGAATTGCCAGAGGAACTGAATCCCGAATAAGATCAATCCCCCTGTCCAGTTGAATGCCGGGCCCGCATCGTAGGCAGCCGCCCAACCGATAAGGCAGGGCAAAGCTCCCGGTAGCGCACCGACCAACACGGCCGAAGAATTCACCTTTTTGAGCGGCGTATAAATGAAAGCGTACAAAAAAAGACTCAATCCACCCAAGGCCGCCGCCTGCCAGCTAAAAAAGAACTCCAAAATAAATATACCCAGCGCTCCAGAGAGAAACGCAAATATCCAGGCTTCTGTCTCACCCATCCTTCCCGATGCCAGGGGCCTGTTAGCCGTCCGCTTCATCAGGGCATCTGTATCTTTCTCAATAATCTGATTGATCGTATTGGCGCTTCCAGTTACCAATATGCCTCCCAGCGACAATAAAAGCACCATTTTCCAGTCCAGGGAGACGATATTCGGCGCCAGCTCATAACTCACCACACTGCTGAACACCACCATGATATTCAGGGTCACCTTAATCAACTGAAGGTAGTCCTTCACTTTAACCACCGCATTAAACGACCAGCTCCGGTCCACCGCCTCACTCCTGGAAGATATCATCAATGTGCACTTTCATTGGGTCCTATGGGCTCATCCTGTGGAATGAAATCCCTTCCGTCCTTGCTATAATCATACGCCCAGCGATGTACTTCAGGTATTTCACCCGGCCAGTTGCCGTGTCCGGCGTGGATTGGCGTCGTCCATTCCAGTGTCGTTGCATCCCATGGATTCTGGGTCCTTACCTTGCGTCCCTTGAATATGCTATAGAAAAAGTTGAATAAAAACAGGAGCTGGGTGGCAAATACGATCAGGGCCACTACACTGATGAATTCATTGAGCGGGCCGAACTGACGGAAGGAGACCCAGTTGGAATAGTCCATGTACCTGCGCGGCATACCTGCCAGGCCTTCATAGTGCATGGGCCAGAAGATGCAGTAAGCACCGCAGATGGTGATCCAGAAATGGACGTACCCAAGCGTATTATTCAGGTAGCGTCCGTACATTTTAGGGAACCAGTGATATATCCCGGCAAACATGCCGAAGAAGGACGCCACACCCATTACAATATGAAAATGCGCCACGACAAAATAGGTATCATGCAAGTGAATGTCCAGTGCGGAGTTACCCAGGAAGATCCCTGTCAGACCTCCGGAGATGAACAGGCTCACAAATCCGATGGCGAACATCATGCCTGGAGTGAACCGGATATTCCCTCGCCAGAGGGTAGTCAGCCAGTTGAAGACCTTCACCGCCGAAGGGATCGCAATCAACAACGTAAGCAGCACGAAGAACGATCCGAGGAAAGGATTCAACCCGGTAACGAACATATGATGCGCCCAAACCAGGAAGGCCAGAATGGCAATCGCGAACAGGGCGCCAACCATCGCCATATATCCAAAGATGGGTTTGCGGGAATTGATGGCCAGGATTTCCGAAGCCATTCCCATCGCCGGCAACAAGATGATATATACCTCCGGATGTCCAAGGAACCAGAACAAGTGCTGGTAAAGGATGGCGCTACCCCCTTCATTAGGAAGGGCCTGACCGGAGGCCAGGTAAATATCGGACAGGTAGAAGCTGGTGCCTGCGTGGCGATCGAACAGCAAAAGGATAAACCCGGACAGTAACACGGGAAATGACAATACACCCAAGACGGCCGTGAAGAACAGCGACCATATGGTCAGGGGAAGCTTAGTCATGCTCATTCCCTTGGTACGCATATTCAATATGGTAGAAATATAGTTCAGGCCAGCGAGTAACTGAGAGACAACAAATAATGCCATAGCTGCAATCCAAAGGTCCATCCCCACCTTAGAACCATCTGAAGCTCCTCCCAGGGCGCTCAGTGGAGGATAGGAGGTCCAGCCACCGGCTGCAGGGCCTGTCTGTACGAACAGGGAAGAAAACATGACGACAGAGGCTATAAAGAAAAACCAGTAAGACAGCATGTTCATGAACGGGGAAGCCATGTCTCTGGCTCCCACCTGCAGAGGTATAAGAAAGTTGGCAAAGGTACCGCTCAACCCGGCCGTCAATACAAAGA
>Ga0302303_10001890_pt1 | contig 13064 bp, 13 predicted proteins | sample III_Palsa_E2_1_FD_194542 | JGI IMG/M metagenome (GOLD analysis project Ga0302303, IMG submission 194542) | Peat permafrost microbial communities from Stordalen Mire near Abisko, Sweden - III_Palsa_E2_1 | ecosystem: Environmental > Terrestrial > Soil > Palsa > Peat permafrost | place: Sweden... | reverse complement strand
TGTCGAGGAGCCTGGCGAGGTTGCAGTATAGCTCCTCTTTCTTGTCGTTGGTGTACTCTTCTCCCTCGATGATGGACTTGAGGATGTTTTGTTGAGATATGATGCTGTTGGTGAATGACTTGCTTGAGATAGCAAGTTGTCCGATGAGGATAGCCACAGCTTCGAGATGAGTCTTGGCAACAAGTGTCTCGCCCGTAGAAGTAGTAGCAGTAGTATCGACAGCAGTCTTGGTAGTAGAAGGGTGCTGTTCCATTTCTTGAGAAGAACGAGAAGAAAAAGAGAGATGAGAAAGAGGAGAAAGAGGAGAAAGACAAACGAGAAAAAAGATAGACACTCACCGATGATTTCAAATCAAGAAGAGAAAGGTATTTATGATGGTTGTGATGGTGTGTTCTTTTTTTAGGGGCGATAAAAGAAAAAAAAAGTCCGAAGAAAGAAAAAAAAATGTTTGAGAATCATGCAATTTTTTTTAAAAATAGGCTTCGTGACATTGGATATTTAAATGATTGCCTTCGTTGTAACATGGTTATGAAATTATTTATTCACGGTCATGACATTCTTCACCCCCTTGTTTTTCTGCTTTTGGGTGTGGAAATCAACAATGTCATCACCTCGGAGATTTTGTTGTTTTATTAAAAATCATAACCAAATGCATCAAAGTCATGTACTCTTGTCATGTTTCATCTGCTTTGGACTTCACTTTCATTCAAATCAGGAAAGGAAAGAGAAAATAATTAAAACAAACATTTTTGGATTATACTTCTCTTGTATTTTTTTCTCAGGGTGACACTGCTTTTTTCTCTTTTTCTCTTTTTCTCCTTTTCTCTTTTTCTCTTTTTCTCTTTTTTCTTTCTTTTTTTCTTTCGGGGAAAAAACATCAACACGTGCATTCCATGGAGCAATACAGAAAAGAAGCACAAGCTTCTAGGTTGGTAGGACGAACAGTCAGGATGCTACCTTATAGCAATCACTGTTTTATCGAGTCATTCTTGGATTGTTTGTGGTCTGTCAGGAGATATTTCTTTAATCTCGATCCAAAAACCGAGGATGAGATACTCAAACGCATTTTTGAGAGAGACAAGGAATCATTCTCCCACGTTTTGTGGAAATTGGTCGAAGATAAAAACAAGGCCGATCCAAATGACCTGGCTAAAATATGGCCACATCATTTGGAAGTGGTGAGAGGAAAAGATAAAACGGGAAAAAATTTTATTATGGGATTGTGTGAACATCTCTTGAGCTCAAATATAAAAAACGGGGTGCACTTTCGACAGGCAGATCCTGCTGAGCTGTGCGCTGTTTTACTAGACGCACTCTTTCCAGCTGACGAGGGTCACAGAGGAGGAGTTTTTGGTCATCCAAACGACGATGTTGTACAATACACCATGGACCGTTCTGATAAGTGGTTTGGAGAACGAACAGAAATCATATCTTATTCTGTTTACACGTGCAAGTGCAATGGCTTTAATAAATATTGTAAAATGGAACCAGTCAAACGTTCTAGAAATCTCAGCGATATAAATTTTGAAGCTGTCGTCGCAGAATCTCCAAAAATATTTAAATGCAATCGATGTAATTCACAAACAAAGTGTGTCGACTTTACCATCTCTTTGCCACCAGTTTTATTCTATCACACAGACTATTTAAGACGCGATGATCCTATCTCGAAAAAGATACAACCAGAAACTGGAATTTTGAGTCTTACACATCCTATGTTAATGAACGAACCAGAACTCGGAAGATTGTTTGATCAAATGCCTCTCGGGTACTTGAATTACAAAGTTATGGGAATGGCAGTGGGTGATGTTGGGCACTGGCAATCCATCGTTGCAGATCCTACGAAAAAATCACACGCGTATATCTCTGTAGATGGCAGTAAGTTCAAAGCCCGCAGAAACGACTGGAAAGAGGCAGGACTGTCAGTAAATTATAACATTCGCTTTAAACTATACGTTCTTGGTGCTGTTTTATCCGAGAATGATGAAAGCCAAATTTATCAGGGTGATCACATGAGGTGTGTCAGTCAGTGTCATCACATAAACATCATGAACAGAATAAACAAAAACAACAAAGAAAATGGAAGAACACTCACTGAAATAAAGAGAACCGAATAAGAAGAAAAAAAAAGTGCAAATGAAATTTATTTTATCTTTCTTGTTTTTCTTCAACACAATCACCAACACCGCCACCTTCAGCTTTCTTTTCCTTTGTTATTATGAGTGCACTCTGCTCAGTGTCATGAATGATGCTCATCTTATGTTCTTCCAAGTTACATGATATTCTCATGAGTAAAGTGTGCAGTTCTGTCAAGAAAACACTCGATTCCAAGATTGATTCTGTTTGTGAGCTGCAAGTGACAAGAGAAAAATAAGATGTCACTCCACCACCCTTGTTGTATTTTTTCCACAGTTCAATCAAAGGTGTGATGAATTCATTCCATTGTTTTTCTGTCGCGCCACCTTTTTTCCATTGCACTGGAGCAGATGCCTGAAATTTAAATAGCTCGGTGGTTGTAAGACTGATTTTAAACAGCACAGTGGATCTCTCATAGAGAATTCCATCTGGAATAGGAGGTTCTTTGAGAGGTTGTTGATTACTAGACCTCTGACCACCGAAATTGTGTATGTCGGCGATAGGTCTTTCGTGAACTTGCTGCCTAGTTGACATTTTTTGCTTGAAAAAAAAAGAAAAAGAGAGGGAAAAGGAAGGTGGAAACTTTTTTTTATTTTTTCAGAATCGAAGAAGACTTGTCAACAACAACAACAACAACACCACTATCAATGACAATGTCTTTCTTTGTAGATGATGTCTTGTTATTTTGTTTTGATTTTACAATCCCATTACCAATTTTCTTTGGCACCGGACTCAAGGAAAGAGTGGCCTTGGGAATAAGCGCAGACAGTGGTGCAGTATCTGGTTTCCGGGGGGATGCAATGTTTTCGTCAGGCATTGATGTTTCCAATTTCTTTCTTTCTTTCAGTGGAGAAGAAGAAGAAGAAGAAGAATTCGCCGCCTCTTTCTCCTTTGGCATCCGTGTCATGGGTGTGCTTGTTTTTCCGATAAGAGTGATCAATCCTCTCTGATCTTTGAATTTCGCAGGACCAAGTCTTTCGTAGATCTCACCCACAACTTTGTCAATGGTCTTGTTCTGAAAATCTGACATGTAAATTTCGACAGCGCGAGATGGATAGAGAGCAGGGAAGTTGCTTTTGATGTAGCCGGAGAGAACGAAATCAACAGGCCTAAATTCCAAATCGATGTTGCTAGCAAGTAGTTTTGGAAAAGAAAAAAAGCTTCTGAGTTCTGGTTCAAGGTGCACGAGTCTCTGTGCTATGCTATCATCTGGATTTCCCCGCTCAAAAAGTTCAGAGCTCATCCCAAACACTTTTTCTAAGCTAACCTTGTCTCTCAGCAGACATATCATGGACAGCACAGTCATACAGTTGTAGTTGAAGAGAAACTGGCACTGACTAAATGGTTTCACATGAGTCCAAGTGTGAAAACGAGCAACAAATTCTTGTGGGTGTTTCAAAAGAAGCACGGGAAGCCACTGCTGAGGATTGAAATTCACCACGAAGTGATAGCTAATATCAATCACTTTCTTTGGAGGCGAGTTGAACGACCACGACTTCTTCTCGAAAACATTGAAGATTTTAGAGATCATCTCTCTTCCGTCACTTCTGTTCTCGCCACAGTAGGCAATGATGGAAGCCAGGCGAATGTCCGAGTTGTCGTTGTTGGTGTGATCGTTTGTCCTCATCCAGCAAACGGTTTCACTAAAATCCTGCCTAGAAATAAGAAGCAAGAATTCTTCGACCAACGAGGCTGGCATTATTCTCATGAAGTGATGCTTTGTGACATCCAAAAGTGGATGTTTGATGATTTTCGACAAAAGACTTCTACCTTCTACATTCGAGGTAGACAATCCTGTCATCAGGCATTCTACAGGGGTGAACTCTGTCACAACATCTGTTTTGCACCCAGAAGCACGAAACAAGTGGGAATATTCGTCATAATCTTCATCTTCGCTGTCGTCCATGGGATCAATTATCGTGTTTCTGCCCATGCTAGACACAAGGGAGATGTTTTTGAATGAACGAGAACGAGAATTGAGCGACTGGAGAGTGATCAAGTTTTTGTCGACAAGTTCCTCAGCAAGAGAATGATATCCTAACAAACACAGCTTGTAGAAACTGCTCGTGTCATCGGAAGGATTTAGCTCCTTGAACAAACCCGGCCTCTTGATCATGAGGAAGCGCAGATTTTTGAGGGAGTTGTCTCTCATAATTTTGCTGGCAAGCTGTGCATCCCTGGATCCTGCCTCTACAACACGAAAATGATAGCAGAGAACAGCCCATTCTGCCAGGTTGAACTCTTCGCACAAAATGTCATCTTCTTGGCAATGAGTGTGCCTGTCTACATGATCTTCCAGATGAATCAAAAGCTCAAAGATGTCGAACGACCCATAAAACAATGCTATCTTCTGAAGAGGCGTAGCAGAATGACCACCAGACCCAAGAAGCATTTTTGCCGACAAGTCGCCGACCTCAAAGTCTTCACGAAGGCCTCTCATCAATTCTTGCATTTCATTCAAAAGAGATGTCAAGTCTTGCACATGAGAGAATGGGGTTTTCTTGTTTCTCAAGTGAGGCAAGGCATATTCCTGAATGAGTGACACGAAGCAAGAGCTATTAGACGATGGACCACCGAAAATGGTTTCAAGAAAGGTATCCCTGATCTGATAAAAAGCCTTTCTGAGCATTTCCTTTTCACTTTCTTTGGAGCGAAAGAAAGCATCGACTGCCATTTTTTTCTCTTTCTCTGTGTTTGTGTGTGTAGCAAATGTGCACGGGAAAAAAAGAAAGAGAGAAAGAAAGAAAGAAGAGGACTCGAGAGAGAAAGAAAAGAAGAAGAAAAAAAGAAGAAATGTGGAATGAATATCATCAGATGGATGCCCCAAAAAGGATCAAAGAGAGAAAAAAAACACATCCCGTCTTTTTGTATGGACCAAGATAAACAACACACTCTAAAAATATCCGCTTCAAAACATGGTGGTTTTTTTGTGAATTCTGGGAATAGAGAGAAAGAAAGAAAGAAAGAAAGAGATGATAATTTTTTTATATTTTTATTTTTCTATTTTTACTTTTTGTTGTTGTTGTTTTTGCATGACATCGTTTTCATCGTTATCATTCTTCTTCTTGGCTTGGTTGCCCTGGCCAATCAGCAAAGTCGTGTGGAAACACCAGTTTGTCAATGCTTCCGCCCCCATTGAACTTATTTCCACCGAAAGTGATCACAGCCTCTCGTTCTTTCACCCCTTCATCATCTTCCACTCTCATGCAATCGAAATTTTTCTTGGCATTGTTCATAGCAATCATAGAAAGCTTGGCAGCGCTCACAGGATTTATAAAGTTGCCATTTTTGTACAATGATTTTACAGTCATGTAAGTGATTCCTTTGGAGATGTCATACCCAAACAATATACCCACATTGGACTTGCTTCTGACGGCAAGATAGTGGATTGTGTCAACGACTGGAATGTCACCAATAGCACACGGAACACGGAGACCTCCGATGGTTTGAATGGTAGACCTTTCGAATCTATCCTGGACAGTTTTTGAAAAGCCATGTCTGATCTTTTTTCCAAGTTCGATGCAAGTTTCTATATCTTCCAATGTCTTTAGGGAAAAGAGGGCGTCGATGATTGTTCCATTCAGTTGACGCTGAAGTCCGTAATCAAACGCGTAAGCATTGTCTTCTCCCGGTCCATAATGAATGTCAGACAAGAGATCTGCTATTTTTCCAGCAACACGTTCTGGGCCTGCCAGATTCATCACATGTTCATACAAAAGGAATTGTTTGAGGATCACGTGGAGATACCCTTCTCCTGGTGGGATTCCATACATGTGCCTCTTGACATTCTTGTTATTTCCATAATCATTTCCGTCATGTCCATTTGTCAGGACAACAAACTCTCTACCTGGTTCGAGTGGGAATGTCACCTGGGGACCGGGTTGTATGAAAGTATTTTCAGTGACAACGACACTTTTGATATCTTTGAAAAGCAATCCTGTTGCCTTCAAAAAATCATCGATGAAATTGCTCGGGTTTTTTCGATTTTCCTGAGACAACAGGATGGCATGGATTGGACCAATAGATGCCGAACCCTTGTAGAACTTCTCTACAAACTTGGCAGCCCATGCTTCTGGGATTCTGTTCTCATCGACGATGATGAGGCGGACAGACATCTTTCTTTTTCGTGATGACAAGGAAAGGGGGAAATGAGAAGAACAAGAACAAGAACAAGAAAAAAAAATAAAAAAACAGAAGGAAAAAAAGTAAAAATAACTAGAAACACAAACGAAAAACTCACTTTTCAGATCATCAATATAAAGGGAGAAAAGGGACATTCTTACTCCAAAAAAAGAAAAAGAAAGATGACAGCAGTGATACCCGTGGTTAATTTCTCTGACTTTCTTTTGAAAAAGATGTTGGATGTTCTTCCAGATTACATGTCAGGTATCTTTTCGCACGACTTTGAATCCTTGTCTGAATTGGCATCGATGCAATTGACATCCATCTGTGTGTTTTCAGTACTTGCCATGTTTATCTTTTTCATTTCAAAAATGAAATCCCCGTTTGATGTGGTGAAGGTTGTGATGTTTTTTCTTTCTATCCTTTTCTTTTTCCATGTTCTTTTTACTCTTCGGGTTTCAGAATCAAAGTACGAGACAAACATGAGATTTCACGAAGATTATTGCAAAATCCCGAGCCAATACGAAAACATCGCAAGGCAGTGTGAAGTTTCAAAGGAAGTGTTCTCTCTTGGTGTATCTGGGACTGCCTTCAACAAGATACTTGATTCCCTTGAGTACATTTTCAAGAGTTTGATCGGAACCATTCTTACCCCCTCTTTTATACAGTTTTGCATAGGTCTCTATATCATAGTCAAGGTGTGGGCCATGTCTAACATAACAATCGCCATGAACAGAGACAAGGTATTTTCTCAGCAGGCAGAGCAGACATTTGCTTATCAAGAAAACATGATGAAATCACTCAAAACACTCTTCATCACTGCATCATCATCTTCTTCCCCACAACAACAGCAACAAAGGGCGATCAGTGGTGGTGGTAGCTGTAGCATCTCAAAAAAGAAGAGGTTACTTTCCAAGATAAATGAGCTGATGATGACAAATGCAAAAATAAAAGTCGAGAAAGAAGAAGTGAAGAAAATGGACGATGATCTGTCAGACAGTGAAGAAAATGAAGAATAAAACCAAAAAATTTGGGTCATGTCATGTCACACACACAAACATTTTTCCTTCTTTGTTTTTTTTTCTTGTGGCAAAAAAATAAAAAAAAGAAAAAAAAAGATGGACAAAGAAAGAAAGAAAAGATTAGAAAAATGGGGTTTGGGCGAATGCTTTGTCATCCCAGTTGCTAAAAAAGATGACGACAATGTAAAGTTCACTGTGATTTCTGATCATGAGTACCCTGGACTTGAGATGAAAGTTACCGAAAATCTTGATGAATATGAAGATGAAGATGGGAATATCAAACAAGACTTTTATTATTCATTGACAGTCGTACTCAGGCCACAAACCGAAGCACAACAAATGTCTTCGACCAGTCTGCTTGTTACCACACCCAAGTGCAAGGTGTTCACCGTCAAATTCCAAGGGACGTTTACATTTCATCATTCTTCGCTTGGACAAGAAGAGACAAAATATTCTTTTCAGATCGAAAAGAGAACATCATTGAAAATCCGCCTCCAAAATCCCCCAGCATGGCTAAAAGACAGGGGAGGCACAGAACACTTTGCTGTTTATTACTTATCTGTCAGACCCACGATACCACCCAAGACAACAAAAAAGGAAAAAGACGAAAAAGAAAGAAAGTGACAACAAAAAAAAAGAAACACCCAAACACATTCTCTTTCTTTTTTTTCTTGTTTTTATTGTGAAGAATAGCTAAAAAATGTCCGAGAACAATTAAAACCAAGATGTAAGAAGGTGGCGAATCATCGGGTTGATGATAAGACATTTAACCGCCTCTGGGTCCAATTGATGAATATAAATGTACATTGATGTAAACACTAAAACCAGTAGTAAATACATAGCGAAAGCTACTAGCAAAGATAAAAAGACATTGAACAATTTTGAATAAAATGATATTGAAACAGTATGTTGCTTCTTCTGGATCGATTGGATTGCAAGTTCTGAGTTGTTGTCTTTCATTTCTTTCAACGTGTTAGCTCTCTTGTCACACATGTCACAGAGTTGGATGTTTGTATATGTGTTGATTTCCAAGAATCGTCTCGTGTTTTTTGAACATTCGCGACACAAGACAAATGACACAAATGCCACACGAGAAGAATCTTCCATGGTTGTCTTTTTGGTGTGATAATAATAATAAAAAGGAAGGAATGCACAAGCAAAAAAAATCAGAAAGAGAGAAAAAAAGAGAAACATTGTTCATTCATATCAACCAACAAAAATTACAAAAGAGAAGAAAAAAGAAGAATGTACAACCAAGTGGAATCATTTTTGCTTTTTGTGTAATTTTTTGTTTGAAATGTTTTTTTTTCTTCTGTTTCCTGTGTTTTTTTTCTTTCAAGTGTACAGCTTTGGCTTGTCGCTCAACAATTTAAGCGGAATACCTTCGAACAATAGAAATGTTTCTCTAGAATCATACCCTATCATGAATACCCTTGTCGGACTAAAACTCCTGTCATAAGGAAGCAGCCTAGAAGTATCAATAGTCCACCCAAATGGAAGAATGTTTTCTTGTTCATCGATGAAATGCCTAATGTTGTTTGCGATTCCTCGTGCAGAAAAACAGCAAACCATCTCTTTGTGTCTCCACGTGTCAAGAAAGCATGTGAATTTTGCTCTTGAGTGATCGAAAGAGTTTATGATCAACTCGTTAGATGGATAAGTTACTAATATTCTTTGAATAGCCCTAACTTCTTTCAACTGAACAGAAGGCGATCCAGGGAAGTCATACATGTTATCATCTGTCATTCCAAACTCTCCAAAGTGAGGATGTAGTGGGAATGTTCTCCTAATAGGTTCAGCAGTTGGCATTTTTTTCTTGTTCTCTCTCTCTTTTTCTCTCTATTTTTCTCTCTTTCTTTTTTTTCCTTTTTTTAAAATCAGAAGGAACCACAATTCAAAGATGCTTTCTTTTATTTCCTTTTTCATTTCTTTGTTGGCGATGCATACTCTTAACCCTCACTCAGCACAAAGCTCTGCCTCAACTTCTTTCATCGCCTCCCCTTTTTCTTGAATTTAAATAAAGAGAAGGTTGCATTCTTTTTCCGAATCTTAAAAAAGTCCCGAAAAAAGAAAAACGAAGAAAAAAAAAGAATCATGGGGAGTGCACAGTCATCTATCGTCTCTGGCATATGTGGTGCAGTGTCTGGTATGTCAGGAGCATCCACAGTTGTAACTGGAGATTTTGGTGGAGCATTTGGGGATATCGGAGATTTGTTATCTGGGAAACCAACAACGGCTCTCCCCGATCCAGTAGCTACTGCCGATGCCACCAAATCAAGCTGCACAAGTGCCATGAACATTATCGTCCCAATTATTATTACCATTTTCGTTCTTATTATTGTTTCAGTCATCATGGGAGTTCTCGCAAAATTCTTCAAGCCATTTTACATGATTCTCAAATGTGCATACAAAGCGAAAAAAGAAAAAAAGCAACAGCAGCAATTACAAAACACTCTTGCGACGACGATGATGATGATGCAACAACCAGGAATGTCTAACATGATTAATCCAATGGGGATGGCTAATATGGCTGGTGGCGGTGGCGGCGGTGTTGTTGTCGGAAATCAGAAAAAGAAAAAAGAAATTGTGCGAGATTCTGTTGGTGTGATAACGGAAGTGGATGGCATTGAATCTTTTGACTACGACGAGTTCTCTAAATTCATGGAAGATGGATTGCGTGACTATGAGAGGCAACTGATTGAGTCAAATGGATTTAGTTTTGATGAATTTGAGGAAGAAGTGTACAAAAAAGAACGTTGATGGAAAAAAGAGAAAAAAAAACCGATTTCTTATTCTCTCTTTCTTTCTCTCTTTAGTTTTCATAAACAACAGGTGCTATGACGATCTCAAAGACAAGCCTTTCGATACTGTCTTTGTATTGCTGTCCATCGCTAACCGAAGTTTTTATCTCCACGATGTTGCGAAAAAACCAATCGATTTTAGATTTCCCTCCCTCGTTGTTTTCGTTGATGATCTTGCAAACCAAGTCGAGGATACCATTGTAAACACTGATGGATTTTCGCTTTATTTCTTCGTCAAGGAGAGCAAACGAATCATAGACCACGAATGCGTATTGATTGCCTTTTCTTTCTGCGATATCGAATCGAAGTTCGTTGCTCTTTCCCTCTATCCATGGTGTGATGCGATCAATGATCGACTGTGCTTCCTTTTCTTTCTCGGCTGTGATCTCACTGACAGTTTTCAAGACAATGTCATCTAGGCGAAGCTTCTTGTTCTTGTGTTCCATCTTGTGTATGTGTGTTTGTCGCTCGGGTTTTTTGATGTTCTGGGGAAGGAAAAGGAAGAAGATTTGTTGTAGATTTTTTTATTTCTTCATTTCTTTATTTTTTTCTATTTTTGGTTTATCTTGTTTTTTTGGTCATCATTCAGACACATCAGGATTCACATCAGGACTCACTTCGATGTAAAAACAAGTCACGTCTTTAATCTCACAAATCAACGACCCATTGTTCGTGGTGATACCGGGTACTTGCAACGTTCTCGAATTCCAAGAAATTTTTACTTTCTTCTCTTCGGCATTTTCATCGTTGATAATCTCGCACACGCGACGAATAATGGCTTCTCTTTTGACTGAAGGCATGCCTTTGAAACAGTCATCGAGGTAACCGGATACATCGAAAACAACAAATTTGTAAACATCTTTTCCTCTGAGAGCAATTTCAAATTTAAGTTCGCCACTCTTTTTTGTTATCAGCGGCCACAACACGTAGAGGATTTTCTTCCTTGCAATAAAATCTATTTCGGCATGAATGTCGGCAGAATGATCCAGAACAATAAAATCCAGACGAATCTTCTTGTCGATGTGCTCCATTTTATTGGGGTGGTTTCAGTGCAAAGAAAAGAAAAAAAAAAGAAGAAGAAATGTGCGAGGGTTTTTATTGTTTCTCTTTTTTTTCTATTTTTTGATTTTTTTTTCTATTTTCGTTTTTTTTAAAAAAACAAGCACAAAAAAATTTGGCATGCGTTTACATTTCATAAGACGAAGGTATGATATGTATTTCAAAAACAAGTCTCTTTTCAACTGTCATTCGGATGTCCATTGGTGTGTAAGGTTTTCCGTCCTTTATGTTTTTCCATCCCCAGGAAATGGTGCACTTCCCTTTGCTGCCGTTGTCGGAATTTATTATTTCGCAGACACGATCAAGGATCAACTCCTGTGAAAGGTTTGTCAGTTTCTTCATTCGTTCATCGATCAAAGATTGGTTGTCAAACACATGGATACAATAATCATTGTATGAGTGTGCGATGTTGAGACGTTCTTCTGTGGCCTTGGCCAAAATCAAGGGCTTCAATTCATCGACCAACAAATAGGCACGAGATTCAATGTCAGCCTTTATTGTGTCTTCAGACGACAAGACGGCATCATCCAGGCGAAATTTCTTGTCTAGATGATACATTCGCGTGTTTAAAAGAAGAAGAAGTTAAAAAGTGGGTGGGGTGCGGTGTCGAAAAAAATTTCATATTTTTTCTTTTTCTTTCCTTTTTATTCTTGTTTTTTTCAATTTTCTATTTTTATCATTCGAACTCAGTCAACATCTTCGACCGTTTTGATGCTGGAATGACAAGTACTTCATCATCTGTGTCTGAGTCATTGGTGAAAGTGTTTGTCTTTTCAGTTTCTTGTGTGTTTACTGTTGAAGTAGAAGACACCGCTTCAGCAATTACTTTTGCCTTTGCCGGTGATCTCTTTTTGACTTGAGTTTGTGCCTTTCTTTTGGGTGCAAGTGTGATCAAATCATTGCCACTAGCATGACTCGGAAATTCAGCATCGATTGACTGCTTTCTTTTCATCCCTCTTCCAAGTTCCAAGCCAAACGATGCATATACTTTCTTTGACATCGCGACACCCAGGAAATCTCTACCTCTTTGCTTAGTTAAGAACATCTCTCCCTCTTCTCTTGCAACTTCTTGAATATCTCCCAATGATTCAAACTTGGAGGCAATCAGTTCGGCCTTTGTTTCCCCCACACCTCTAACTTCCATTAGATGAAGCTGTAAGAAATCCCTGGGGTTCTCTGGGTGCAAACGCTTGAGTGAAATGTTCAGCTTCTCTACAGAAGGCCACTTTCTTGGAGTCTTGTCATAAAGAACAAGCATGTTTGCGATGGTATCAATGAACTTTGGCAAGAAATCGAGGGAGGGGATGTTGCTCCATGTCACCTTTTCAGGGTGTTCAAGCTCAGTGGCAAGGAAGAGTGAGATGAACCTGTTCCATTCCGAATCATCCAACTGTGCCATGTCTCCGATGATCAGAAACTTTTTGAAGGGGATCTTGTGCTCGGAACGGTGCATGCTGTTGATCTGTCCTCTTATGTGAGCGTGTTCTTTCGCAAGACAGCCCTTTATGTCCGGGATAGACTTGATTTCAACGATACCACCCACACACTCTTCGATCTTGCCATCCTCTTGTTCACGATTCACTGCAATCCAGACATCTCCTGAATTCAAGTTCTGCTCCCTAAGATTGTATTCTTGTTTTTTGAGGTATTCGGTCACCGGAGAAACAAACCTCTCATTTGTGGCAACGATGACAGAAAAGTCTTTCTTTGTCGCAACTGTTTTCTTGGATGTCATCTTTTTTATTCTTTGTTCTCAACAAAAAAAGAAAAAAAAGAGGAGTTGTCGAGACAGAAAAAATAAAAAGAAAGAAAGAAAGAAAGAAAGAAAGAAAGAAAGAAAGAAAGAAAGAAAGAAAGAAAGAAAGAAAGAAAGAAAGAAAGAAAGAAAGAAAGAACCAGTCAAGACAGATTCTTTTATTTTTTTATA
>Ga0302303_10001877_pt1 | contig 13111 bp, 11 predicted proteins | sample III_Palsa_E2_1_FD_194542 | JGI IMG/M metagenome (GOLD analysis project Ga0302303, IMG submission 194542) | Peat permafrost microbial communities from Stordalen Mire near Abisko, Sweden - III_Palsa_E2_1 | ecosystem: Environmental > Terrestrial > Soil > Palsa > Peat permafrost | place: Sweden... | reverse complement strand
ACGGAGTTAGAAGAATTCCATCGTAGTTTAAAACACGCCCTTTATGCACCAAGTAACTTTTATGCGCACGAGTGGCAAAACGCAGATGTCATCATTGCAGATAATTTTTCGCTACTACATGGTAGAGAAGGATTTATCTCTAAGTCTCCTCGTCATCTTCAACGAGTGCATGTCTTGAGTAACCCTGCTTTTGATAATCCTGGCCTAGAGTTCCACAAATGAGCACACAAGTCACTGACGTTGTTATAGTGGGCGCCGGTCCAGTAGGACTCATGTGTGCCTATCTGGGGCAACTTTGTGGTATGCGCACCGTTGCTATTGATAAGTCTGATGGGCCTTTAGAAGTTGGTAGAGCCGATGCACTTAACGCACGAACGTTGCAACTGCTTGAGATAGTAGGTTTATTTGCAGAACTTTATCCTCTGGGAAAAACCTGCAACACGAGTTCTGTGTGGGCAAATGGAGAATTTATTTCACGTCAATCTGCATGGTGGGATGAACTTGAAGGTTGCTTGCATAAACATTTTCTCATGCTCGGACAATCCTATATAGAAAAATTGTTAGATAAGAAGCTTGATGAGATGGGAGCATCAGTAAGACGTTCAACCACAGTTGAGAATATCGAGCTTAATCAGAAAGGGTGTCTCCTAACGCTGTCAAATGGAGAAAAAATCCAATCAAAATACCTTATCGGCGCAGATGGTTCTCAGTCCTTCGTTCGTAATCATTTTAAAATACCTTTTAAAATGATACGACCTGAAATTGTATGGGCTGTCATTGACGGCATTATAGACTCAGATTTTCCAAAGGTCCCTGAAATCATCGTTTTTCAAGCAGAAACATCTGATGTGGCGTGGATCCCACGAGAAGATGATATTGATAGGTTTTATGTAAGAATGGATACAAAAGACTTTAGTTTCGAACAAACAATTGACAAAATTAATCGTGCTATAAAACCTCATCATTTAAGTTTCAAAAAAATTGTCTGGTTTTCGCAATTTTCGGTAAAAGAATCGGTTGCTGAAAAATTTTTCGTACAAGATCGTATTTTTCTCACAGGTGATGCATGCCATATTCATTCAGTAAACGGAGGACAAGGTCTTAACACTGGCCTTGCCGATGCATTTAATCTTATGTGGAAGCTAAATAAAGTGATGAATTGGAGTGCCCCTGTAGCACTTTTACAGAATTATGAAGAAGAGCGTAAGCCAGTGGCTCAAAGTGTTATTGATGCTTCCGGTGAACTTGTTCGCGCCACTAAGTATTCAGCCAGTGGCACCCACGCTCAAGACTATGTAAAAATTGTGCAAAAACGTGCAGGAAATATCACTGGGATGGGGATTTGTTATGGCGACGGGGGATTGCGCGGATCTCGATTATTTGACTTCGAAATTTTTAACTGCGTTATCAAAACACGGCTCTACTCTCTTCTAGATTATACTAAATTTTCCCTGCTCATTTTTAGTGATTGTGAAGTCGAGCTAAAATTACCCCAATTTGTAAAAGTGATTCAAATTTCTTCCAACAAACACAAGACAGGTTATTGGACAAATAGCCTGCACTATATAAACCAGGCCGTTTTAGTAAGGCCGGATTCCTATATTGAATCTTCCGTGTCGCTCGATAAAGTGGCATCTTTAATTAAAAACTTGCAGTATGAGGATACTAATAGCAGCATAAATTCATTATAATAAACCGTCATAACTTCCCCTTGTATCCCAAAAGGTATTGCTTATTTTTTTAAATGCACTTGCACATACATTAAAAAATTTCGCCTATTCAATAGATTTATATTTCAAGGCAAGCATGCCGTAAATGAATATAGCAATCATATAACAAATGTCATAATATGCATACTGGCTCACAAAGAATGCGAGGCCTTTTTGTCACGAGTGATCTAAATAACTTTATAAATTAGGCCTATGTTTCCACTATTCATATTGCCATATTATCAAGTAATGATTACTATCCGTTTCAACTGTTAGGCAAATTATTATCGACACGTCAAGTTGCTTCAGTGCTCAATTTAAATCATACTTTATTAACCAATGACAGCGCATTACTATTAACACAAGGTAATTTTACACAATGTATTGAAACGGTATCTTTTGACGGCGCTATAATAAATGTGACTGGAACCGCTGCTCAACAATTAGCAAATGCCTTAGTGAGATGGGGCACCAAGACAATTCGTTTTCTTGGTGAGAATAGCATCATTAGTGATGATTTTCTCAAGTGTTTATCTGATGTAATACCACATTCCGCTATAAGCAAAATTCAACTCCCCTCGATTTCACGGCACCAACAAGCGCGATATGAAATATACGCCAAATTAATGGAAAAAGATCCCAATACATCTATGCATCTCATGAACAACTGTGTTTTATTAGATGAAGGTGCTTTATTGCTTGCTCAAGCAAAGTTACCAAACAAGCTTGAGTATTTCGTCTGGTATGGTGATGAAATTCAATTGAGTGCTGAAGTCAGCCGGACGTTTATAGATACGCTAAAAAATTGGTGCATACAGCCCAGAGTGCGTTACGGAGCTATTCTTCACTTTAGAACATCGAAAATTAATCACGCATTCACGCAATATTTATTTGAAGTATTTCCACATGCTCATCAGCTGGATATAGCTCGACCACCAAAAAGATTGTTGGATGTAATCTCCGAAGGAAATAATTATCTGCAAATGGCCGTTAACTATCTGCAGCTGGACGGCTCGCTTGGCGTGGATGAAGAGAACATGGATCTCATCCATCAACTCAGTCTATTTCTTGCGCAATCCGCTTGCAAGCAAGCGATTGAAACTGCAAACGGCGCCGAATTATTAGTATTTTTTGGAGCAACAGGTGCGGGTAAAAGCGCATTACTCAATCATTTTTTTGGCTCTCACTATGAAAGCACAGGAACTCATCCAACCAATATAAAACTCATTCACAAGGCAAACAGCGCCTTAGAAAAAGTTAAGGTTGGTCACAATCATTGGGAGTCGGAGACATTAATCCCTGCTGTCTTTGTCTATGAGGATAAAGCGTATCAACTAGCTGATTTTGCGGGTCTATTTGATAGCCGCGGCGATGATATAAAGCTATTTGAAATGAGTGCTGCCAAGCAACAATAAATGCTGCACAACGGCTTAAAGGAATTATTTTTGTTATTGACGGATTAACTTTAAAACCATCTAGAGGGAATGAATTAAGAGACCTGTTTTTAGCCTTAGCAACTATTTTAAACTTCAATAGAAATAATATTGAACAACGATTAAAAATGGTCATTTTTACTTTCACTAAAATGCCAACGGAGAGCAGTGGGAAAGAATTTATAAACAAATTTATTGATGATCAAGTGGCCGCATTAGAAAAAATAGGTGTTTTAGATGAAGATCAACAAATGCTTCTTAAAATATGCCAATATATTCAAGCAAATCCGCAACAAATTAGTGTGGCTGATGTATGTGACAATGGAAAAAGCCTAAATAGATTGTTGCAACAAATTGATGCGCTGCCTTCATTTCCAGTTAATTTTATAAATTTATTAGAACAAAACGAAAACACAAAGATATTCATGTCCTGGATCAAAAAAATGATCGAGAATTTCATACTACAATATAATCACTATTTAGCCTTAACAGCGCGCACTCAAAGCAATACGGTAAAATGCGATGAAATTCAATATAGCATCGAATTAGAAGAAGCATTACTTGAATCTCAAATACAGGCTATTACCAAAAAAATAGAAATTATCCACACCCATAGATTGCGTGCAGAAAAACAAATCATCTATTCTCAAGGCGCCATTGAAAAAAATACTATCGAATTAAATCAACTCGATGATTGGTATGCTAACTTTTCCCGGTTATATCCTGATAATGACAACGAATTTTCAAAAAGTCATACAAAGGCACGGTTGCATATAACTATCCAAGACGAGATGCTAAAGTTAGCTCGCGCGTCTTTTGATGTAAGTGAATTAAATAAAGCTTTACCTGCATTGATAACTGAGCAGGAAACCAGGAGAATGACTTTACAAGCGTTTGATCAAACCAAGGAAAAAGCGCTGACTTTGATGGCCGCACTACACCATTTACAAAAAAATGATGAGGCAGCATGCGCTACTTTCCACGATGCATTACAAGATCGTTCGGCAACATTACAACATGTTTCCAAGTTGCTTCAGCAGTTGACTATTTTTAGTACGGTGGCAGATGATTTTTCCGTTAAATTGGAGCATTTGGCTGCTACAAATAATAGAGTACGTCACGATTTAATATTGTACTCATAAAAAAGGATATCTTATTATGAAAGAACAAATAATAGCGGTGGTATTAGAAGAGTGTGAAAGAAGTTTAGAAAGCACATTATCATGGCTGGCAACACAATCAGCAGCGCTTGAAAGTGAAATCACCGGTTTACAAGCCGCAGAAAGTGATAAAGCCCGTCAACAGGCTGAATTCAACAGTAGTATAGAAACAAGAAATGAATGGATCAAAACGGCTCTTGTTACTAATCTTCAATTATTACAACAAACAACAAAAATAAATGAAGGTTTACAAGCAAGAAAATTGGAGCTGAAGGTTAATCTTCCTATTTTTAATGCGTTAATACAGATTATTAACCTGTTGGAATTAACCGCGGATAATCCTATTTTTAGTGAGTTTTTAAATGAATCTACAAGAGTAGCATCTACTTTGAATTATAATGTTACAAATGATAGCCCAAGACGCGGCGTTGCTAATCCTATGCGGATGAGCTCACCATCCTCTGATGCCGATGGATTTTCACTTGTGCCAGCATTTGCAAGCAATACAGAGGACGCTTTCGCTGAAATAGCATCAGAACGAAAACAGAAAGGGCTATCGTTGATATCGTAACCAAAAGGTTGATTTTTTTACTTTGCAATTTATAGTGTTATTAAAAAAGTTAAAGATTAAAAACCCATTTTGCACGCATGTCATGTTTGTACTAAAATGATAATTTACGTGATGTATTATTGCCTACAAGCGAGCTCTCCTCTTAGGCTCTCGGTGCTAACTCGAAGTAAATAAGTAGGAGTGTTATGAATGGTCAATCCCACTCTCGTCATTACTGGAGCAAACGGATGGGTGGGAAATAACGTTTATCAAGCGCTGGCTCCCTATTATCATCTTATCTTAGTGGATAAGCAAAAGGGATGTGATCCTCACAACCGTTACGGTTTGGAGCGAATGGAAAAAAATGAAGGGGATCCACTACCCGATACGCTTATTCAACAAATAGATTTGGCTTCTGAATACGATAAATTTTCAAAACTCTTAGATCAACATAAACCTATTTGTGTCATCCATTTAGCCAGTATTCTCGAAAATCAAGCTGAAGATACCATCATCGATAAAAATCGCCGTATCCATACAACCGTTCTGGAAGCATGCGCAAAACGCTCCATTCATGTCATTGCAACCAGCTCTATTATGATAATGTACGGAGTAGCACTTAGTTTACCGAATATTTCAAATTTATGGCAAAATGGAATAAGCAATATAAAACACCAATTGGACAGTAATACTACACTAAATAATACAGAGCAGACCATCCGGGAATTTGATGAAAATAATTGGCGAAGCAACCTTGCCTATATTAAAAGTAAAGAATTTTTAGAAACCCAATTGCAAGTGCTCGCCAAGGAAAATCCAAACTGCACCATGGTGGCCATTCGTTTAGGTTGGACAGGCATTAAAAACCCTTACGAGTTAGAAGATAAAAATAAAAAATACAGCGAAATACCTTTCTATCTTGATACAACCGACCTACAGCAGTTTTTTGTTGCGCTGACTGAAGCTGTTTTATCTTATAAAATCAATGGCTATAAATGTTATATTTGCGTATCCGAGCATGCACAACAATGGGTCAGTATTGACAATGTTTATCAAGAGTTGGGCTGGAAACCGCAGGTCAATATAGAGAGCAAGTATACGCCACATAAAAAAATGAGTCCTCATTGAAGCGATAGAACTAAAAAAATTTGTAAATGAATATAATATATTTTTTATTGGTTCTGCGTTTTTAATCGTGTCAATGTAACAATCATTCCTAAAATAGCCATTGCCGTGATTACCATAACCCACACAGACAACCATCCTTGATGAAGAATAAAACCGGCTATCACAGGTGCGGTAATATCAGTTAAAGACACCAGTGATAAAATAATCCCCATCACCATGCCTTGTTGTTGCTGCGGAATGTGCAGCGAAAATGCAGACACAAAACTTGGACGAGCCAATGCGGCGCCAACACTGATCAGTAATAAACCCAACGCCAATATACCAAGATGATGAGTCATCCCTGTAGTAAAATAACCGATGGCCAGTAAAGAAAAAATGAACACAATGAGATACTTTTCCGAGAAAAATTGACTCAATTTTTTCATCAAAAAAAGTTGAACCATAATATTAAGCGCGCCATCCAGCGTGAAAATAAATCCCAGCTCTTTGGCTCCAAATGCATGACCTTCCCAGGAAAATCGCTCGCTGAGAAAAACAGCAAGCTGTGAAGCAAACATGCCATAAGATAAATAATGCAACAATAAAATCGTTAAAATAACACGGATCACTGGTAGGGCCAGCAGCGCACGTAAAGACATTTTATTTTGTAACTTGGTTTCAGAGATAACGACATTGTTTATCGCTTTTCCACCTAATAGGAACAAACGAGTGGTCATGATACTAATGAAAGAAAGTACCGCTGCGACCCAAATAGGCAAAGTGATAGAAATATCAACCAACATGCCACTAATAGCGGAGCCTGTCATCATTCCAAGACCTATTGCAGCACTAAAAATACCGATGGCTTGTCTACGATTAGATGCACTACTGTGATCCGCTGCATAAGCAGCAGCGGTAGCCAAATTTCCCGCGGTTAAACCAAACAAAATTCTTGCTAGAAATAAAAATAATATATTATCAGCGCAAGCCAGCAAGATAAAACTGATTAAAGCACCACACTGACTTCCCATTAATATGGGTTTTCGACCATATCGATCAGACAATCGTCCAATCCAAGGCGCCATGCAAAATTGAGACAGCGCCTCTACACTCAATAATAAACCCAATAAAAAAGGCGTCGCTCCAAGTCCTATCGAATAAAAAGGCAACAAAGGCAAAATGAGGCCACCACACGCAGCATCAAGACTGACAATGATAAAAAAGGGGATCATGACTGCCCCATTAAGATCGGTACTTGTTCCTTGATTGCATTTTATACGCTTGGAATTGAAGCTTTTTATCATTGTTTGTCACTCATGACCGCCATACCATTCAATTATGTGTATTATGCATATAATTATTGACCTCGTCCAGTTTTTCTCTTAATATGTGTATTATGCATGTAATTAACAGAAAACAGTGATGCTGAAAAACTCGACAACGGACATTTTGATCTGTGGTGCCGGCGCAGCTGGATTAACACTTGCATTGGATTTGGCACGCCGCAACATTCCTTTTATTCTTATCGATAAAGCTGAAAAACCATTTCATGGCTCACGTGGCAAAGGCATTCAACCACGTACACAAGAAGTATTTTATGACTTGGGCATTATCAATCAGTTGATGGCCGCTGGTGGTCATTTTCCTTTGATGCGCGAATACCGTCAAGAGGGCGAATTTGACGATGCACGCATCACAGAATATCAAGAACCCACGTTCACAGAACCTTATTCCATGCCGTTAATGGTTGCGCAATTTCTCACTGAAAAAATTTTACGTGATCGCTTAGACGAACTGGGTCATCACGTAGAATTTGGTTGTGAATTAATGGGCTTTGATCAAAATACCACAGAGGTCACCGCATGTATCGCTACTGCGGTAAGTGAAATAAGCATTCAAGCCCACTACCTTATTGGCACCGATGGTGGAAAAAGTTTTGTGCGTCATGCACTTAATATAGATTTTCCTGGTGAAACCTTAAAAGTTCGCGCAGTTGTTGCCGATCTGGTATTAAATGGTCTATCTCGTGACGTATGGCATCGATGGAAAACCAGCCCTGCAACATCTATGTCACTGTGCCCATTGTCTGGCACGGATTTATTTCAGCTGCAAGCGCCTGTCGCGTTAACGGGTGATCTTGACTTATCCATCACTGGCCTAACGACCCTGATTAAAGAGCGTACCGATCAAACGGATATTATGATTGATGATATCCACTGGTGCTCAGTTTATACCATGAATGCCAGGCTTGCAGATACATACCAGAAAGGTAGAATATTTCTAGCCGGTGACAGCGCACATATTCATCCACCCACCGGTGGTCAAGGCCTAAATACCAGTGTACAAGATGCTTATAATCTTGGTTGGAAGCTTGCAGCTGTATTAAAAGGCGCGCCAGATGCTCTTTTAAAAACCTATGAGGCAGAGCGACGTCCCATTGCTGCCAATATGCTGAACTTATCAACCAAACTGTTGAATGAATCTAAGCTCGGTGCAGCGATGCGCCGAAATCGTGAAACACAACAATTAGATCTTAACTATCGTGGCTCAAAACTGTCTTGTTCAAAACTGGCTCACACAGCCATGCTATGTGCAGGTGATCGTGCACCCGATGCACCCTGTTGCAATATTATGGGAGGATCCACTTCTATTTTTCAGCTTTTACAAGGACCACATTGGACGTTGTTCGGTTATGAAACGGGTGATACAACATTTCAAACCAACGTTGATTTATGCGTTTATAAAATCGGCAATGAAGGCGATATCGTTGATACATACCATCATATTCGTGATGCTTATCAACTCAATCCTGGCGAATGGATACTGATCCGACCAGATGGTTACATTGCCGCTATCACTCCTGCTCAGCATTTAGCCGATTTAACTAAATATTTGGCAGAACATATTGGTATTGATGCCCATGAATAAAGAAATATATGAACTTCATGGTGCCTTGTTAGATTTGATCGGCATTATTAATCAACCACATTGCGATAATGCCTTAATTCAAGCAGCAGGCATCTCTTTGGATCGGGCACTATTCCCTCTGTTGGTGCGTATCGAACGACGTGGCCCTATGGGGATTGTAGAATTGGCTGATCTGGCGGGGCGCGATTACACAACCGTTAGCCGCCAGGTTGCAAAATTAGAAGGCTTAAAATTAGTAACACGCCGCGCAGGAAAAAGTGATGCACGAATACGTGAGGTAAAGGTCACTAAAAAAGGCCTCGAGATGACAAAGGCTCTAGATCTCGCTAGAGAAAAACGAATAGAGCCTATATTTGCAAAATGGAACAAAAAAGACCGTCAAAACTTGATTACTTTATTGCGTCGATTTGCTGATGATGCAAGAATAGCGAACACGCCTGATCAGTAGAACGGAAAATATTTATTCGACTTCTAAACGGGTCAAACCAAAAATCTTATCCAACACAAGCATGGCATGTAAATACATCTGTCCTAACTGATAAGATTATGCACACTATAGATATAGGTCGGTTGATTATATGTTAGATTGATAAATATAAGACGAATATTTGTCGAGAAATGCAATGAAAAGCTCGCCCGATCCCATTATTATTATTGGTGCTGGACTGGCGGGTCTAGCGACGGCGCTTGAATCGATGAGCCGAGGCTTTCCCGTGGTGATACTCGAAAAACGAGAGGAGAATCTCAGACCACAAGTCATACTCTTTAAAATGGCTGATTTTAAATATCTTACTGCATTGTATGACCGCATGGAAAGTAAATGTTCTTCCCAAGAGAGGATCGTTTTTGATAAAGTTGCGCCGTATTTTGCAGGAAAAACAATGGAAGTGCTCGTAGAAACGACCATTTCTATAAAAGATTTAGAACGATTTTTATGGTGCTGTATCGAGATCACCAATCGAGAAAATAACGGTGAATTATTAGAAAAATATCGCAATGATGACTTAACAATTAGCGAGATAAAACCCCAATCAAGCACTGTCTTTTTTGAGTGTCCTAAAGAGGATGGTACTGTTATTGGGCATGGGAAAAAATTTAGCCATTTGGTGATTGCCGAAGGTACCAAAAGGGAAACCATTAAACAGTTTTCAGAAGAAAATCAAAAATATAAAATCATATATAAAGATCAACCCACACAACTAGAGCATCCCTATCACGCAACCGTCACTTTAAAAACAATCTCTGGAGATCCAAAAAAACCGCAACCACAACCGCAAGATTCTGCACAAAAAAAAGCATTTTCTGACAGTCTTGCTGCACTAGGATGGGATAAAACAGATCGGCTACCCAATATTTATATATTTCCAAACCGTCAATTAACAAAATTTTATATGGCAACAGAAATCCCAGAAGCTATTTACCATGAGGCCGATCCTGAGATAAAAACAAAGAAGATCGTTGAGTGGGGAAAAGCGATTGCAAAAGCATATAGTCTTGATCCCGATGATTTAATGTTATCTATTCCAAACTCTACTGCGGCCATGCAAAAGCGTGAACAAAAAAATTGGGCTTATCAAAAAAAAGATCAATTAAAAGCCCAGTCTTTCGAAACACAGGCACCGCATGGTTTTCAATACACTGAACAGGCGGTAACGAGACTGCACAATGGGACAAGCATTTTTATCATGGGCGATGCGTTACGAGATCCAGTGTATCAAGGCGCCACTGGCGGTGGTAATGCGCTGTCGGATGCACGGCAGTTTGGTGAATGTTTGCCGGATAATATAACAGATATTGTTAAGGAATTTGATTATGAAACATATGAAGAAGCCATTCACGCCGGTATCAAAGGCATGTTTGAAAATCTGAAAGGATTGGTCGGGCGACAACGCAAACATGAGGCACCTTCAGAACAACCTATTGGCGCAACGTTACCCGTCAATGAGGTTGTGATGGATCCGCAATTAAAAAAGGAAATACTTACGCATGCACAGAAGTTAACTGATATCATTGCGCGAGTCATCAGAAAAGTTCCCCAATTAGCCGAACCTGGACAAAGAATTATCAATCAGCTGCAAGAAGGAATGGACGTGTTAAGCCAACAAGAGGATCCGTCTCTTTTACATCATACCATTGGTTTATTACATGAATGGGCAATTGAACGTCCTGCTGGGCCAGTGTCTCACGAGCTTCGCAATGCCTTTGTAATTGTAGATCAAGCGGCAATCGCTCATCAACAAGTTATAAAGTTGGATCGGATCTTGGCCTTAGGTAAAAAGATAGTAGAAAAATCTAAATTAGAAGGGGGGTCGGTTTCTGTTTTAGATCCATCATTGCTATTTGCTTCAATATCGGATCGCAAGAAAGACCAGATAGCAGGGGCAACGGAGAAAGCGAAGGAAACACTGGATGGACATTTTAAAATGTCGCAATGATGCGGTTTTTTATTTAAGAACCAGACGATGAAGGTTTTTTCCTTTTTAAAACGGGCGGGCTATAAGGGTCCAGTGTGGGGTTGAGTTCTTGCGCAAGACTAACGGACGGTTTTGGGGTTGCCTCAGGACTGGCTTTAGTCACGTTCTTTTTATGATGTAAAAGTTCATCTAACAATTTTCGAAGATGCAATAAAGGCTTCTTGATAGTCATATTATTACTCCCCCAAATCTAGCTTAAATTCAACGCAGCACCTTTGAATTATGTCATTTTTTCACTCATTTTGCAAATATGTATGCCGTCATTGCCAGAAAAAAATGTAATTACCTCGCCGATCGCCTTGTCCTGACTTACCTGATCTAGCATTGATGACTTCAAAAATAAACTTCCTGCAACAGGTCTTCGTGATGCTGTCTCATTAACGCTATATCTGTTGATTCAACATCGTCATGTCTTGCCTTTTGATGACTTCAATTAAATTCATCTCATTTCTAACGCATCTTCTTTCGTAAATTCAGCTATCATCCCCTTATTTAAAAGCATTGCAGTATGTTCAATAAGAATAGGAGAAAAGTTAAGATCGTCTTTCAGGTTTGCAGGATGTCCTGGGATAACCCATTCGACGTCAAATTGTTTTAGTTTGGCCAATGAGTCGGGCCAAGCAGCAATATTTGCATCGGGTACGCGGTAAACTGTTTTGAAAGGAACCACCATGCAGCCACCAAAAAGCAATTTCAAATCAGGTATGTAAACGACAACATTATCTGGTGTGTGGGCAGGTCCAGGGTAAAATATCCTGACTTTTTTATGATCAAAATTTAATATTTTTCCTTGCTTGATTGGAAAAATATGGTTCGGGGCCATTTCATTTTCTTCTTTTACAAGCGATGCCGCGAGATCCGAACCGTATACGGGTATTCCTTCTGCAATCAATATCGCATTTCCACCGGTGCGATCGGAATGATGATGAGTATTCATTGCAACAATTTTTTTCCCATTAAATTTTTTGTTTGCCCACCGGAGTACGTGTTTAGTTTTTTCAGGCCCAGTCGTATCAACCAGCAACAAATGATCATCAGATATATCAACCATCATAGAATAAGAGGGAATGCCACCTTGATCTTCAATAACATAAACGGACGGCAAAATTTGGATCACTTTTAATTCTGTTGCGATGTAAAATATTTCAAAAGACGATGTTTTAACAGCTGGATTGGCCTCGGTACGAATAGAATGTCCCGCCATTAGAAAAGATATGACTAGGATTAAAAAAACTCTCATTTTATTCGTTCTCCGTAGGTCAGAACCTAAATTAAGAAAATGGCACAGTTTAAAAGCAGGATCTGTTTTGGAGTTTACAGAATAAGAGCGAAGGGGTAAATGGAAATAACGCTTGTTTATTAAATAAGCTTACCTTAAGAAGTATGGTCATCTCCCCATTTTTGCATGTCTCCATTTTTTGCTCTATGTTTATAAAGCTCACTTGAGTTACATCTGCATTACTTCTGGAGGTTACTATGAAGATAGGGTAATCCCCCCAAAAAATAAGGGATGTTAAAAGTAGAATTTTCTCGTATTACAAGTGGTGTGCTAAATATGGCGAAATGGATGCATCTATGATGTCTAGGCTCAAAGAGCTTGAGACTGAAAACACCCGATTGAAGAAGATGTACGCCGAAGAACGCCTCAAAGCAGAGATATTGAAGGAAGCCATCGAAAAAAAGTGGTAACGCCGTCTGGGCGAAGGCAGATGGCCCATAGAGCGGTGTTAGAGAAAGGTATCTCAATTCA
>Ga0302303_10001876_pt1 | contig 13116 bp, 15 predicted proteins | sample III_Palsa_E2_1_FD_194542 | JGI IMG/M metagenome (GOLD analysis project Ga0302303, IMG submission 194542) | Peat permafrost microbial communities from Stordalen Mire near Abisko, Sweden - III_Palsa_E2_1 | ecosystem: Environmental > Terrestrial > Soil > Palsa > Peat permafrost | place: Sweden... | reverse complement strand
AATATTGTGGAAGAAAAACCGGTTAGCGTTAAACCTCAGTTTAAAAAGTCCTTCAGCCCGAAACCGTCTTATAACAGCGATCCTCAAAAGAAGAAACGCCCCAGAAGAATTATTTAAGAGATAATTTGTTTAAATAATCAGGAGGAAAAAGTTGCTGGCCGTATTTTTCAGCTATTTGTTTTAGTCTTACTGCATCTTCTTCGGTTAAAACAGGCGGCTTTTCAAACTTACCGAATTCAATAGGCTTGCCTATCTCTTCAAAAAAGGCATCCAACCCGGCCGGAACAACCACGCACCACAAATGCGCTATCTTGTCTGTCTTATTTTTAAAGCAATGCACTATTCCGCCTAAGGGAATGCTTACAAAATCGCCTTTAGCCGCAGTATAAGTACCATCTTCTGTTTTTAATTCTATCTCGCCATCAAGCACATGAAATGTTTCCTGTATGGCAGCATGCGAGTGCGGCCCCGGGCCACCGTTTGGCGGCACCAGCATATCGATCACCGCATAAGCACCATCCGTCTCTTTTCCCGACATTACAATGCGGTACGAATCACCAACAACTGATAGTCCTTTGCCTGCATCGGCTTTAATAATTTGTGCAGCTTTTTTGATGTTATCCATTTTGTTTCGTGTTTAAGTGATGACTTAAGTATAGCATGTAGAATTATTATTTCAGCATAGAATTTAACCACGTTGATTTATAAAGCGGCAACGTAAAGAAAAATGTACTCCTTTTATCCGGCTGGCTTTCAACTCAAATTTTAAAACGCAAAACAAGTACAAAAGTTCTTAAAATTTCATGGCGAATATTTCAATTAAATATTGGCTTTAGATCCGATAAATCGGCATGATAAATGCATGAAGAACAAAAAGGTTAGCAATGCTAATTAATAAATCGCATATAAACATGACCATGACAGACGAGGAATTTCGCGAAGAATATAAACCGATACACGTACCTGCACATTACGACGCGGCAGATACGGAAGAAAATAAGATTATTTACGCATTGGCCCAGTTGGGTAATGGCACCGTAACCGATGTAATTGATCAATTGGAGAAATTGGAACCCGGTATTGTTGATGTACAATTAACAGCAATGACAAAAACGGTGTTATTAAATCTTTACGATAAAGGATTGGTTACCGGTGCCGAATTTAATGGCATTATGCATTATAACCTGAGTAAAATAACCAAAGCAAATGATGGATCGGTTAATACAGCAATTCATTAATCCTACAAACAAAAAGCAATTTATATAACAAAGCCGGTAAGCTATCTTACCGGCTTTGTTATATAAATAACTTTTATTTGGCCGACTGATCTTTCATGTTGTTATCAATCGTTGTTATTTCGCTGAGATGCTTTTTAAAAGTTGGTAGCGTTTGCTTAGCAAAAGCTTTAACTATTGGATTTTTGCCTGTTATGGCATAGTTCTCAAATAAACCTATCGTTTCTCGATGTCCCGGTACCATAATATGTACATATAGGCGGTCAAAATCTTTATCTGATGCTATTTTAAGTGTCCTATCCGGTACAGGTGTTTCTGTGGCTTCTATTGGCAATTGAATATTGCTTTCTTTTGCCACCTCAAGTATTTGCTCCTGTACTTTGCTATGATCCATTACCATCATTTCGGCAAATGCTTTAACATCGGGGCTGGTTGCCCTTTGTTGAGCCAATTTTCCTGAGGCAATCTCCTGTAAATTACCGATACTGGCCTGGATTAAAAAGTACCTTGCCGTTGTATCCGGGCTTTGATTTTGTGCTTTTACATTACCGGCACCAGCCAGCATTGCAAATAATATGAATGCGATTGATCTTTTCATCATTTCAAAAATTAAGGTTGACCAACACCTCCTGATGACCCATAGATTTGCCCGGTGGCAAAACTCGCATCGGCGGCCGCTAATTGTACATAAATGGAGGCTAACTCCGCAGGCATACCGGGCCTGCCCAACATTGTCCAACTGCCGAAGGTTTGTTGTTTATCGGGCGTTGTGCCGCCGCTCACCTGCAAGGCTGTCCATACCGGGCCGGGTGCTACGCCATTTACACGGATACCTTTAGGGCCTAATTGCTTGGCTAATGATTTTACGTAATTCATGGTAGCGGCTTTGGTTTGACCGTAAGCGTATAACCACGGATCAGGGTTGTATGCCTGTTCTGATGTTGTACCAATAATGGCCGATCCCGGCGGCAAATGCGGCAAGGCTTCGCGAATGATCCAGAACGGCGCGTAAATATTCGTTTTCATAATGGCATCAAACTCCTCGGTTGATACATCGAGTATAGATGACGCAGCTTGCTGGCGACCAGCATTGCTTACAATAATATCCAAGCCACCTAACTGATCTACCGCTTTTTGAACCAGTGATTTACAAAACGCCTCATCACGCAAATCACCAGGAATGGCAATCCCTTTTCTTCCTTCTTTTTTGATCAACGCGATTACTTCCTGCGCATCCTGTTCTTCAGTCGGATAATAATTAATAACTACATCCGCGCCTTCACGGGCGTAAGCGATAGCTGCGGCACGCCCCATGCCCGAGTCCCCACCCGTTATTAATGCTTTCCTGCCCATTAAACGGCCTGAGCCTTTGTAACTGGTCTCGCCGCAATCAGGCACCGGATCCATTTTACTTTGCAACCCGGGCCATGGCTGTGGCTGGTATTTAAATGGTGGTTTAGGGTAATTAGTGGTTGGGTCAACCAGCTTCGCAGCCCCTGCTGGTTTATGACTCCCTGTCATTGCCAAAGCCGGCGAAACTGCAGCAGCGGCAAGCGTTGTCCCTAACCCGGCAACAACTTGTCGCCGGGTCATTTTGTTATTTTCTTCCATTGGTGATGTTGTTTGTATTATCTTAATAACCAAAGCATTTACCAATTGGTTTTGATATTTATTTAAAAAGAAAAATTATTTCCCATAAAGAATCAAAAGATCATTTCTTTCTTAAATCAACATGTAAATAATTTAATGATGATAAGTATCTTTGGATAGGCTAGACAAATTTCATCACAAAATGTAATCCAAAAAGCATTTTTGGTACAATGCTTGGTTGAAAGAATTATCTATCATAAATTTATAAGAAAATTAATATGAGTACTGAAAAAGCTATTCTTGCAGGCGGTTGTTTTTGGGGTGTAGAAGAATTAATAAGACATATGCCGGGTGTAACGTCAACTGTAGTTGGATATACTGGTGGAGATGTTCCTAATGCCACATACCGCAATCACGGCAATCATGCAGAAGGTATAGCGATCACTTTTGATCCTGAAATATTATCGTATCGTAAACTGCTGGAATACTTTTTCCAGATACATGACCCAACTACCCGTAACAGGCAAGGGAATGATATTGGCGCATCTTATCGCTCAGCGATCTTTTATCTAAGCGAAAACCAGCGCGAAGAAGCCCTTAAGCTAATAGCAGAAATGGAAGCATCCGGTAAATGGCCGGGTAAAATTATTACCGAAGTTGTACCTGCCGGTGATTTTTGGGATGCCGAAAAAGAACATCAGGATTATTTACAGAAAAACCCATACGGATACACCTGCCACTTTGAAAGGCCCGACTGGAAACTAGCTTAAGACTTATTTCTTGTGTATATGCCCTAAAAAATAACCTGCAATAAGCGCCACAACGATTAACGCCCACCAGATGTATTGCAGCGTTTTTAGGGTATCTGCCTTTTTTTGAAGATTGAAACGCTCGGTCTCGTTTACCAGCCTTTCATTTTGCAGCTTCATGTTTTGTTGCTGCAATTTGGCAAGCGTTCCGCCTATTTCAACTGGTTTTTCCTGCTCTAATTTATAGCGGCGCATAAAGCCGCCTTCTTTCAAAAATTTATCACCTTTAGGTTTCAGAATCAATCGCTCTGGCAATTCAAAATCACCGTGTTTGCCCGATTCTGCAATAAAACCCTCGCGTGTAAGTATTTGCACCATGGCAAAGGCGGTGGATTCATCCTGATCAAAAAGTTCGAGCAGCTGTAAGCGGGTTAAACTATCGGGTATCCCGAAAGCTTCCAGCATTGTATCCAACATCTCGCATTCAAATTCGTTCAATTCAGTCATCGGTGTCAAAAATACAAATATTATTATTTGCCTTTACTGAATAAACCAGTCAATTCGCCTTGTGCTATAATATGACCCTGCATTGCGGTTAGTAATGCCTGATTATCAGTAATGGCTGTATCAAGTTGTAACATGATATCAAGCGCATAAACTTTAAAATTATAATGGTGGGTACCTTCGCCGGGGCACATTCCTTTGTAACCAGTCTTATGATCGCTGTTTAATCCTTGATTGCCACCCTTAAAATTTTCGGTGATATTGCCATCAGCCGGCAGGTTCCACGCAACCCAGTGATACACACCGCCAGGATGTGGCGCGTCGGGATCATGCACAATAATAGCCAGTGATTTGGTACTAGCCGGAATATTTGATATCGTTAAAGGCGGACTAACTTCTGCACCCTGGCAAGAGTATTTTGCAGGGATCATTCCATTTTGTACAAATGCGCTGCTGCTAACCATTAGTTTAGCTTTCGGGGTAATAAAAGCCATCAAAATCAATAGGATAACTGGTGCCAAAATTTTCACACTATTCTTCATCATCACTGTCTTATCATTAATTATATTATTGATACAAATGAGAAAAAACCGTGTTTTGTTTTCGCAATGCTTTTTAGTAAGATTGATAAACAGAAAAGATATTGTGTTCATCGGTAATTTATGGTACAGAATATTCTAACCGGCAATCAATGATTCCTAATATATTTCAACGTAAGACCAAAAGTGAAAAGCGAAAGCAAGATAGCCGATATCGCGGTGATCATAATGGCATGAATATTAGCAATTGGCCCACCGATAGTCATGGCGCCGAAAACTGCCACACCAATTGCACCTGCTGTTTGCCGAATGGTATTTAAAGCTGCTGATGCGGTAGCAGATAAAGCTTTATCAACTCCTGCAAGTACGCCGTTGGTCATAGCTGGTACGGCAAGCCCCATACCAAAAGGTATGGTTAAAAACGGCAAGCATAATTGCCAGTAAGGCGTGTTGGCATCAACTATAAAAAGGCCTGCAAATCCCGCTGCAAATAACACAAGGCCTACGAGTATGGGTTTTTGGATGCCAAACTTATTAATTATCCGCCCGCTTATCAGGTTCGACATTACAAAACCGGCCGTTAAAGGAATAAAGGCAAGCCCCGCCGCCATTGATGAATAATGCAGTGTGGTTTGTAAATATAAACTCAACACAAAAAGTGCACCGTAGTAGCTGCAATTTAATATACCACCCAATACGAGCAGCACGTTAAATGTGGAAGACTGAAACAAATGCAGCGGTAACATTGGGTTTAGTGATCTTTTTTCTATCTGTACAAATAAAATCAACAGTAATATGCTGAACGACAATCCACCGTAGATAAAAGGACTGGTAAAACCGAGTTTTGACCATTCAATTATCGCTGCTATTAAAATAGTAACAGAAAGCATCCATACAATTTGGCCAGCGGTATCAAATTTTTTCTCGTGTGATCCCGGCTTCTCAGCATCTAAACGCAGGCTATACAAAATGCCTGCAAGGCACAGTGGCACGTTTACAAAAAATATAAACCGCCAGCTACTCGCATGTATCAGCAAACCACCAATTATTGGCCCTGTTGCCATAGCCGCGCTTCCGGCTGCTGTCCAAAATCCTACGGCACGTGCCCTTGTGGCATGGTCATGTGCAAAAGCAAGGTTAAGCAAGGCAAGTGAACTTGGGATCATTGTTGCCGCTCCAATACCTTGTACCACCCTAAACAAGATCAGGCTAAGTGCCGAACCTGCAAAACCGCAGCCTATAGAAGCGATCATAAATATTACCATACCCAACTGGAATATCCGTGTGGCGCCCAACAGATCGCTGAGGCTTCCTGCTGATAGTAATAATACCGCGAATGCAATGGTATAAGCATCTACAACCCATTGCAGGGTGCTAACAGGTACATGAAACGTTAATGCTATTTCGGGAAGCGCTATATTAACAATAGTAACATCTAATTGAGCAACCATAAAAGCTAATGCCGTAACGGTTACAATTAGTCGGAATGATTTTTGGGCCATGGCGGCAAATTTGAATAAAGTTTTAACAGGTGAAAGTAAAAACTTGCTCTTAAGCCAATTTAGTCCGATGACAGGAAATTATCTATTCTTAAATGCTTGTAAAATTGCTACCTGCACAAGTGGTTTCAAGTTTAATATCCAAGATACAGTTTACAAGTGCACATTTGCTAAAATCGGTCTTTCAAAAAAAACATTCTTTCAGATCGAATACAAATAAAATTAAAAAGAGATAATATTTTACGCGCCCAAATAGCTTACATACTGTTCGTCGAAACTGCCATCATCATAAAGATCGATAAGGCCATAGCCGGGAGGCGTTTCGCGCCTTTGGCCTTCCCACCAGGCACCGCTTACCGCGCCATCGCAAATGTAAGTAACGTTGTTGTATACCACTTTATCGCGCAGGTGAATATGGCCCGAAAGGCAAAGTTTGACGTTTGAATGCTGATAAAAAAGATTGATAATTTTGGCGTTATCGGTATGCATATCACCCCCCAGCATCACCCACTTATTAATGGTATCATCCTCAATTAAGTTGGTAGCCGTTAATATCGGGATATGTGAGAGCACCAGTACTGGCATCGAAGCATCGGTATTTGCTAATTCAGTCTGCAGCCAGTTAAATTGTTCGTCGCCCAATTTGCCTATATACCACGTACCATCAACATCCAGGTGAACGCTATCCAGCATAATAAATTTCCAGCCATTTTTTACCATGCTGTAATAAGGCGAAGCAAGTTGTAATTGATCCATCGAAAACCGCTTGCCATAAATTGCCTGGCTTTTATCGTCTTCGTTCCACCAGATATCATGGTTGCCCAGGCAATAATGCACAGGCAAGCTGCACTCAGCTTTCATTATATCCTTGCTCAGTTTCCACTGGTCATTAATAATGCCGAGGTTTTCCTTATTCATATCAAAAACAATGTCGCCGCCGTTTAGTACAAAATCAACCTTTGGCGTTTGTTGTTGCATGTGATGCAGGCATTTTACCAATTTTGCAGGTGCGCCAAATTTGTCTTTTAAGTGAATATCGGTTAGGTGAGCTACTCTTAAAACGCGTTTCTTGGCTGAGCCTGTATTAGTTTTTAACAAAGTCGGCATTAAAAACAAGCCGCCGATATTTTTTAATGCTGATCTTCTTTCCATGCCTTACGTAATTTTTGTAAATGTAATAAGACTGATATTAAGCGAATGTGAAATTTCCTTTTTCTATTTTTTATTACCAGGGAACCAGTCACCAGGACCAAAATAAGTTTCAATCGAACTGATCTTCCCTCTGGTAAAGCTAAAATAGTCGACATTACGAACGATAGTGTTGCCGGTAGTTGTTATCTCGACCAGGAGAAATACTTTATCACCATTTTCGGCCATCTTAATAAAATTAACCTTTTTAATAAACCTATTAGTGGGCCAGCATTTTTCTCTAAATTTAACAAGAGGGATATGGTCGTCGTTATTGGGGCTTGTGAACGTAAAATTATCGGCAAGCTGCCCGGCAACTAAGTTCCAATCATGTTTTTCAAAACCAGTATAATACGCATTTACAATATTTACCTTATCAGCACTTTGTGCAAAGCAATTGGCAACAACCATACAAATCAAAAGGACGAGTGTAAGCTTTTTCATCATGAGTTTATTTTTCGTAAACAGACAATCCTTTTTCATTTGGGTTTGTCCAGTCATCTTAAAGGGAATAGGTTTGTTGTGTGGTTCATTTTTACATTGCTTACGGGCCCATTTCTTCGAGAATATGGCATCAAAAATTCAAGCTATCCATCAGATAAGATTTTGAGCTATCGTGTTATTGGGTATAAGTTATGAGTATAACAGTAGGTATTAATTAAAGTAAAGCATGGGATAATAAAATAACAAAGGCGGTTGAATTAAGATCAACCGCCTTTGTTATGGTATGGATATATCGTTACCTTTTGAAGCAGGCTCGCGAATTATAATGTTTTTACTATCGCCAGCGCTTTTTCAACATGGTCGGCAGGAGAGACGTGATCAGCTTCTGAAGAAAATACAGCTACAATTTTACCTTCTTTATTGATGATAAAAGTAGTTCGGGGGATGAAACCATGGTTAACATCTATGCCGCGCACATCCTTCATCCCAATTTTTGGAGCTATTAATGCCAGGCCATATGTTGCTGCAATTTTGCCCCCCGGATCTGAAGCTACCGGAAACTTGCCTGCACAATAATTAGGATCAGCAGAAAATGAATTCAATCGCTGAATATCGTCTGCAGACACGCCAATAATGGTAGCACCTGCTGCTGTAAATTTATCCTTGAGCTCTGCAAAGGTATGGGCTTCCAGATCACAGCCACCGGTGTAGGCAGAGGGATAAAAATAAATCACAACAGCCCCTTTAGCGAGTGCGTGTTTTAATGAAAACTCAAATTCACTACCAGCCAAACTAGCCGGGGCAGTAAATACAGGCGCTGCATCCCCTTTTGACAAGCTCGTTTGAGCAACGGCAGATCGGGTTACTAGTAGTGAAAGGCTGAAAATTAAAAAAGATAAGCAATAATATTTTTTGATCATGGCAGATTGTTTTAAACTTATTAATAACGTTGTTTTCAAAGCTACAATAGTATGTGCAGAATCAATCCATATGTCATCACAATTTTACTGTAATTATATAATTAACATGCTTACATCAATGCTTGATTCCAGTTTAAACTAGCTGCCCGGTGCAGCAATTAAAGACACATAAAGCTAGTTTTATCTAAAATAACTATCCTGTAGTGATAATCGGCTGACGATCAACAAACTTTTTAATTGAAGGTATATCAATCGGCCCGCCATGACCAACATGTACCTTTGTTGGCGACAGATTGATTATTTGCTTAAGGCTTTTAATGCTATTTATAGTATCTTCGTGAAAAATTGGCCAGGTTGGAACATCACTATTAATCATTCCACCAAGTAATACACCTCCTGATACAACATCGCCCGCTATCATTTCCCCATTTCCTAACATAACCGAAACCGACCCTGGTGTATGGCCCGGAGTAAAAATAACTTTGGCATCTACACCATACGTGTTGAGATCTTCGCCTCCTTTAAGAACAATATCTACCTTAAACTTTTCTACATTTTTTTTAATAAGCGGCGCTTTTTTAAATAGTTTTCCAAACCAGTTTTTGGGTGTAAGTGGTAAGCGAGTACCATTTTCAACATATTCTTTTTCAAGCCTATGCATCGCTATTGGTACTTTAAGCAGTTTTTGGAGTTCAGCAGCGCTTCCGGAATGGTCTAAATGGCTGTGGGTAACCAGGATCAATGATACATCCCCGATAGCAATATGATGTTTTTCCATTGCCGCCAATATTTTGGGGGCGCTGCCCGGGTTCCCGGTATCAACTATAATTGTTTTTTGATCGCGAACTATATGAGATTGTAACATCCTTAATGGCAGGATTGGTACGGTGATAACTTCCATGATTCCTATTTATTATTGAATATCGGGGCCGCATAAAAATTGCGCCCCGATGCTTTATTTTCAGTCTTGTATTGAGGCCGCAGCTTCCATTATTAATGCTGATACTTCTGCGCTATGTGACGCCATAGAAGCATGGCCGGCATCAAGGTGAATTGTTTTGCGGGCTTTAATACGTTCAGCAAACCAAGCTTCTGTTTCCGGTTGTATCATTTTATCGTTGTTGGAAACCTGATACCAACTTGGTTTAATTTTCCATGCGGGTGCACCAGATAATGGTGCGCCGAACGCTGCACCAGCAATTGGCTTTTGCGATGCTGCCATCACTAATGCATCATCAGCTGAAACACCCTGGCTAAAAACATCAGCGTATCTGGCATAGTCGAGATAAAGATAACCTGATGGGCCGGGAGCAATAGCTGTTGCCCCTTCAGGTGCCGGGCGCAATTGTAATAAACCACCTGCAGCTTCGCCTTCATCCGGCGCAAATGCGGCAACGTAAACTAATCCTTTCACCTTAGGATGATTGCCAGCCCCGCTGATTACCATGCCACCGTAGGAATGGCCGACAAGTAAAACAGGACCTTCCAGTGAGGCCACCATATCGCTGGTGCGTTGGATGTCTTCGTCCAAAGTTGTAAGCGGCAATTGCATTGACCTTACATTGTAACCTTTCGCTGCCAAAACAGGGATAACATATTTCCAATGTGAACCGTCGCCGAATGCGCCATGAACAAGTACGATGTTGAGTTTTGTTTTCATTTTTCTTTTCGATTTGATGAAACAAAGTTCGTAGTTATGGCAAGGCCCATAAAGGTAGATTTCGTCCGAAAGCTGGTAAATTTACGCCATAGTTATCACTGCAAGAAAGCTGTCCCGGAATACTGCGGGCGTTTGGCCGGAATGCTTCTTAAAAAACTTGTTAAAGTTGGTGGTTTCATCGAACCCGAGATATAAACTGATTGTCTTAATAGGATTTTCGGTATGTACCAGCAGGCGTTTGGCTTCTAACAATACGCGTTCATCAATGAGTTGCTTTGGTGTTTTACCCAGCATTAAATGAGTGATATTAGTAAGCACTTTCGCCGATATAAATAATTTATCAGCATAAAAACTGATACCTTTCTCAATCCTGAAATGGACTTCAAGCAATTCTTTAAAATTAATAAAGTACTCAAAATTCGCACCCTGCATACGTACGCCTTTTCCCTGTTTCAATTGTTCCCTTTCAGCCTCCAGCATAAAACTGTACAGGTATTTCCTTAACAATACCGTATGAAAAGGATCTGCGGGCTGCTGTTCTTCACGCTGCATCCAAAGCCATAGATCGCTCAATTGGCTGGTTACCGAAACAGGTATCGGCCCCTGATTACCTATAAAGTCATTAAATAACGGACTGCTTTGGAGAAAGCGGTGGTCATGCTCTGTTTCGCAAAAAAAAACATCGGTAAACAATAGCGTACTTGTTTCAAAAAGATTTTGCTGATCGAAAAACTGCACGGCATCTTTTCGGACAAATAAAAAAGAATCAGGTTGTGGATGAATCGGATGAAAGTCGACCGTATGTACCGGTGTGCCGTTTTTAAACCAAAAGATAAGGTAGAACGAAGCACGGTGTGGGCGGCGTAGGTTTGGTTGTGTACGCGCGTAATGGCCATTTATAGGTATAAATTCGAAACCCAAGGAAATATCCTCCTTAAAAGTTAACTGCAGGATATCCTGTTTAGTTGCCATTGTGACGAATATACAAAATCAACCTAAATTTTACACCTACGGAGGCAATAATCGGCCAGGTAAAGAAGGAGTTGATTTATATTTTTTTCAATCATTCCGGTTCGATGTTTTGTTTGGGAAAGCCCTATTGTGCTCGAACCAAAATATGCCTCAATTTGATCTAAATGAAGATTTTAAAATTGATAAAAAAGAAAACGGCCTTAACAATAAGTTAAGACCGTTTGTGCGCCCACCTGGGCTCGAACCTATTTCCTTAAATCACTGTATTTCAATGATTTGCTTATGTTCTCGTTGTTTAAGGTAGTTACATAGGTAACACGCCCTAACGACTATACAAATATACGATTTTGCTCACTTTAACGAGAAAATTGATCGCAATATCGAAAATAAAAACCCCAACATTTCATAAGCCAAACTTGATTTCTGACGAAGGCGCTTTGGTATAGCTTTTAAAGAAACGATCCCAAAAAGGAAAAATCGAACCGTAATTGGAATTGGTTTCTGAGATTATTTTAGAATGATGTATCCGGTGCATTAGGGGGCTTACGATCAATCTTCTTAGCTTATAATCCAACTTAGTGTTGATACAGATATTCGAATGAACAAGCAAAACAACCGGGAAAAACAAAATGCCATAAGCTACCAATCCTGTGACTGTAATGCCCATCAGCACCAGAAAGACCGCCTTTGCTAATACGGAAAAAAATAATTCTATCGTATGGAATCGGACTGCCGTTGTAGAATTCATACTTTCATCCTCATGATGAAATTTGTGAAATTTCCAGAGCATTGGTATTTTATGGTTGATCCGATGCCACCAATAAACGAAAAAATCAATTAAGAGAATTTGAATAAGCACTGAAAGGAATGCAGGAATTTTTGAAAAAGGAACCAGGCCTAAATGCTGTCCCGCAGCGTAATTCATAATCTTCTGCAAACCGTAGCCGCTAAAAAACGAAAATATTAGATTGATGATACCAATGGCGATATTCATCAGATCATGTCTCTTCTTTAAAATTCCTTTTTGTTCCGGAAAAACATGCTCCGCAATGTAAGTTAATACAAAGAGCAGACCTATTGCTAATGGCTGTAATACATTGTTCATAGCTTGGAACTTACCGTTAAGTCGATAGAATTCTGTTTCAAGAATTCCTTTTCCTATTAAATTACGATGAAATTCTGATATTAGGTTTTAATAACCAAAAAACGTTTTTATTCGATAAGCTCAAAAGCTATCTACCGTCGAATAACGTATGTTTTCTATAACCAAAGAACTATGGATAACTATCTTGAAGAAACTGTAAATGTATATCGCGATGCGGCGTTAAAGCCCGATGTTGGCCTTTGCTGTACGACCACGCCCTTAAATGCTTTTCCGGGCTTGAAAATACCCCAGATCATGCAGGAAATGAATTATGGCTGCGGCTCTATAGTGAGCGCTAATGACCTGGCTAACGAACCAAAGATCCTGTATGTAGGTGTCGGAGGCGGTATGGAACTGTTGCAATTTTCATATTTTAACAGAAACGCGCAAGGTGTGATCGGGGTGGATATTGTGGACGAAATGCTGCAAAGCTGCGCTGCCAACCTGATTGAAGCTGAGCATTTGAACCCGTGGTTTAAAAAAGAATTTATTGATCTGCGCAAAGGTTCGGCACTTTCGTTGCCCGTCGAAGACAATTCGATAGACGTAGCAGGGCAAAATTGCCTGTTCAATATCTTTAAGGAAAACGATTTGAAACAAGCCTTAACCGAAATATACCGCGTGTTAAAGCCCGGCGGACGTTTGGTGATGTCTGATCCGGTTTGCGACCAG
>Ga0302303_10001872_pt1 | contig 13126 bp, 14 predicted proteins | sample III_Palsa_E2_1_FD_194542 | JGI IMG/M metagenome (GOLD analysis project Ga0302303, IMG submission 194542) | Peat permafrost microbial communities from Stordalen Mire near Abisko, Sweden - III_Palsa_E2_1 | ecosystem: Environmental > Terrestrial > Soil > Palsa > Peat permafrost | place: Sweden... | reverse complement strand
ACTTCAGCGGCTTATCGATGCCAAATATCCCATTACCGGCGCATCGGATCATGGGGTATCAGAAGCAATTTATTTGAATGATCCGGATGAGAACGGTGTTGAACTGTACTGGGATCGCCCAAGAGAAGATTGGCCGCTGGATGGGGATGGCAAACTAACGATGTTCACAAGGGCGCTGGATGTGAGGGGACTGCTTTCTTTAGTTAATGGTTCATAGTTCATGGTAGCTTCAGCAAAAGTTTTAACATTAAATTAAGCGCGGTTATTATGATAATGAGTCAGTGGTGAGTGTTTTTACTATGAACCATGAACCATCAACCATGAACCAATAAATAACTATCTTTACCCCGTGATGAACGAAACCATAACTCCCTACCAGGATAAGCAAGTGGCCAAAAAAGCACAGGTGGCCGATATGTTCAACAATATATCAAAAACTTATGATTTCCTGAACCATTTTCTATCGCTGGGCATTGATATTATATGGCGCAAAAAGGCCATTAACGAATTAAAGAAGGATAACCCGCAACTGATTCTGGATGTAGCCACCGGCACCGGCGATTTCGCTTTTGAAGCCTTATCCATCCTCAAACCCAAAAAAATAATCGGGGTTGATATTTCGCAGGGCATGCTCGATATCGCGCAGCAAAAAATAACCAAACGCAATGCGGGCGATAAATTCTCGGTAAAATTAGGCGACTCGGAAAAGCTGCCTTTTGAGGCCAATGAGTTCGACGCGGTAACGGTTGCCTATGGCGTGCGCAATTTTGAGAACCTGGAAGTTGGCCTGGCCGATATTCAGCGGGTATTAAAACCGGGCGGCAAAGCCGTGGTGCTGGAATTTTCGAAGCCTAAAGTGTTCCCCGTAAAGCAATTGTATAATGTATATTTTACTTATATCACACCCGGCATTGGTAAACTGTTCTCAAAAGATGCAAGGGCGTATAGCTATTTGCCGGAGTCGGTAGCCGCTTTTCCCGATGGCGAAAAGTTTATTGAGCTGATGCATAAGGCAGGCTTTAAAAATACCAAATGCAGGCCTTTAGCGTTTGGTATCTGTTCCATTTATACAGGCGTTAAATGATTAAAAAAAGGTACCTAACCAGTATTTTGCTTTTATTTTGCAGTAATTTATTATTTGCACAGCACGCGCCTGCCTGGGGCGGCGGTGCCGATCAGCACGATCTGAGTTTTGGTTTCTCTTTTTCGTACGTTACCAGTTATTTTAAGATACTGAAAAAGCCCAACTGGCAAAGCCCTTTTTTAGACCCGCAAAATGGCAACCAGCCCGTAACCAGCTATCTGAACAGCATTGGTTCAACCGGATCGCCGGGGTTTGCGGTGGGGTTTTTAACACGTTACAGCTTTACCGATCATTTGGAGGTGCGGGTAACGCCTTCGCTCGTTTTCGCGAGCCGCGATTTGAGTTATGATTATGTTACCCCCAGTGATAATGTTACCAAACAGGTACAAACCACTACGGTTGATTTCCCGCTTTTATTCAAGGTAAAATCCGACAGGATAAGTGATTTCAGGGCCTACCTGGTTGGCGGTGTAAAGTATTCCTATTCCATCGGCTCCAAATTGAACAGCGATGCCGATGCTGATCTGCTGGATAAAACGGTGAAGAACGTAGGCGGTTATGCTTCGTACGAGGCAGGTATCGGCTGCGATATTTATTTCGAATATTTTAAGCTGTCGCCCGAGTTAAAAATCTCCAATTCATTTGGCAATGTGCTTGTTCCGGAGAATCAACCGTTCTCGGGGCCTATCAGCAAATTGTATCTGCACACGTTAATGTTTAGCTTATACTTCGAATAGTTGTTTAAAAAAAACTAATTTCGTGCCCGATAGTTACATTATCTATGGCTAAGATCGCATTAATAACAGGCGCTACCTCCGGCATTGGCGAAGCTACCGCGCATTTATTCGCCCGCGAAGGGTATAACCTGGTGCTAACCGGCAGGAGGGAAGAGCGGCTTACAAAACTGGCTGCTGCCTTAAATAAAAAGTATAATATAGAGGTGGCAACATCATCATTTGATGTGCGTAACCGCGATGAAGTAACCGATAACCTGGATGGTTTGCCCGCCAAATGGAAAAAAGTGAACGTATTGGTGAACAACGCCGGCCTAAGCCAAGGCCTCGACCCGATTGATAAGGGCAATTTTGACGATTGGGACACCATGATTGATACCAATATTAAAGGTTTGCTGTATGTAAGCAAGCTGGTATCTAACTGGATGATCAGGAACGGTCATGGGCATATCATTAATATCGGTTCCATAGCCGGTAAGGATGTTTATTTAAATGGTAACGTATATTGCGCCACCAAGCACGCGGTTGATGCTTTGAGCAAAGCCATGCGGATCGATCTGCTTTCGCACGGTATAAAGGTAACGGCGGTGCATCCGGGAGCGGTGGAAACAGAGTTTTCCATGGTGCGGTTCAAAGGCGATGAGGCAAGGGCAAAAAAGGTTTATGATGGTTTTGAGCCCTTGGTTGCCAATGATATTGCCGAAAGTATATGGTTCGCGGTATCGCGCCCGGCTCATGTTAATATAAACGAAATGATAGTAATGCCAACCGCGCAGGCAACTGGCAGTAATATATTTAGAAAGTGAAATGATTTGAAGATGTGATGATTTGAAGATAAAAAATCAATAAATCAGTAATTAAAAATCAAAATCGTAAATCGTAATTCAAAAATCGTAAATAAAAAAATGTCCCTAACCACACAAATAGATCAGGATATAAAACAAGCCATGCTGGCTAAACAAGCCGACAGGTTGCGTGGCCTGCGCGCCATAAAATCGGCATTGCTGCTGGCCCGCACCGAAAAAGGTACTGCCGAAGAGATCAGTTCAGAAACTGAAACCAAAATTTTGCAAAAGCTGGTAAAACAGCGCAAGGAATCGGCCGATATATACAAAACGCAAAACCGCGACGACCTGTACCAGGTTGAAATGGAAGAACTGGAAGTGATAGAGGCCTATCTACCTAAACAAATGAGCCACGGAGAAGTGGAGGCTTATTTAAAGGAGCTGATTGCACGTGTTGGCGCAACGTCGGTAAAGGATATGGGTAAAGTGATGGGTACCGCTAATAAGGAACTCGCCGGTAAAGCTGATGGGCGAACGATATCGGAAGTGGTAAAGCAATTGCTGAACCCCTCCTAAATCCTCCCCGTGGGGGAGGGCTGAAAGGTGCTTTAAAGTCTCCACTTACGGGGAGATTTAGAGAAGGCTAAGGAGATTAATAATTTAGTTAGATTAATACTTGTAACTCAACGGCAATAAGCTATTTTTATACCGTATAACCGTTTGGTATATCGAACTGTTATTATTACTAATATAATTTATATGGATTTGGTGCTTAAAGAGCAAAACGGGTTTAGTTATATTGATGAGGGCGAAGGTGAGGTGTTGTTATTGCTGCATGGTTTAATGGGTGCATTAAGTAACTGGGACAGGGTGGTAAACGATTTTAAATCAAATTATCGTGTAATTATACCTATGCTGCCCATTTATGACCTGCCGCTGTTAACCACCGGGGTAAAAAGTGTAGCTAAATTTGTTAATAAGTTTGTTAAGTATAAAAAGCTTACCGATTTTACATTGGTAGGTAATTCATTAGGCGGGCATGTGGCCCTTATATATGTATTGGCGCACCCAAATATGGCTAAAGCGCTGGTGCTTACGGGCAGTTCGGGTTTGTATGAGAACGCGTTTGGCGGTACTTTTCCTAAACGGGAGAGCCGGCCTTTTATAAAGGAGAAGGTTGAATTTACCTTTTACGATCCTGCAACGGCCACCGATGAGCTGGTTGATGAGGTTTTTAAAACGGTAAATGACCGGCATAGGGTAATAAGGATACTGGCCATGGCACGTTCGGCCATACGCCATAACATGAAGGAGGATCTGCATAAGATCCATATCCCGGTAGGGCTGATATGGGGTAAAAACGATAAGGTTACCCCGCCCGAAGTGGCAATTGAGTTTAATGAATGTTTGCCAAACTCGGAGCTGGTATGGATAGATAAATGCGGCCATGCACCCATGATGGAGCAGCCCGATGAGTTTAACAAGGCACTGAAAGAGTTTTTAGATAAACAAAAAAAATAAAACTATGCTTGCAATTGAGTTGATTGCCGACGCGATACTGCCCGTTCACACTTCTGATACTGTTCAGAAAGTGATTGACCGCATGGTAGAGTTCCGCATACGGCATTTGCCAATTGTAAATGAAGATCAGTTTTTAGGCCTGCTGAGCGAAAATGACTTTATTGGCGTAACCGATTATCAAACACAGGTAGGCGCGCTGGCGCTGGCCTTAGTTAATCCTTATGTGCTGGAAGAGCAGCATATTTATGATGTGATACGCCTTTTTTACGAGCAGCAATTAACCGTTGTGCCGGTGCTCGATGTTAAAAAGAATTACCTCGGCCTCATCTCCATCAACGCCATGAACGAGTATTTTGCGCGGCTCACCTCGGTTTCGCAACCCGGCGGCATTATCGTTTTGGAGATCAGTAATAAAAATAATTCGCTGGCGCACATGTCGCAGATAGTAGAGTCGGATAATGCGCAGATATTAAGTTCCTACGTGTATGCTTACCCCGATTCAACCCGTATGGAAGTGACGCTTAAAGTAAATAAGCAGGATATTTCGGCTATAATAGCCACATTTTTGCGTTATGAGTATGATATAAAGGCAACCTTTAACCATACCGGCGATAACGATAACTCAAAGGATCGGTACGATTCGTTGATGAATTACTTGAACTTGTAGTTCATTAGTTCAGTGGTTCATTAGTTCATTGGTATAAATAGCCAATTAACCCCCACTGCACCAATGAACCAGTGAACAAATGAACCAAACTAATGAAAATAGCAATATACGGCAGGCCCTTCAACTTAGACGTATTACCCTACGTACAGGAAATATTTGATAACCTGGCCAATCATGGTGTTGAAATATATGTACACCATCTCCTTAGCGATTTCCTGAACGGCAAGATCCAAAAAATAGAATACCGGATATTAAACAGCGGCGACCAGATAAAAGGCAATATCGATCTTTTTCTTACCCTGGGTGGCGATGGTACTTTGCTTGATATGGTAAACGTTATTCGTGATACCGGGGTGCCTGTTATAGGTATCAACTTTGGTCGCCTGGGCTTTTTGGCAACCATTAATAAGAGTGATATAGCGGCAGCCATATTTGCGGTTGTTAACGGCCAGTATACTTTAGATAGCCGCGACCTGATCAGCATTAATTCCGAAACAGAGGTTTTTGGCGATGATAATTTCGCGCTTAACGATATTACCATCCACAAACGTGATGACGCGGCTATGATCATTACCCGGGTGTATATGAATGATGAGTTTTTGAATGCTTACTGGGGCGATGGTATCATTATATCAACCGCTACAGGATCAACCGCTTATTCATTAAGCTGTGGCGGGCCAATCATCTTCCCACAGTCTAATAGTATTGTTTTAACGCCGGTTTCGCCGCATAATTTGAACGTAAGGCCCATCATATTGCCCGATACCTGCAACCTGAGCTTCGAGGTGGAGAGCCGCAGCAGCAACTACCTGGTATCATGCGATTCGCGCACCGCTACTATCGACAGAACCATCCGCTTTAATGTGCATAAAGCCGGTTTTCAGTTAAATCTCATCCGTTTAAATAATGAAAGCTACTTATCTACGTTAAGAAACAAATTATTGTGGGGCCTTGATGCCCGCAATTATTAAATTTGCTTAATGCCCAAATTTGCAGTAACTATACTCTTAATCTTCCTCTCGTTTAATTTACAGGCGCAAACCTGGGAAATTGGCGGTGCCGTAGGCGGTTCGGGCTATATGGGCGATCTGAACCCCACCAACCCCTTTAAAATTAGCGGCATTTCCGTTGGGGGCTATGTGCAGCGCAATTTTAACGGCTATTTATCGCTCAAACTAAATTATACTTACGGTAATATAGCAGGTGCCGACAGTACCTCGTCAAACCAGCAGTTCCGTAACCGTAACCTAAGCTTTATGACCAGTTTAAGCGAGATAAGCGTGATTGGCGAGTTTAATTTTATGAATTACATACCCGATGTGAGCCATAACTATTACACTCCATTTATATACCTGGGCATTGGCACGGTAAACTATAATCCGCAGGCCAGCTATATGGGGCATATTTATGACTTGCGGCCGCTGATGACTGAAGGCGAAACCAAGCCCTACCCAAAATCTGCCATGACCATACCCTATGGCGCCGGTATTAAATACAATTTTACTACTAAATGGAATTTGGAGGCCGATATTGGCTACCGCAACCCCCATACCGACTACCTTGACGATGTAAGCGGCGTATACCCGGATAAAAGTAAGCTGCCCAACGCCATATCGCAGGCGCTATCCGACCGCTCGGGCGAAAAGACCGGTGTTTATATCGGTACGCCGGGCTCACAGCGCGGCGATCTGCGGCCAAACGATACCTATATGTTTGTACAGATAACGGTATCGTACACTTTTGTTACGCAGAAGTGTTATTTTCAATAGGGCGTATAAATGCAACGTTATTCTCATTCTGTTGCACAAGATTTTTCGCTAAAGCTCAAGATATAGTTTCTCTTTCGTACCTCGCCAGATGATATTTTAAATAATAGAAACCCCTCAAAAATAAAATGCATCATTGTTGCAATAACCCGTTTTTTATGGCGTTAAACCAATGAGCGGCATAGCTATAGGCTGCTCAATTCCAATTGTTTAACCTTAAACTTTCAAAATCATGGCAGAGCTCATTTCATCTACTGGAAAATCGGGTGGCAGGCATCAAAGCAGGTTACCCGTTCGTGTCGATCTGACAGCGTTAGTCGACCTGGCATTTTTGCTCATCACCTTTTTTATGCTCACCACAACGCTTTTAAAACCCAAAGTTATGCCTTTGGTAATGCCTGTGGGGCCGTCGGCAGCGGTGGCGCAATCCAGCACCATGACCATTTGCATCGGCAGAAACCAGGCGCTATGTTATCTGGGTATGGCCGATAAACCATTGATCAGCCCAAAACAGGTTGCATTTGGTGATGATTTGCAGCAAACCATATTGCAAACCGGCAAACGCGTATTTGCCGCTACAGGCAAAAGTATGATGGTAGTTATTAAACCATCGCAGCACTCCATATACAAAAACCTGGTAAACACGCTCGACGAGTTGAACATAACCCAAACATCCAGCTACGCTATAGCAGCCATATCGCCAAAGGATATTGATATGCTGAAGCAAAAGGGAATATATTGAATTGATTAGTTGAATGTTGAATGTTGTGTGTTGTAAGAAGCAAGATTCCCCTACAATACACAACATTCAACACATAACCCAAAAACCACAATTTCCCTCCAAAAAAGGCAAACAATTTCTTTTCGCCCTCATACTAAAAAAAATACAATTAAGTTTTACCTTTGTACCCTGAAAAAAAAGGCGAATTATTAAAAACATTCGCCAAAACGGGTTCATTTTTGGTGGATATTAAGTCATATTCATTAAAAACCGGTAGTTTTTCAATTAAAATTTTACTAAAAGCAGGTCTTTGCAAACCAGGTTAGGGCTTTTATTAATTGCATAAAATGGGATATAGGGATCAGATCGATTTGTTAAAATTACCTCAGCACATCGCTATCATCATGGATGGTAACGGCAGGTGGGCTAAGGAAAAAGGCAAATTGAGGATATTCGGGCACCATAATGGTGTATTATCTGTGCGCGATGTGGTGGAAGGAAGCTGCGATGTAGGTTTAAAATATCTAACATTATATACCTTCTCATCAGAAAACTGGAACCGCCCAAAGCTGGAAGTGATGGCAATTATGGAATTAATGGTGAGCACAATTCATAAAGAAATTGCAAACTTTATGAAAAAAAATGTGCGCCTTAACGCCATTGGCGACCTTGCCATGCTGCCCGAACGCTGTTTAAGGGAGTTAAATAACGCTATTGAGACTACGGCGGGTAACACCGGGCTGGTATTAACACTGGCTTTAAGCTACAGTTCGCGCCGCGAAATTGTGCGCTCGGCTAAGGAAATTGCCATTAAAGTGCAAAATGGCGAACTGCAAATTGACGATATTAATGAGGAAGTTTTTGAGAATAATTTATTTACAAAAGGTATGCCCAACCCTGAATTGCTGATAAGAACCAGCGGCGAACACAGAATAAGTAATTATTTATTGTGGCAAATTGCTTACGCTGAATTATACTTTACACCAAAATTATGGCCCGATTTCCGTAAGGAAGATTTGTTTGAGGCCGTAGCCGATTATCAGAAGCGTGAACGCCGTTTTGGCCTCACCAGCGAGCAAGTCAATTAAATTTTTCCGTTTAACACTTTTTAACAACTGTATAAATTATTTTTAGCCACTTAAATATTCGAATGAATAAATTTCTTTTTGCTATTCTTTTCTCTGTAGTGAGTACTGCTGCGCTGGCGCAGGTTTCGCAACCCAGGCAGTCGTTGTTTAAATCGTCAATCCCGGCTGATAGTTTGAGTTATCTTACCCCCAAAGATTATATCATCGGGGGGGTTACCGTTTCAGGCACCAAAAATTTGGATAAGGATGTTTTGATAACCATTTCAAAACTCACCAAAGGCGATCGTATCAATCTTCCCGGCGAGGCTAACGCCAGTGTTATTAAAAATCTGTACAACCAGGGGCTTTTTGATGATGTGCAGTTAAACGTTACCCGGATCGACCTGGATACCATTTATCTGGAGATTGTGGTGCATGAATTGCCCCGCTTATCTAAATTCCATATAACAGGTATACGCAAAGGCGAAATTGACGATGTGCAAAAACTGCTGAGCGATAAAGCCTTTAAAATTGTTAATCAAAACTTGCTGAGCACTTCGAGCGCTATTATTAAAAGGCATTTTAATGAGAAAGGCTTTTTAAATACTACGGTTGATATTAAGGAAAGAAAAGATCCGGGAGATGCCAACAGCATCATACTGGATGTAGCTATTGATAAAAAGACCAAGGTGATGATAAACTCGGTAACCTTTGAAGGTAACCAGGTGTTCTCGGCTACAAAATTGCGTAAATACTTAAAAAAGACCCGCGAACGCAGGTGGTATAACCTGTTCGGATCGAAAAAGTTTAAAGAGGATCAATACGAAGATGATAAGCAAAACCTGGTTGAAGAAATGCAGGATAAGGGTTATCGCGATGCTGCCATCCTTAGCGATTCTGTTTCGAAGCACGACGGCCAAACCGTAGATGTTAAAATTAAAGTGCACGAAGGGCCTAAATACTATTTCGGTAACATAACCTGGGCCGGTAATGCCAAATACTCGGCAGATGTATTGAACAGGGTGCTTAAAATTAAAAAAGGCGATGTTTTCAGCGAAGATAACCTGAACAAAAGATTAACCGGCCCAACACCAAATAGTGATGATGTTTCATCGCTTTATTTAAACGACGGGTATTTAACCTTTAACGCAGACCCTGTTCAAACCAGAATATATAATGATACGGTAGACCTTGCCATGCGTGTTTATGAAGGGCCGCAATACACTATTAACCGTGTTATACTTAAAGGTAACGATGTAACCAACGATAAGGTGGTTATGCGCGAGATACGCACCCTGCCGGGCCAAAAATTCAATAAGGACCTGCTGATACGCAGTACACGCGAAATTTCGCAGCTGGGTAACTTTGATGAGCAAAAAACCGAACCTAAGCCAACCAATATCAACCCACAGGATGGTACTGTTGACATTATCTTCAACGTAGTTGAAAAACCATCGGATCAGATAGAGCTTTCGGGTGGTTTCGGTGGTGGCCAGCTGGTAGGTACATTGGGCTTAACGTTCAATAACTTCTCTCTGAAAAATATTTTCCACCTTAAAGATTATAAGCCACTGCCAAAAGGCGATGGTGAAAAACTGAGCTTACGCGGCCAATCAAGCGGGCGTACTTATCAAAACTACTCGTTCACGTTTTCGGAGCCGTGGCTGGGTGGTAAAAAACCTATCTACTTCGCGCTATCGGCCTATACGCAGTTAAGCTCAACCGGGCAGTATTATGCAACCAACAACCCCTTGTATAACAATTTGCGCATAAACGGTGTTGGCGTAACGCTGGGTAAAAAATTAAACTGGCCCGATAACTATTTCACGTTAAACTACTCTTTAAACGTTGATCATTATAACCTGGATAATTACACCGGTTATGTATTTACAAACGGTACATCGTTCAACATTAAATTAACACAGGAACTTGACCGTAACTCGCTCGATCAACCTATTTTCCCTACACAGGGTTCAAATATCAAGTTAACCTTGCAAGGCACGCCGCCATACTCCTTATTTAATAACATTAATTACAAGTTGCCACCGCCGCAGGAACAGTTATACCACTTTGTTGAATACTATAAGGTGAAGTTTGACGCGCAGTGGTTCACCAAATTGGTTGGTGGATTTGTACTGATGGAGCAGGTGCGTTTCGGTTGGCTGGGCGAGTATAACTCAGATGTGCCGGTATCACCGTTTGAAAGGTTTAAATTAGGTGGCGATGGTATGCAGAGTTACCAGTTTTTACAGGGTAGCGATATTATTGGTTTACGTGGGTATCAAAACTTCTCGGTTTTACCTGCTACCGCACCTGCCGGTACCACAGTTGATAATAACGTAGGTAGCCCGATATATTCTAAATATACACTGGAGCTTAGGCACCCGGTTATTACCAGCGAATCGGCAACTATATTTTTACTGGGCTTTGCCGAAGGCGGTAACGTTTGGGATCACTTTAGTGATTACAATCCGTTCGACGTTAGGCGTTCGGCAGGTATAGGCGCCCGCGTGTTTTTACCTATATTTGGTTTGCTGGGGCTTGATTATGGCTACGGCTTTGATAAAATACCCGGAATACCCGATGCAAACAAAGGCCAATTTAGTTTTTCAATTTCTCAGAGTTTAAGTGGCGGATTTAATTAAATTTGCAAAAGAATTTATGAAGAGAATAATTTTAATACTGTTTTTTACGTTAACAGCAGCAACAGGTGCCTTTGCGCAGCGTTTTGCTTTCGTAGATTCAGATTATATTCTCAAACACATGCCAGAGTATATTTCGGTACAAAAGCAATTGAACGCGCTTTCGGACGAGTGGCAAAAGGATGTGGATAGTAAATTTGAGGAGGTTGACCGTTTATATAAAGCCTACCAGGCCGACCAGGTTTTGATGACACCTGACATGAAAAAGCGCCGCGAAGCTGAAATTGCTGACAAGGAAAAAGCGGCTAAAGATTTTCAGCGCCTAAAGTTCGGCCCCGATGGCGAGCTTACACAGCGCAGCAATGCACTGATAAAACCTATACAGGACCGTATAGCCAAAGCCGTACAGGCAGTTGCCGAAAGCGATGACCTGGATATGATATTTGACAAGAACAGCGAAGTTATTATGCTGTATGCAAACCCCAGGTATGATAAAAGCGCCGATGTAATAACAAAGCTGGGCTTAAAACCCGGAGTATTTGCTAAATAAATTTTTTATATATATAATCGCACTAAATTAATTAAACACAGAAAAAAGAACAATGAAAAAACTACTTAAAGTTGCTATTGTTGCAGTATGCATAATTTTCGCGGGCAACTTTGCCAAGGCACAAACCAAAATTGGTTACATTAACACCAATGCCCTGATGGATTTGCTGCCAGAAATGAAAACATTACAAATACAGATGCAGGCGTATCAAAAAACTTTCGCCGATCAATATGCTACCATGAACCAGGAATACCAATCAAAAGGACAGGATTACGAAGCAAAAAGATCAACCATGACTGATGCTACACGTACCGCCGCTGAAGCTGAACTGCAGGATATACAAACACGTATTAAAACCTTTGGCGATAATGCACAAAAACAAATTGAAGCTAAAAGCAATGAACTTTTAAAACCATTGACTGATAAAGTTCGCGCTGCTATTACCGAGGTAGCTGCCGAAAAAGGTTATAGTTATGTATTTGATTCATCAACAACCGAACTGCTTGTATCGCCTCCGGGTGATGACCTTACAGCTCCGGTTAAGGTTAAATTGGGCCTTCAATAATCCCATAGTAAAATCATTTTACAAAAGCGTTCCGTATTTACGGAACGCTTTTTTTATTTTTGCCGGGTGTTAAATAAAAAACCTATCGGAATTTTTGATTCGGGCTATGGCGGGCTTACCGTTTTCCGTTCCATTTTTGAACAATTGCCAGATTATGATTACATTTATTTAGGCGATACCGCCCGTGCGCCCTATGGCAACCGCTCGTTTAGCGCCATACATCAATATACCTGGGAGTGTGTGCAGAAGATGTTCCAGATGGGTTGCCCCCTGATCATCCTGGCTTGCAATACCGCCTCGGCTAAGGCGCTGCGCACTATACAGCAGCAGGATATGAAACACCTCGATCCCGCAAAACGTGTGCTCGGCGTTATCCGCCCAACTGCCGAAGTTATAGGCAACTATACCCAAACACAGGAAATTGGCGTGCTTGGCACCAAAGGCACCGTACAATCCGGCTCTTATTTGATAGAGATAGGCCATTTTTTCCCCCATCTGAAAGTTCATCAGCAGGCCTGCCCATTATGGGTGCCTTTGATAGAGAATGGCGAATACAACGAACCCGGAGCCGATTACTTTGTAAAAGAATACCTCGACCAGCTACTGGCCCAATCGGAAAACATCGATACCATTTTGCTGGCCTGCACCCATTACCCCTTATTGCAGGATAAGATAAACGCTTACCTGCCCAATCATATCAAAACCGTATCGCAGGGCGAAATAGTTGCCAAAAGCCTGGTTGATTACCTGCAAAGGCACCCGGAGATGGATGAACAGATCACCAAAACAGGTACCCGTAAATTCTATACCACAACCGATGATACCGCCGATTTTGATCACCACGCCTCCATTTTCTTCTCCGCACAGGTGAAATCGGAGTATGTATCCATGAAAGGTTAGTCTTAGCAAGACCAAAAAGGCCATCAAAAGCGGTTTATAAGCGCGATTTGTTCTGTTTTTTAGTATATAAGCAAATTACGCAAATTAGCCATAGCCCGAACAGAACCCGAACAGAACCCGAACA
>Ga0302303_10001868_pt1 | contig 13137 bp, 7 predicted proteins | sample III_Palsa_E2_1_FD_194542 | JGI IMG/M metagenome (GOLD analysis project Ga0302303, IMG submission 194542) | Peat permafrost microbial communities from Stordalen Mire near Abisko, Sweden - III_Palsa_E2_1 | ecosystem: Environmental > Terrestrial > Soil > Palsa > Peat permafrost | place: Sweden... | reverse complement strand
AAACAACCGATGGCGATTACATTAAGCAAACCTCTTCCTGCGGCTCGGACGGTTTCCAAAGCGGTTGCCGTGCCCGTGGTGGAGGGTTTAAATCCCTACCGCTGGATTATCATGTTCGCCGTTCTGACCGGCGCATTTCTTGAGCTGCTCGACACAACGAGCGTCAATGTGGCGCTGCGCCAGATGCAGGGGAACCTCGGGGCAACATCCGACGAGATTGCGTGGGTTTCCACGGGATATATTCTGTCCAATGTCGTGGTGCTGCCGCTTACAGCATGGCTGTCGTCTGTGTTTGGGCGTAGACTGTATCTGACGGCTTCGATTCTTCTGTTTACCTTCGCATCTTTTGCCTGCGGCGCATCGACAACGCTTGGGGCGCTGGTTTTCTGGCGGATTATGCAGGGCGCCGGCGGCGCTGCGCTGCTTTCCACGGCTCAGGCAACTTTGCGGCAGGTGTTCCCCAAGGATCAACAGGGGCTGGTGCAGTCTCTGTACATCGTTGTGGTTGTGCTGGGACCTACGCTTGGGCCGGCTTTTGGCGGATGGATGACGGACGATTATTCCTGGCCGATGATTTTCTACGTGAAGTCTCCGCTTGGATTGATTGCGGCAGCCATGGTCTGGCGATTTCTGCAGGATGCCCCTAATCAGGAGAAGCCGAAAGGGTTGGACTGGCAGGGGATCGGTCTGTTGGCTACGGGACTGGGCTCGCTGCAATACGTGCTGGAAGAGGGAGAGCGCTACGACTGGTTTGACGACCAGACGATACTGCGGCTGACCATCCTGGCCGCGGCATCTCTGATTGCCTTTGTGTTCTGGGAGCTGTCTCCCCGCAATCCAGGACCCGTAGTGAATTTGCGCGTCTTCCGGAACAAAGAGCTGTCTGCAGGAGCGCTGCTTCTGCTTGTGGGAGGTTTTGGCATCTACGGGGGCGTCTTTATCTTCCCGCTGTTTGCCCAGGGAATTCTCGGCTTCACGCCCACCGAAACAGGGCTTGTCTTTTTGCCTGGCGGGTGTGCGACCATTGTTGGGACCATCCTCTGCGGGCGTTTGCTGAACGGTGCGAAGCCTCTGGTCAAACCGCCTATTCTGGTGATTTCCGGGATGTTGATGTTTGCTGTATCGCAGTGGATTCTTGGGCATCTTACACCGCAGAGTGGAGTTCCGGATTCCATGGTAGGGCTGGTCGTTCGCGGCGCGGCTCTTGGGCTGCTGCTTACGCCGATTACGGTGGCGTCGCTGAGCAGCTTAAAAGGAACAGAAGTCGCACAGGGAGCGGGGCTCACCAATCTTGCGCGTCAGCTTGGCGGATCCTTTGGAATTGCGGCGATAAACACCTATGTCACCAGCCAAACGGCGTACCACCGGTCGGACCTTGTCGGGAATATCTTCTCCGGCAACGACTTTCTGAACACTCGTGTCGCGGGAATGACCAGCGGATTCGTAACGGATGGCTTCAGTCCCAGCCAGGCGCATGCCGCGGCTATCGGGTCTGTGGAGCAAATCATTCAGGCTCAGGCATTGACGATGTCGTATGATAATGCCTTTGTGCTTATTTCCGTTATTTTCTTGATTGCTACTCCTGCCGCACTGCTGTTTGTTCGGGCAAAGAAAGTGGAGGTATAATTGAGATAACAAGCAGCCATTTACATGGTTTCTTGACTCCATTCAGATGGGCAGGGTAGACTTCGGGCACTATGCGGATAATAGATACCAGCGAGTCGAGCGAAGACGTTGTGCGTCGGGCGCTTACTCACCGTGATGCCGACGATGAAACCCATGTTGAGAACTTTGTAAAAGAAGCGCTCGATGCCATCCGAAAGTCCGGAGACAAGGCGCTGATTGCTTACGAACGTCAGTTGGACTGGCCCGAGGCGACTATCGAAGGTCTTCTCGTTACCGAAGCTGAGATTCAGGACGCTACGTCGCGGATCGATAAGAGTCTGCTTGACGTACTTCACAGATCAGCGGCGAATATCCGCGCCTTTCATGAAGCAGAGCGGGCGCAGCTTGGCAGTTGGTCGAGCGTCGTGCCCCCATACCCAGCCGTTCCGGACAGCCAGAGCGCGCCGCATACCCTTGGGCAGATCATTCAGCCTGTGGAGCGCGCGGGAGTTTACGTTCCGGGCGGCAAAGCTCTCTATCCCAGCACCGTTTTGATGGCCGCCATCCCTGCGTCTGTTGCCGGGGTGGGCGACATCATCATTAGCACTCCTCCCGATAAAACTGGAAACATCGACGCCAGAATCCTTGCGGCAGCGCATGTCGCCGGAGTTTCGACCATCTATAAGCTGGGTGGAGCGCCGGCCATTGCCGCTATGGCGTACGGCACTGCGAGCATTCCCCGAGTCGACGTGATCGTTGGTCCCGGCAATGCGTATGTCAATGTCGCAAAGCGCCTCGTATACGGCAGTGTCGGCATTGATATGCTGGCCGGGCCGTCCGAAATTGCCATTATTGCCGACGGTGAAGCCGATCCTGCGCTTATTGCAGCCGATCTGCTTGCGCAAACGGAGCATGGGCCGGGAAATCGCGGCGTTCTGTTTACTTCTTCGAAGAGTGTGCTAGAAAACACAGTCGCCGAATTGGAGAAGCAGCGTGCAAAGCTGTCCAGGCAGGAGATTCTCAATGTTACTTCAGAAAATCTTCTGCTGATTAAGACCCGCTCGCAGGAGGAATCGGTAACTTTCTCGAATATCCTTGCGCCGGAGCATCTGGAATTACACCTTACGCACGCTGAAGCGGCTCTTCCTGGTATCCGCAATGCGGGTGCGGTACTTGTTGGCCCTTGGGCAAGTGCGCCCATTGGCGACTATTACGCTGGCCCGTCGCATACGCTGCCTACAGCCGGCACGGCCAGGTTCTCGTCGCCGTTGTCCGTGAATACATTTCTCAAGCGCACCAGTATCGTGCGGTATAGTAAAGCACAGGCCATTGCCGCGGCCGGTGATGTCGCCTTGTTTGCCGAATCCGAGGGGTTCGACGCCCATGCGGAAGCGGCCCGGCGGCGCGCTAAGTAGCGCAATAAAAATCCGGGTTCCTAACCCATTCGTTGTAAGGATCGTGCATGACACCCAGCAACCTCAAGTGTGAATACCTGGTCGACCCATTGGGAATCGACATCCTGGCGCCTCGCCTTTCCTGGAACCTGGATTCGTTCTCCCGCAACGAATCTCAGACCGCCTATCAAATTTTGGTAGCGCAGAGCTTTTCGGAGCTCGAGGAGAATACTGGAAGTCTATGGGACAGCGGCAAGGTGGAGACTTCCAACACCCTGCATATTCCCTATTCCGGTTCGGAGCTCTCCTCAACCAGGCGCTGCTACTGGAAAGTGAGAGTCTGGAATCAGGACGGTCTGGAAACTCCTTACAGCCAGCCTGCAGTCTGGGAGATGGGGTTGTTAACTCCCGAAGACTGGCATGGCGGATGGCTTGGTGCAACAACTGAGACGGAACCGCAGCCGGCTCCTCTTTTCAGGCGCGCTTTTACCATCGAGAAGACAATTCGGGAAGCGCGAGCCTATGTTTCGGGGCTTGGGTACGGCGAGCTCCATGTGAACGGCAAACGCGTGAGCGACTCTGTGCTGGATCCTGGGCTAACCCGGTACGACAAGCGAGTGCTGTATGTGGCGTACGATGTCACGGAGAACCTGAAGCACGGACCAAACGCGCTGGGAATTATCCTGGGCAATGGCTTCTATAACATACACCAGTCTAATCCGTGGAATCATGATGAAGCTCCCTGGCGTGCGGCGCCGAAGTTCATTTTGGAGCTTCGTATTGAATTTACAGACGGCACGTTCGAAACGGTGACGTCTGACGACCAGTGGAAGACGGCGCATAGCCCGATCCTATGGAACAGCTTCCATGGCGGCGAGACGTACGATGCCCGGTTGGAAAAAGCGGATTGGTCGGCCATCGATTACGACGATTCCGGCTGGTCTCCAGCACTTTCGGTGGATGCTCCGGCGGGCAAGCTTTCCGCACAGCTTATTCCGCCCATCAAGGTGAATCAGTCGCTTCGTCCCGCGTCTCTCAAACAGCCAAAACCGGGAGTGCATGTTTACGATTTCGGACAGAACTTCTCCGGTTTCATTGAGCTTGCCCTGAACGCTCCGGATGGAACGGAGATCACAATAAAGTATGGCGAGCGCCTGGCCGAGGACGGCACGCTCGATCAGTCTCATATCGCACATCTGATCAAAGAAAAGGATGCCTCGCAGCGTTTCCAGACGGATGTTTACATAACAAAGGGCGGCGAAGATCTTGAGGTCTGGTCGCCAAGGTTTACCTACCACGGCTTCCAGTATGCTGAATTGACATTCCGGGCCCTTGGCGAAGGTGCGGAAACCCAGGCGGCTCCTGAGGCCTCCGCGGCAGCTCCCGACGCCGATGCTTCAGCCATCGAAACTATGGAGTCCGAGGGCGGCGAATCCGTGGAGCTCGAAGGCGGCGTTACCAGCATCCCAGAGCTAACGTTGGATCTGGACACCATTTCAGGGCAGTTTATCCATTCCTCGGTTACTCCGGTGGGTGTCTTCTCGTCGTCGAGCGAACTGCTGAACAAGATCTGGCAAGCCACACGCTGGTCGTATCTGAGCAACCTGCAATCTATTCCGACAGACTGTCCACAGCGTGAGAAGAACGGCTGGATGGGTGATGCCCACCTTGCGGCTGATGCCGGGATCTATAACTTCGACACAGGCGCGTTCTACACCAAGTATCTGAACGATATCCAGGATGAACAGCGTGAAACGGGAGATCTCCCCGGAATCGTTCCGACCAGCGGCTGGGGCTACACCTGGGGCAACGGACCGGCCTGGGACAGTGCTTATACGCTGCTTGCCTGGGATCTTTACAACTACTATGGCGACACGCGCATTGCCGAAGTACACTTTGAGAACCTGAAGCGCTACGTGGATTATCTGACGTCCAGAGCAGAAGATGGGATCGTTTCCATTGGTCTTGGGGACTGGGCGAAGTATGACACCGAGACATCGGTTGCGCTTACGGATACGGGCTACTATTTCGTGAACGCGATCCTCCTGGCCGAAGCGGCCGAACGTCTCGGAAAAACGGGTGAGGCGGGACTGTACGCAGAACTTGCGGCGTCCATTAAAACGGCCTTCAATACAAAGTTCTACAACCCGGAAACCGCGGAGTACGACAACGGCAGCCAGACCGCTCTTTCCGCCGCGCTCTATCAAGGATTGGCCGACGAGGAAAACATTCCACGCATTGTTGCCAACCTGGTAAAGTCCATTGAGGAGCACGATGTCCATCTCGACACGGGCATTCTGGGCGCCAAGTACGTAATGAACGCGCTCTCCGACCACGGTCACGCCGACCTGGCCTACAAGCTCGCCACACAGACCACTCTGCCGAGCTGGGGCTACTGGATAGAGACGCTGGGCGCTACTACCCTTTATGAGAGCTGGAAAGATGTCGACTCGCGCAACCATATCATGTTCGGGGATATCGGCGCGTGGGTCTTCCGCATCCTGTGCGGCATTTCCCCGGCCGCGCCTGGGTTTAAGGAAATCCTGATCAAGCCGCACATCGTTGGTGACCTAGTCCATGCGAGCGGTATTTATGATTCCATCTCCGGGAGAATCGTCAGCGACTGGCGGCTGGCCGATGGCAATCTTGTCTTGTTCCTGCAGATCCCGACGAACACCAGCGCCGAAGTGTATGTTCCGACGACTGATGCCAGCGCAATTACTGAAGGCGGAAGGCCGCTGGCGGAAGTGCCGGGAGTGGAGCTTCTGCGTAAGGTGGACGGATATGCTGTTCTGAAAGTGCCGGCTGGGCGGTATATGTTTGGCGGGCCGTACGCGAAGTAGGTCCATTGAGTAGGCTTCGGGGCATAGGAGAAGGATTAATCCCCCGACCTCCCCTAACCCCTCCACTTCGTAAAGGGGGATCGGACCCCCTCATCTCAATCTTCTCCCACCATCGGAATGGGGGAGAAGAGGCAGGACCCGCGTCGCTGCGTAATCCCACCTTTACCTATTCAAACTCGACATAGCCTCTGCTGCGTATCTAGTGCCTGCGGCTGCGTCTTTTGGCGCGATCTCATCCAATCTTTTCAGATCTTCCTGAGTGAGATTAATCGTTGTGGCTCCGATGTTCTCATCCAACCGAGTTCGCTTTCTCGTGCCTGGAATGGGCACGATATCGGCTCCTTGCGCGAGCAACCAGGCGAGGGCTAGCTGCGCGGCGGTCACACCCTTTTCCCTGGCCATTTCTTCCACCTTGGCCACCAACTCCAGGTTCTTGTTGAAGTTTTCGCCCTGGAAGCGTGGGTTTTGTCTTCGGAAATCATCTTCCGCCAGGTCTTCGAAGCGCTTGATCTGTCCGGTCAGGAAGCCTCGGCCAAGCGGGCTGTAGGCTACGAAACCAATTCCCAGTTCGCGGCAGGTGGCTAGCACATTGTCTTCCGGATCGCGCGTCCAGAGCGAGTATTCGGACTGGAGCGCTGTGATCTTGTGGATAGTGCCTGCGCGTCGAAGCGTTTCAGAGGATGCTTCCGATAGTCCCAGGTGCCGGACCTTGCCCTGTTCGATCAGTTTTGCCATTGCTCCAACAGTCTCTTCGATAGGCGTGTCGGGATCTACACGGTGCTGGTAGTACAGGTCAATCGTTTCTACGCCAAGTCTTCTTAAACTGGCTTCACAGGCAGACTGCACGTAAGCAGGCTTTCCGCTTATGCCTCGAACGTTGCTGCCTTTTTCGCGGATGACGGCAAACTTCGTCGCCAGTGTTACCTCGTCACGCCGGTTCTTAATGGCTTGGCCCACCAGTTCTTCATTATCTCCGATACCATAGATATCCGCGGTGTCCAGAAACGTCAGTCCCTGGTCCAGCGCGTGGTGGATGGTCGCAACCGATTCTTCCTGATCGGAAGCGCCATAAAATTCGGACATGCCCATGCATCCGAGGCCCAGTGCGGACACTAACAGGCCGGATCGGCCCAGTTCACGTTTAATCATTAAGTACTCCTATAAAAATAGAGGACATCGGCTCCGATAAATTTAAACACCAGATATGACCAAATCGTCTCTACTTGCCGCCTCTATTCTCGCTTTATTGTGCAGCCCAATCCTTGCGGCCGGAATTGTCCACGCTCCCGCGCAGCCTCCGGTCTCTCCGGTACTCATTACCCATTTAGACCGCAGCCGACGCATCGTTGCGCTGACGTTTGATGCTTGTCAGACCCGTAAACCGACGGGCTACGATTCAAAGATCATCGCTATTCTGGAATCCACCCATACTCCAGCAACGCTTATGCTGGGCGGCCGATGGATGGAAACGCATCCGGCGGCGACAGAGGCCCTGGGCCGGGATCCTCTTTTTGAGATTGGAAACCACTCTTATCTGCACCCACATATGACGAAGATTTCCGAGGCCCGCATGGAGCAGGAATTGCTGGAGACCCAGGACGATCAGCAGCGCTATACTGGTCGCCAGGGACATTTGTTCAGGCCGCCCTATGGGGAATATAATCCACAGCTTTTGCAGACGGCCGCTCGGCTGGGGTTGCGCAGTATGACGTGGGAAGTGGTTTCCGGAGATCCCGATCCGCATGTAACTGCTAAAGATATGATCCGTGAGATTCTTAGGCGCACCCGGCCCGGCTCAATCATTATCATGCATATGAACGGCAGGGGCTGGCACACGGCGGAGGCGCTGCCGGCGGTGATTGCAGGGTTGAGGAAGAAGGGTTATACGTTTGTGAGGGTATCGGACGGAATATGATCTGGAATCCTCAGCCTCTGGAGATGAAATTGATAGCATATGACACTGCGGTAAGGCCGCATGCGAACATGTAGCTGATTAGGTAAGGGCCAATCCTTCGCCTTAACGCGCATCCAAGAATGCCCCAGGCAATGTAAGACGAAATTTCCACGACCAGAACTGTTCGTGTCGAACGGGATGAGCCAGCGATGCCTGACAGATCGATTAGTGTCGAAATTACTGCAGCAGATATCAAAGGCAGTACAAAACCTGCTACAAGCCCGATTATTACGGCGACTACTACGTTTACGGGACGTTTTTGTTTGGGAGGTGTCTCCTGTGCAATTGGGGGAGGCCATACTTCACCTTGGCTTGAGTCGGGGGCTGTATCCTCTACTTGTTCTGCTAAACTCTGAGTTTCTTCCATCGAATTTTGATCTTTCGTATGGTTTTTGGAGCGAGAGTGCGAGGTAGCGTTACGCAGTTCGTGAATGAAAGGCCGCCCCCTCATCTCAATCTTCTCCCACATAAGAATGGGGAGAAGAGGTATGAGCCGCTCCGCGGCTTGAGAACTCAGGGGGAACGTGACCTACTAGACTTTGCCCTCTAGTAACCCCCTCCTAGCCGCCTAAATCAATAAGCCGGGTTTTTCACGGTCATAACCGACGCTTCAAGCTTACTGAGCGTCTCCTTATTGTACGGTTCCGAGTCCGTTGCAATGAAGCTAATAAGTCCCTTCGGAGTGGCGCATGCGTAGACGAAGAAATGCACTAGAGGGTTTGATGCCGCGGGCGCCGCGGGAGTAGTTTGAGCAAGCCTGAGCTGACTGAACGGAGCGCGATTGGACACAGGATTAGCTTGCGCTTCGATGTAGTTGGAAGCGGCGCTTATTCTACCGTATTCACGAAGGAATGGCAGATCGTTGATGGTAATTTCTCCCATGTCGGAATGGAAGTATTCCGGATCCTTTTGGAACCCGGACAGCATCCCCTGGATAAAGTTTGAAGTTACAGTATCATTGATGATCAACTGGTATCCGCGCAGCGGAACTGCAACGACCACCAACAGCAACTCCTGCGTGCCGTCCGCCCGTTTCGGACCTTGCCACGCATAACCCTGGGCGATAGTCCTGGGGTAGGACATCGTCCTGAGTCCGTAATCAAACCCGGCTGGCGGCTTAAAGCTGAACCCGCCCATAAGCGAGGCCGTCGGCCCGAGTCCTGAAACTGCGCTGCCCTTCTTAACGCCGGAGCCGGCGTGGGAACTAGCGGCCAGCGTGCGTTGAGCGTGAATTGTTGGCGCAGTGGTTGCTGCAATTGATTGGCCCACAAGGCCGAGCGACAAAGCCGCGAAGGAAAGGCAAGTAATTTTTGAGTCCATATTCATAGATAATACCAGACCAAATGCCATCAGACTAGGCAGCTCTGTTCAGGGTGTGCACTGCTAGAATCTCCGTGGGTATGGTTGCCTCTGCGAGTTGTCGTAGGTGCTTGTGGTGCGAGAAAAAGATTACCTGGGTGCGCTGCGAGAGTTCTGCGAGGGCTTTGAAGGTTGCGGCGGCTCGCTGGTCGTCGAGGTTTACCAGAATATCGTCGACGATGAAGGGGATGGGTTCGCCTGTGTTTAGGTGGTTGTGCAGGCTGGCGAGGCGCAGGGCGAGGTAGAGGATATCTCTGGTGCCGTCGCTCATGCCTTCTACTTCGACGCGGGCTCCTGTGTTTCTTATGCCGTATAGGACTGAATCATCGGAATCGTTATAGTCGGTTTGCAGCTCCTTGAAGCTGCCTAGGGTTAGTTGGTAAAAGAGCTCGCTGGCTTTGCGCAATACGGGGCCCTGGTTTTGTTCGCGGTACTGGTCCATGTATCGACGAAGCAGATTCGAGGCCAGCCGAACTCGAATGTAGCGCTCGGCCGCGCTACGCATGTCCGCCAGCGCGTTTTGCGCCTCCATGGCGGCTTCCGCGGCTGCGTTGCCGCCGTCGATCTCCTCCATCCGGAACCGGAGCGTTCCAATCTCCTGGTTCAGGAGGTTTAACTGTTCCGTTTCTGCGTTTATCTTCTGATCGAGATCTATGATTTGTCCTTCGACCTGATCTGGATCCGTTTCCGAGAGCTGTGCGGTAAATTCCGTCAGACTGCTGCCAAGTGCTGATTGAGACATTAATTCTTCAGCCTGGGCCAGTCGATCGGTAAGCAGCCGCTTGGCCTGCGATTTCTCCTCGACCAAAATAAGCTGCTCAACCGTTTCGCAATGCGCGCGAGCCAGAAGCAAATTGAGCTTGATCCCGGCCTGCTGAATAGTGGCCTGGCAGTCGGCAAAGGCTTCGCTCGACAGCCTCAGGCTTTCCTTAAGCTCATCTTGTCTGATTTGGTCCGATTGCATCCGTCTAAGCCGAGCGGCCAATTGCACTATTGCGGTTTCCGCAGTTTCCGCTAGCAGGTCCGGGGCGACCGACTTCGCTATAGACTGCACCGCTGTGGCAAATAGCCTGGCGTCCTGCTTCATATTGTCGACGCGCATTTTATGCTGGCCGGCATTGAATTGCGCTGTGTGAAGTCTAGCGAGACGCTCAAGGATGGCTTCCGTTTCGACTGGAGAAAGGGTGGGAGGCTGGCCGATGAGCTGCATTGTCTTTCCCCATTCGCTCGTCCAATCTGCTCGATCGCGTAATAGCTGCTCAAGTTTTAGAGAATTTTCGTCCACAGTCCGGATTAAGTCCCGTATCCTTGCTTGGACTTCATTGTGCTCACTTTCTACAGCGTCAAGCTTTTCCAACTTCCTGCTCGCCAGGCCAACGAGGGACGAAAGTGTGTGGATTCCCGCGTCCTCTACCACACCGATACTTTTTAATGCTTTCTCAAGCCCGAAACGGTGAGAGTCGCGTTCAGTAACTAAAACTTGAACGGCGGACCGTAACTGGCGGTGATTGGCGAGGGTATCCACAATAGACGCATGACGGGCTTTCCAGGAAAGCATTTCGACCGGGGGCAGGGGAGCTATGGACAGCGGATTCCAGACATCCAGCCAGAGCGTTTGAAGCGCCGTTCGCTCGGCGGTAAGCGCTTCAGCCTCGTCCTGCAACTTGCCCGCGCTTTCCTGCACATTCTGGCGGTCCTTGAGCATGGACGCGTATTCGGCCACGCGGCTGGCGTCGGACCGCAGCCGGTCACCAAGAGCGTCGGCAGAAAGCACACTCTGGTAGTAGGCGTCGGCGAGCGGCAGATCGGCATTAAAACTGTCCCGGATTGCTTCGGGCGAGAGGCCGTCACGCCAGGCATTTCTGACCAGCGCCCAGCCTGAATCGCGGTGTGCTCTGGACGCGTGGACATCGTCTTCGGTTGGAATCTCGCCGGATCTGAGATGCGATGATATTGCATCCTCTAATTCTTGCCGTCGTTTGTCGATATCTGTTGCCCGAAGCCGGACGGCTGCTTCTCTGGACTCCAGGTCTCGAAACAGCTTGTCGAATCGTTCGATGGTTTTTGCGTCGGGGACGGCAAGGGCTTCCAGCGCTTCGATAGTCCCGTACCACAAGGTCAATTGTTTGGCGCTAAGTTCAGCTTCAGCCCACTGTCGGTCCGCCTTGGCCGTCTCCTGTACGATGGCGGCGTCCAGATGGGCGCTGCGTTCAGCCACCTCCAGAGTGGCGATTACAGAAGCCGTGTCTACGGGTTTGGGCAGTGTCGCAAGCTGAGTTCTTTCCGAGTCAATCCTGTTCCCGGCACGCTCGATTTGGTCGCGCAGTGTGGAGACCTGATACGCGATACCCGTAGATGTCGCTATAAATTCACGGATCTGCTTTCGCTGTTCTTCGGTAGGCTGAGCGGCTTCGATCTGGTCGAGAGTAAGGGTAGAGCCGGTTTCCTGGTGGAGCTTGCGGGCTTCATCTTCGTATCTTTTCTGCTCTTGCTGCACTTTGGGAATATCGATGGCGGCCTTCTGTACGGAACCGAGTTCGACATACAGTTTGTCGATTTCCTCGCCGCGGCCAAGCAGGTCTTCCGAAACCACGATTTCGGCGATACGGCTCTTGCACGATTCGATCGCTGTCTGGAGCTTTGCCCGGTCGACCTCACCCTTTTCCAGAGCAGTTTGAGCGGCTTCCCTCTCGGCCTTTGAAGATTCGGGCACAAGGACCACATCGTTCAGGGCCTGAAGCTCTGCTTGCAGCATGTTCCAGCGCGCGTAGTGCGGTAGAGCATCGCGCAGTCGTTCGAATCGTCTCTTTTGTACGCTCCGGTTCTGAATGTCAAGCTGGGACCGGGAGGCTTTGTTCGACTTGTCCTTGAACTCTTTATCGAGGTCGGTATATGTCTTTGCCAGTGTAGATTTTGTCGACGCCAGCTGCGTTGCCTGATCGTAGCGGTCTTTGGCAGCATTGTATCCGGCACTCTTGTTGCGCGCGTTCGGGGAGAACAGGGCCTGGGAATCGGCGTCCAGTTTTGCCAGCGTTTTGCGCAAAGGAGCAACGCCTGTACCGGCTTGAAACAAAGTTTCGGAAAGGTCGCCGCCGGCGGCTAGCAAGCCGCGGCCGCCTTCTACGAGTGAAGTGTGCGTAAGCCCAAACATATTGCTGAACAGCCGTTCATCTAGATTTCCCATGCACTCGGAAATCACAGCCGCGTCTACCTGATTGTTGTCCCAATCAAGGACGGTGTTCTTGTTGCCTTTGCGCCGAACCAGACTACGCTCGCCTGACGCTTTACTGGTGATCCTGGCCTTTATCCTGAGGTCGGAGTTGCCGAAGAGAAAGCTGTCGTTCGTGCGGGCCGGGATGCCGTAGAGGAATCCCGAAACGGCTCTCAGTGTGGTGCTTTTACCGGCCTCGTTGGCGCCGATAACGAAGTGGAATGTCTTACCTTCGCCGCCGAAGTCCAGTGTCAGCGATTCGAAGTGTCCGTAGGGAGCAAGCTGCAGTTCGAGGAACTTCATCGGGCTTCCTCGTGGGCAAACAGGGTAGCGACCAGATCATTTTCGACGTCGGGGAGAAGATCGGTGATAAAGGATTGGTCATCCCTGAGAACTGGATCCTGGCCGGTGGCAAGCTCCTGCGGCAGACGAAGCCTTAGATCTCGGAAGTCGTCCATTAGTTCCGCCAGTAGCTCGCTGTCTTGCGGTACGGCACGCACAAACTGCAGAAGGTGGCCCATAGGATCGTCGCGCAGAACCACTTCTTCAAGATCGATGGCTGCTCGGGTTCTGATGCTTAGCTTCTCAAGCCAGAGCCGCCCTCCGCCAAAGTCATTCAAGGCCTGCCTTATCTCGTTTTCAAATTCCGCCGGATTATCGAACACCTCGCGGTGCGCGCCGAATGTGCCTGTGATGCGGATCCGAAGGGCAACGAGACGCAGCTCGTCCAAATCTGCGATCTCGTGTTCAATGTGCTTGCATACAATGTCT
>Ga0302303_10001865_pt1 | contig 13142 bp, 15 predicted proteins | sample III_Palsa_E2_1_FD_194542 | JGI IMG/M metagenome (GOLD analysis project Ga0302303, IMG submission 194542) | Peat permafrost microbial communities from Stordalen Mire near Abisko, Sweden - III_Palsa_E2_1 | ecosystem: Environmental > Terrestrial > Soil > Palsa > Peat permafrost | place: Sweden... | reverse complement strand
TGGCCCTAAGTTTAGGGTCGAGGGAACGGTTTGCGGATCGTTATCTGTATATACCGGGTGGTTCTGCATATCTTATCTTCCGAAAAAATAATCTTTTTTATCAACACGGTTAGGGTCTTCCAGCGGGAATTCTCTCCGCATCGGGAAAGCTGTCATGTCGTCAACATTTAATATCCTGCGCAAATCGGGGTGACCGTCAAATATTACCCCGAAAAAATCATATGTTTCACGTTCCATCCAGTTAGCGCCGTTCCAAATGGTGGTAGCTGTTGGGATGTGTACATCATCATCAGCCAAAAAAACCTTAACGCGGATACGTACATTATTAACCAGGCTATGCAGGTGGTATATTACCCCGATAGGCTTTTCAGTTTCGGGATAATGGATGCCTGTTAAGTCGGTTAAATATATAAATTGTAATACGGTATCGTTCTTCAGGAAAGTTAATATATCGGTGATATTATCGCGGCAGGTTTCAAGGGTTAGCAAACCGTATGGTTCGCCAATCACGGTAAAATTATCACCTATCGCGGCAGTCAGCTTAGCTAAAACTTCTTCGTTTGTTATCTTACCCATTACTGAATTCCGTATGAAGCCATCAATTTTTGATATTCGGGCCCATTTCTGCGGCGAAGCGATTCTGTTTGCACCAATTTTTGAATCCCTATAAAGCCATCAATAATAGCTTCGGGGCGTGGCGGACAGCCCGGTACGTAAACGTCGACCGGTATTATCTCATCAATGCCCTGTAAAACCGAATAAGTATCAAATATACCACCGCTTGATGCGCATGCGCCAACAGCCATTACCCAGCGGGGCTCGGCCATTTGCAGGTAAACCTGGCGCAATACGGGGCCCATTTTTTTGGCGATGGTACCCATCACCATTAATAAGTCGGCCTGGCGTGGCGAAAAGCTTAAGCGCTCGGCGCCAAATCTCGATAAATCATAATGAGAAGCCATGGTTGCCATAAACTCGATGCCGCAGCATGAGGTGGCAAAAGGCAATGGCCATAAGGAGTTTGAACGCGCTAAACCTATTACCTTATCAAGCGAAGTAGCAAAAAACCCAGCACCTTCTACACCAGGAGGAGCTTCAACTAACTGAATATCACTCATGAATTATTTTATACAAAAACCTATCCAAAAACGAATAAGCGATAGCAAATTTACAATATTAAAAGATGTATTTAGTACACTATGTTGTGTGCAGATATATTTAGAATTAATCTAAACTAATCCCAATCCAGGGCGCCTTTTTTTATGATATAGATAAAGCCTAAAAGCAGCGTGGCCATAAAAATAAACATCTCTATCATACCGCTGCTGCCCAGCTCCTTAAAGTTTACCGCCCAGGGGTACATAAATATTACTTCCACATCAAACAAAACAAACAGGATAGCTACCAGGAAATATTTGATGGATATGGGTGTGCGGGCGTTACCAATAACTTCGATACCCGATTCAAAAGGGGTTAATTTATCTTTGGTTTTGCGTTTGGGGCCAATTTTATGGGTTACAAACATGGTTGTAACCACAAACCCACCTGCAACCAGCATCTGAAAAATAATAGGTAAATAATTTACCGGCAAACTTTGTGCTTCCATGGTGGCAAATATAGTAATGCAAAAGGCAAAAAAAAAGCCCCATTTTATTGGGGCCTTCAATTAGTTATTTGTGTTTGGCTAAAAATCCACTTGCTTCCTGGTCCGTTGGGTCGGCGGCGGCGGCTTTAGTATAGTTATCGGTTGCTTTTGCCATGTCTTTTGTTACAAATTCATAATATCTTGCCAGGTAATCGTAAGCAGATGCTAAGCCTTTTTTATCATTATCTGTAAGTGTAGGCTTAGCGGTAACAATAGCAATATATTGCTCATAAAATGGTTTTGCCAGGCCTTTTATGTTATTATGGTCTGTTTCTTTTAAATCGTTGATATAAGCCAAGTACTGAGATACCGGGGCATAGGGTGTAGTAGTTCTGTGCTGTACCAGTGTAAACGCAGAATCAGCCTTGGTTAACAATGAAGTATCGGCCACCGGCTTAGGCACAGCAGTGCTTGAGTATTGCTGTTGAAAAGCAAAATAATAGCTTCTCCCTTCATTAAAAATATCTGTGAGCGAAGCTTCTTTTGATTTTGCAGCGTATGTTGCATATTCATCGCCGGCTACTTTATATTTTTTATCTTTATAATCACTCTTAGCTATATCACCTAAGGCCCCAGTTTGGGTAGTGTCAAGTGAATAAGCTTTTTGTAAAGTGAGAACGCCAACCGAGTCCAGCCCTGTAGCAACCTGTAAACGGCCCAGGTATAAATAATCGCGTGGGATAATACGCTTAGGGTCGGCTTTAGTCATCCAAACATTTAAAGCTGTTAAACCTGCTGCATAATCCTTATTCTCATAACCGGCATAGCCTAAATAACGGTATATCCTTAAATTGGTATTAGCCGATTTTGAAAGGCCTGTAGCTACTTGTTGCAAAGTCTGGTAATCGCCTGATGATATCAGGAAGTCGGCATAACGCATTTGCGATTCAACCGAGGCATCTGTTAAGCTCAGGTATTTTTTATAGTTATCTGCAGCTTCTTTAAGTTTAGCAACAGCAACTGTTGGGTCGGTTTTGGCCCAGCGTGCATCTGTTTCAGCCCATTCGCGGTAAGCGGGACCAAAATTAGGGTCAATTTTTAAAGCAGCCTGGAACTGGGTTACGGCACCATCAAAATTATTCGAGAACTTCCATAACACACCTAAAGCTACGGTAGCAACCGGCGAATTAGGGTCAAGCGTTAAGGCATCTTCATAGCTATTGTAAGCATCAGTACTTTTTAATTCAAAACGGTAAGCATCAGCTTGCGCGATATCCAATTCAGCATCTTTTGCATTTATCGTCTTTCCCTGCGTTGCAATAGCAATTGCGGCATCCGCGTTTGCGGGGTCAAGCAAATATGCTTTAGCTATATAGGTATATGGCCTGCTGTCCTTTTTTGCTAAAGCCACAGCCTGGTTAAAGTTTGTTGTAGCAGTTGCATTATCCTTATCCACATGTGCTACCGCACCTAAGCCCACATAATTGAGGGCCGATTTATTATTTACAGCAATACCTTTTTCAAAGGTTGCCTTTGCTGAATCGGGATAATCCTGCAGGATATATACCCAACCCAGGTAAAAATAATTTTCGTCCTTACTTGATTCTGAAACCGTAAGGTTTTTAAGCATTGTTTTGGCTTTCTGGTATTGTTCGGCATTGATAGCTTTTTTGGCATCATCAAGGCTTTGCGCATGTACCGCAGTGCCCATAAATGCCATTCCTAACATTGCAACGGCTATTTTACTACTGATTTTCATTTGGATAATTTGTTTTTTAATGGTAATGAAGCTATCATGAACTATGTTTATTGTTTTTGAGCGGTAGCCCATGATGGTTTCATTTGAATAATTATTCGTTAGTTAATTAATTAATTTTTTAAGGCACTCATGAGTGCTACGCAGTTTATATTTCCTAATTTAATGATTTCTTAATTACTATCTCCCTTGGCGGTATCGAGTCGGGCAGCAAGCCTGAACGCAGGATAATCCTTTGCCCTCTTTCACTGGTTATAAACGCTGCAAACCCTGTGCCTAAACCCTGCCTGTCGGTGCAATTTACAATATACAAACCCCTGCTTAACGGATATTGTTTTAACGCCAGCGAAGTTTGCGATGGTTTAAAGTACTGTGTTGGGTATTGTTTATTATCCTCATCACGTACTGCCACTATCTTTGTTTTGCTTACCGCATCCGCATAATCAGCATCCGGGTCATCAAGCCAGCTAAAGCCGGTTATACCTAACGCGTCCGGGTGTGTGCTCACATATCTTATTACCTCTTTATTTGATTTAAGTGCAAAAACGCTCTTTGGTTTAAAGTTGTTAGCGCCTGTCAAATCTTTCAAATACCGTACTAAACTAGACTTCTCATTATCAAAAACGATATTTTTATCACTTTTAGTTTGCCCGCTAAGCATTTTTCTTAATTCGTTAACTGTAATCAAGGTATCATTTGACGCCTGGTTTACAATTATCGCCACCGCGTCAATCGCAAAGCACCTGGTATCGGGTGCCAAATTGTGGGCGGTTAAAATCTTAATCTCATTACTATCCAAACCCCTCGAAAGTATAGCTACCCTTACACTATCATTTAATAACAGGCGCAAAACATCGGTTTCGGGCCTGTACAAAATAATAGGGTTAGCGGCGGTGTCTATCGCTTTAAAAACCTCTTCTTCCTGGCTCACAATAGGCTCAAAGGATTCATCGGCTGCAAATTTTGCTGTTCCCGTTATCCAGGTATCAGCATCAACTACCGCAGGTTTCCTATTACAGGCCTGCATCAGCGCCAGTACAAAAATCCCGCAAACAGCTAATTTTATCTTATTCATCGGGTTGATTTTTAAGTGAAAGTACAAAACGTACTACACCATAAACAATAAATAATCCGCCTATTACTAATTTTTCTGTTTCGGATGCAAAATCAATTTTGCTCCAAAACATAATCATTAAACCAACAACGGCTACGCATACCAACCTGATAACACCTAAAAACAAAAACCGCCTTTTGGGCGATTTTTGTTTATTATCATTATTAAATGACATTTCGTTTTTATTCTTCGCCCAGGTTAAAGGAGATTGGCACGGTGTACTGTACACGTACGGTACGCCCGTTTTGCAAACCCGGCCTCCATCTTGGTGATAGTTTCAATACCCTGATAGCCTCATCTTCTAAGGTTTGACTTGGGCCACGCAATGCCTTAATATCGGTAAGGCTTCCGTCCTTTTCAACCACAAACTGGCAAATTACTTTACCCTGTACGTTATCCTCTTTATCAACAGCAGGATATTGTATTGTTTTTTGCAGGAATTTATAGAACTTATCTATACCACCCGGGTACATTGGCTCATCCTCAACTGCCGAAAATATCTCGTTAGGGTCGGCTTCGGTTACTTTCGCATCCGAGTTACCTACCGGTCCGTCAATGTTAATATCAGCATTCGGGTCACCCTGCTGGTTTTTCTGGCCGGGGTCCTTATCCACCAAATCTTTTTGCGTAGGCGGATCTTCCTTCACCTCGTTATCTGGTTTTACAACCGGAGGTGGGAATTTAACCTGCGTTACCCTTGGCTTTGGCGGCTCAGGGGGTGGCGGAGGTGGTTTCTTGGCCGGATCGACCGGTGGCGGTGGTAGCAGCACCACATCAGTAATTTTTACTTTAGGTGCGGCTGCAGGAATAAATCCCTCAATGTAATTGATAATTGTATTTGCTGATATAATAAGTACGAATATTGCAATACCCCATATCATGGCACGGTTGGTGTTCCGTGGGCTGCCCTGACGTAGTTCGTATGCACCATATTCTTTATTACGGCCCGCAAAAACAACATCGATCCATTTTTTATTTAATATATCTAATTTAGATCCAAACATTTCTTAGGCTTTTAAATAAGTTCTGTCAATTAATATATGTTGTCCTTTTTTAGCAGGTCAAGATCCATTGGTGTTATGTCTACTATCGCGCGTTGCTCAATATCCACAATATTCAATTCGTCCATTACAGTAACTACGTTGTTATAGGTGCTTTTATCACTTGGGCTTACTATAACAATCATGGGCTTACCGCCGCTTGCCTGTGTTATTAATTTATTTTGGTCTATTAAGGTTTGGCGCAAATCATTTTTGCCATAACCTTCAATTTGTGGGGCCGCTTTCCCGGGTTCGCCTACAAACCATAATAATTTATTATTAGAGCCTAATAAAAGGGTCATAGTTCTTGAAGCCGGCACTGCTAATTGTTGTTTATCCTGGTCTTTATCAGGCATAATCAATTCCATTGCTTTAGGCTTGGCCAGGGTGGTGGTTAATATAAAGAAGGTGATAAGAAGGAAAGCCAAATCCACCATCGCGGTTAAATCCACACGGGTTGATTGCTTTTTGGTTCTTACCTTGCCACCTTTATGTTTACCTCCACCGGAGGTATCTAATTCTGCCATATTTTTTTTATTTAGCCGATTTTAACGACGTTATCAAATTAAACCTGTCAACCTTTTGCTTTTGCAGGGTAGCAATTACCTTTTGCACGGTAGGGTACTCTTCGTCCTTGTCGCCTTTTATAGCAATTACAAGTGGTTTGTTATGTAAAAACACGTTAGCAACACGTGCCGAGTGTACCCAATCATACAATTCGTTGGTATCAGTAGTATCTACTTGTATACCTTGTTGTGCAACCTTGCTGCGCTCTGAAGCAGGCAAATCAAGGAACGATTTTAACTGCCTAATAGACACACCAAATGATTCAACACCGGTAAAGGCGTTTATCTCATCGGGGGTAAATGATATTTTATATTTTGCAGCCATGGTTTGCAGCGTTTGCTTGCGCACATCGGTACCTTCAACACCAAAAAACACTTTACCGTTACCTATAAGTATGGTACTAAAATCGTGCTCAGGTAATACCTGTACTGATGTTGAGGCAGGGATGGCGGCTTTAACCGGGTCCTGCGTTTTTTGCTTGGCCGACAATATGAAGAAAGTAAGCAAAAGAAAAGCTACGTCGCACATGGCCGTCATGTCAATTGCTGTACTCTTTCTCGCGACTTTTACTCTTGGCATAATCTATTTTTTAAAATGAGTAATGTTATTAATTCACTTACATACCCCAACCAATAGCCGGGGTATATAAAAATAAATTGTACCTTATTATTTTTTGTGTGATGCAGCAAATGTTTGCACAATGCTGAATCCTGTTTCGTCAATAGCGTAAGTCAGGTTATCAATTTTTGATGTAAAGATGTTATACATGATAATTGATATTGCTGATGTGCTGATACCGAATGCAGTGTTAACCAACGCTTCAGAAATAGCTGATGATAAAGCTGTAGTGTTAGTACCGCCGCCATTGCCTGCCAATTCGTGGAAGGCCGTAATCATACCAATTACTGTACCTAACAACCCGGTTAATGTACCAATAGATACCAGGGTAGCTATAATGGTTAAGTTTTGCTCTAACATTGGCATTTCCAAAGCAGTTGCTTCTTCAATTTCTTTTTGTATTGCTAAAGCTTTTTGCTCGGTATCAAAAGTTGCGTCTGTTTCCATATCGCGGTATTTCTTTAAACCGGCTTTAATAACGTTGGCAACAGAACCTTTTTGTTTGTCGCACTCAGCGCTTGCAGCTTCAATGTTGCCTGCGCTAAGGAATGATTGTATTTTTCTAACAAAAGTATCAATGCTTGCGGTACCGGTTGCTTTACCAATTACGATAAAACGCTCGATAGAGAACACGATAACCATTAATACATAGCCCATTACTAATGGAACCAATTTACCACCCCTGTGTATTACACCGAATATATCCGGATCGCCATTGTCTACGTCTCCACCTTTATAATGGCTGGCGGCGCCGAGTACGAATGTAAATATTAAGAATGATACTACTAAGCAGATAGGGATCACCAAAGTGGCGAATACGCTCGACGTAGTGCCTGTGCTTTCTTTTTTTGGACTAGTTGGTTTTGCAGGTACGTTTGCCATTACTTTAAATTTTTAGTTTTTAGTCTGTGTGTTTATGTTATTTATTAATTAAAATGCATTGTTTTTTAAACGGATAACAAAAATAGAATTTTAATGAAATAAAAAAATCATTTCATGTTATTAGTTTATTAAATTTTAAGTTAGATATTCCTCCTGAAATTTAAAATCGGGTGAATAAATAACGTGTATTATTAAAAAAATTGTTTAGGGGCTAAGTATTTTTTACAATACAACTTATTTTTTTCAATAATAGCAAAAAATAATTTATAAAAATGATGTAACAGAAGTGTTATAAAACTATCTAAGGTTATTTTAATGGGGTATTAGCAGTATAACCCATTTGTAAGCAGTTTGTTTAACAGCAAATATTTAAGGTTTTTAAGCCGTAGCCTACCCGCCGGCCTTTTTAGCTTTATAGCCGTCGGCCTGTAGCAGCAGCAAAATTTTATCCCTAAAATCACCCTGTATCAATATTTCGCCATCCTTAACACTGCCTCCCACACCGCATTTCGATTTTAGCTTTTTGCCAATCACCTCTAAATCAGCATCGGCGCCAACAAAATCACTTATACGGGTAACTACTTTGCCGCCGCCTTTGCGGTCGAGGTATATTTTAAGGTTTTGCTGTTGCGGGGGTAAAGTTGATGAACTGGGATTGTGTTCCTGACGGTATTTAAAATCCGGATCGGTAGAATACATTACCCCTATGTAGCTTTTATTTTTTTTTGACATTTTTCCGTAGAGACGCAATATTTTGCGTCTGTTTTTTGTAGAGACGCAATATTTTGCGTCTGTTTTTTGTAGAGACGCAATACTTTGCGTCTCATTAAGAAATTGCAATATAATAAACTGATTTTTATTTGATGTTTAAACAGGCGCAAAATATTGCGCCGCTACGGTTTTTTAAACCCATCTCCCGTTATTATTTTTAAAGATGAGGGCGCAACAATAATTTCAATATCAGCGGGTGCAATGCGCGGTTCGCCATCCAGGTGCATGGGGCCTTTATCGGTACGCTGTACTTTTATATGCTTGCCACGGATAATCTCCACATATTTTGAGCCCGCTGCCGTTTTGGTAAACATACGGAAGCCCATTTCGGGGAAACGCCATAGCGGGAAAGGTTTTATCACACAAACATCTATCAAACCATCCTGCACCGATGCGTTAGGCGATACATGTGCGTTATTGCCATATTGCGACGAGTTGGCAAAACTTAGCATAAAGGCCTCGCGCTCATATAATTTACCATCTATATATATAAGGTAGTTTTGCGCCTTATAATTTGCTATCTCTGTTAGGGCAGATTTAAAATAGGTGCTAAAGCCCCTTTTTTTCTGGTGAGAGAAAACTTCGCTGATGTGGGCATCAAAGCCCATGCCTGCCATATTAAAAAACCAGTCGCCATTGGCGGTGGCGGCATCAATACTTTCAACCCGCCAGTTATTAAGGGTTTCAATGGCTTTCTCCACAGCCATAGGTATACCCAAAAACCGCGATAAGCCATTACCCGAACCATAAGGCAAAATACCCAAAACCGCCTTGCTGCCCACTATGGCCGATGCTATCTCATTTACCGTGCCATCGCCGCCTACGGCAACTATCAGCTCGTAGGTGCCAATGGCTTCTTTAGCAATCTGATGCGCGTGTGCAATGCCATCGCTGTAAAGTACCTGGGTATCAAACACAGTTTTATCAAGGTGCTTATCTATCAAAGCCGGTACACCATCTTTGCTTTTGCCTCCCGATACCGGGTTTATAATAAATAAAGCTTTCCTTTTCAAGTAAATATGTTTACAGAGCGGCAAAAGTAAATGTATTTTCGGCTTTGTGAAAAATTGTTTTATTTTTGCCGCTCAACGGTGGACTGATTTAATGGCCCGATGCAAATCGGACTGGATTGCAACCACGTAAAAAAGTGCTAATACCATGCTTCTTTTTACATCGATCCAAAACCCTCCCCCGCCCGTTTTATTTGTTTTTACACTTATTTAAAAAATATGCCATATTTATTCACTTCAGAATCCGTGTCGGAAGGGCACCCGGATAAAGTTGCCGACCAAATATCAGATGCCCTGATTGACCAGTTTTTAGCGTTCGACCCTGAATCAAAGGTTGCCTGCGAAACCTTAGTTACTACCGGGCAGGTTTTTTTAGCCGGCGAAGTAAAGTCAAAAGCCTACTTAGATGTGCAAAAAATTGCCCGCGAAGTAATCAACAAAATTGGTTATACCAAAGGCGAATACATGTTCGATGGCAGTTCATGCAGTGTGTTATCGGCCATACATGAGCAATCGCCCGATATTAACCAGGGTGTCGATCGCCAGGCTAAAGAAGAACAAGGCGCCGGCGACCAGGGTATGATGTTTGGCTACGCCACTATCGAAACCGATAACTATATGCCCCTTGCATTGGATATAGCACACGCCTTATTAATTGAGCTTGCCGCCATCCGCCGCGAAAACACCGATATCAAGTATTTGCGCCCGGATGCAAAATCGCAGGTTACATTAGAATACGACGACAACAACAAGCCTACACGTATCGATGCTATTGTAATATCAACCCAGCACGATGATTTTGATGAAGAAAAAGCCATGCTTGCCAAAATTAGCAGCGACATCATCAGCATATTAATACCGCGCGTTAAGGCTAAATACCCAAAATACGCGCACTTTTTTAACAACGATATTAAATACCACATTAACCCAACCGGCAAGTTTGTTATTGGCGGCCCGCATGGCGATACCGGCTTAACCGGACGTAAAATTATTGTGGATACCTACGGCGGCAAAGGCGCGCACGGTGGTGGCGCGTTTTCGGGTAAGGACCCATCAAAGGTCGATCGCTCGGCAGCTTATGCTACCCGCCATATTGCCAAAAACCTGGTAGCAGCCGGCGTTTGCGATGAGGTTTTGGTACAGGTATCATACGCCATAGGCGTAGCACAGCCTATGGGTATTTATGTAAACACTTATGGTACCGGCAAGGTTAACCTTAACGATGGCGAAATAGCCAAAAAGGTTGAGGCCATATTTAACATGACCCCATATGCCATTGAAACCCGTTTTAAACTGCGCAATCCTATATACAGCGAAACCGCAGCTTACGGCCACTTTGGTAAACCAAGCCAAATAGTAACCAAAACATTTACCGGGCACGATGGCCAAACCATTACCAAACAAGTGGAACTGTTTACCTGGGAAAAACTGGACTACGTAGATAAGGTAAAAGCCGCGTTTGGATTATAATATTTAAGCTTATCAGATAGCTTATAATAAGGCGGTGGGTTTAAAACCTATCGCCTTTTTTCTTTTAGGCCCCACTATCCGAAGAGAGTAGCGGGAGTTGATGGGTTTTATTCTTATAATACCGCCCCGTTTTATACCTACTGCCGCATAAAGTTGCGCTGCACCAACGTCGGGTACCATTTTTGGTAGTATCTAAAAAAAAGGTATTGCAGCCATCGCACTTTTTAATGCGCTGCGCATAGGGCGATGTAAGCATGGCCGCGGTATCCAGTATCAGCATATATAAAGGTGTAGCCAAATCCTCAATAAACTTTGTCCATTCGGTATATATACCATTGCTATTGCTCGAGTACACCAAATTAACCGACGCCATATCAACCAGCTTGTTAAACTGGTGCATATATGTTTCATGCGCCTGGCGGCCTGTGGCAACGCTCAAAATCAGTTCGTATATAACTTCTCGCGCGTTTAGCACCTGCTTATGCGCAATTTCGGCATCGTGTACATAGCAGTAGCCCTCCAGGTCCAGCTCATTGTAATAATCGTTATCGATAAGCTTTATCGAATCGCACCAACCTAAAAATTGTTCGTAGTTGTTTAACGGATATACCCAGGGGCCATCGGGGTATTCAATAGTGTTTACCAAATCGAGGGCCCATGCCCCGCACGACCGGTAGCCATTCATAAAAACGCGCCAACGTTTGCGCTCAATTGCAGTTAAATTAGTTTTCATTGTGATTATATTTAAGATTTATACCAGCTAAACAGCTTTAGCCGGTGTGATTTTTTGGCGATTTACGGGCTAAACGACTTTAGCCGGTGTGAAAATTTGCTCATTTACGGGCTAAACGCGTTTTGCCGGTGTGAATTTTTCGCGATTAACGGGCTAAACGGCTTTAGCCCGCGCAGCTTTTTAGTTCAAAAACTGCCCTTGTTGAACCTAAACAGGTCTTTGGGAGGAATTCTGAAACCAAAGCCTCGATTTTTCCCCAAATCAATGTGATAAAATAATTGTCTTACCTCTTTCCGCCGCAGGCGAAGAGAGGGTCGACCAGCGAAGCAAAGTCGGGGTGAGTAAACGGAGCGATAGGTTGCCCGCGTTATCCTGATACCATTAAAATTTTTCTTATTGTTGATTGCTGCAACAATGCAATCCTGTAACGTGTTTTGAATTAACACATTGATTAAGCAAATATACAAAAATTGGATAAATTATTAAAATGAAACAAAGTTCTTCGGGTACTTCACTTATATTTAGAAATCAAATAATAACCCGCAAATGCCCTTCACCTTTTCACATCCTGCCGCTGTATTACCGTTACGATACCTGCCTAAAAAATGGTTTTCATTAACTGGCCTGGTAATTGGCAGTATGGTGCCCGACTTTGAATATTTTATACGAATGAAAGTTGAATCAATATATAGCCACACTTGGCCGGGCTTATTTTGGTTCGATTTACCCCTTGCATTGGCGCTTATGCTTATTTATAATGCTTTGATTAAAAATAGATTGATAGATCACCTGCCAATATTTTTAAACAGGCGGTTTTCTGATTTCAAAAACACATCCAAAGTTCATTCAAAATACCTGGTAATAATAATTTCTATCCTTATTGGCGCTGCTTCACACATTCTTTGGGATGATTTTACACATCCAACCGGTTATTTTGTATTGCATACCCCTATATTAAAACACCCTGTTTTTATGTTTCATCACAAATTTTTGCTTTATAACATTCTTCAGCAATTAAGCTCGTTAATTGGTGCATTAATTATTTTAGTGGCTATATGGCTATTGCCCTTGGGGAAATCAACGGCGCATAAGCCTATTATTTATTATTGGTTGATAGTAGCTGCCATAGCCGTAATTATAATAGGTATAAGGTTGTTTACCGGACTCGCAATAAAGCAATATGGCGATATAATTGTAACAGCAATTTCAGGGTTATTAATTGGATTGATCGTTGCATCAATAGTCACTAAAAAGGCAGGTTCTACAGTCGTATAAATTACCTTTCACCATAAATCATGGGCTTTTTCTATCTTTACTCCTATGCACAACCCCGAAGAAAGCCCCTGGAAAATCACCTCGCAAAATATATTAATGCTAAACCCTATTGTATCAAATCCGTAGGGTACAACGTTTTTAAAACAGCCAGGGCATCAAAACTGGTTAACGGGAGTTCATTTATAAAAAAGCTGCCTTCAATGCCTGCACCATGTATGCCGGCATTACCAAAACCCCGCTTTAAAAGCTCAGTACTAAAAACTATACCCTCATCCATCCCATATTTTTCTTTTAATTCCCTTACAGTCGGGTGGCAGGCCT
>Ga0302303_10001857_pt1 | contig 13184 bp, 10 predicted proteins | sample III_Palsa_E2_1_FD_194542 | JGI IMG/M metagenome (GOLD analysis project Ga0302303, IMG submission 194542) | Peat permafrost microbial communities from Stordalen Mire near Abisko, Sweden - III_Palsa_E2_1 | ecosystem: Environmental > Terrestrial > Soil > Palsa > Peat permafrost | place: Sweden... | reverse complement strand
TACAAGCACGATCAGGCCCACAATGGCCACGCCGGCACAAATAGCAGTTATGCGTTTACGGATAATCACCCTTGGGGCAAGACCATCTTGCGTGGTTCTCAGAGTTCTAGTCCCGATACATAAGGACGCTAGCGAGAGCCCAAGAGCCCAGGAACCCGTAGACGTCGGATCCGGCCATGGGGTCGGGGCGAAAAATGGCAGCAGGAATACCAGAGTGACAACCGATAAAAGCGCGCCAACTGAAAGTTCCATGGCTTCACGAATCTCCCGCCTCAGAACATCGGAAATAGTATCTGCTTGGAGCCGTGACCAACGAAGCAAGGCAAAGAGGTTCGCTGACAATATCCCAGTTAAGATCAGTCCGCGAATAATGACCGATGCCAACCCGTCCTCAAAAAGAGAATCAGAGCAATAATGATAATCTAGACCCGTGCCACTATCCAGACCATTTCCGACCCAACTCCAGCTGGACGCAGTGTAAAGCGAGCTGATAGACATTGCCCAGTAAGAGACAATACACACGGCATAGACGGTAATAAGTCCAATGCGGGCTGGAACAAACGTGGCGGAGGATCGAACTAGCGACCTTAACAGAAACCCTGAGGCTATGAGGGCAGCCACCGTGAGGGAAGCCATGGGCAAATTAGAGTCGTGCGCTAGAACAAATGATGAAAGGCCTACAAAGGCCGCCAACATATAACAACGCCGCCGAATCAGACTTGGCAGCAGTGCAATCTGCCTCCTGGAGTTCAGCCATCTTGGATCGGCTGGCCATGGAAAGCCTAAGGCACAAACCAGAATTCCAGCAATAGGCATTATGCTCCAGTAAACTGGACTGCGGAACGAGTAGATTAAATAGACAAGGCAGAAGAGAGTAACGACTCCGAGTAAGATATCGCGCCAGAAGGACGACCGAGAAATCGTAAAGGCAGCCAAAGCGCACAGTACGACTGAAAGAGATATTCCGAGGGATTCACTGTATGGATAAGGCACAGTGCTAGAAGTAAACCAGTCCTTAAGCGCAAGCCAAACGATCATCCCAAACAGCGCGCACAATTCAAGAGCGCCCACTGCAGCGGCAAGGACCGGCCTCGATTGAGACACGCCAAGTGACGCACCTGGAGACGGTGGAATATCGGACGGATTGGACGAGACGTTTGCTTCGGTGACGTTCATAAAGTTACTCTGGAACGCCAGAATTTGATGGCCTGGATAAGCCAAGTTCTACTGTCACTCTGTTGGACGGAATAAAAGGTGCGGCCAGCACGATAATGCATGCGGCAGCAATAATAGTTAGCACACCCTCAAGAACATTACGATTGTAATACAGGTGCGCCGGGATCCGTTTAAAGGAGTGATCGATGACACGTGGGCAAATCAGCCAGAGAACAATCGGGATTCCCAGGAGGGCCGATATCGCAATCTTATTGGCATTCTTCATTTAGGCCCCTTTGCTGTTCCTGCACCAATACCTGCAAGACGCTAGCCGCAGTCAAAGTCTGAAATCGCGGTCAGTGCATAAGAACCTGCGTATGGAGCCAAACGAAAGAACTCTCGTTTGGCTCCAGAAACCGAACACCCATTGATAGATATTACGCGCCCAGCCACTCGTTAGCCGCTGCATGGCGCCGCATTTCCGCTATAATAGTTGCCGGTTCCATCGTCTTTACCCAGTGGCGCGTAACAACTGGTATTAGTTGCACAGGAGTAATTGTTGTCCGGTAAGTACAAGGGTAGATTTGTAGTTGTAGTCGTGCAATTGAGGTAAGCGCCATTGTCCGTACCACACACCCCTTCATTTACAGGCTGCTGAGTACAATAAGCTGGGAATCATTGTTGTAAGTGACAGTGTTTACAATACACTGACCGTCGCCTACCCCATTGACGTTTACCACAGGATCACAAATAAGGCAGGCGCACCCGATTATTGAATTCTTGGTGCCGACCGTGGCTCGCTACCCAATCATGATTTTCAGTATATCCAACGTATTGTGCACATATATGGGGTAAATACCAGAGGGCTTCAGCGTTAATATAAACCTTTACACAACTGTCCCTCAGTCAATATGTCACTCACATCAAGCATTGTCAATAGATTCTTATGTACTTCAGCATCACCTAAAAAATATTTATGTATAACCAGCAATTACCAAAACAATTATTTACAAATTTTATATGGACACGGGTGCAGTGGGCAATAATTAAAGCGTATATGTGGTATACTTAGTTTGTGTAAGCGCTTGTCCATAAGCTCGTACATCATAGCAGGCCTCAGCGGTTCTGTCAACCACTATTTGAACAGCCTTATCAGAGAGTGTTTAAAAGGGCCAAAGTCGAGGTTTGACAGGTCTTTAGTATTTGTACGATGAATAAATGCTGACTTTAGTCGTTGGCTACCCAAAGATAAACATCACGGAGATCAAAAAATGATAGTTTCTAAGCAATTCGCTATGCGAATGAAGGCCGTAATCGCGGTCATTCTCTTTTCGTTGGCTGCATTCGCTGTAGTTGCGCCTAAAGGTCATGCCCAGAGCCCTGAAACTTGCAGTTGTACTTCTTCAACTTGCACTTCAAGTTCAGGTTTGGGTTTAGGTTAGTTCAGCCAGTGGGCTGCGTAACATTGATTATGGACCGGGGATGTTAACATCCCTGGTCGCTTTCATTGTTGATGCGCCTCTCAGGTCAAGTCGACATGCCCGCATTGGAGTGCTGGCGGTTTACAGATGAAACTAGCACGTGAGGGTGTCACGCTTAATGGATAAATGGATTTCGGTTACAGGTCGTGCACTCAGCCTGCTTTCCTCCATTTTCGAATGCATTCTATGCGCCCGACTAGTGTGGTTCAACGTACAAGGCGTTGAACTGCCGTGCGATGGCGGTATTTGCGGCAAGCTAGAATCGGATATTTTCAACCACCCAGGGGGGGTCTATATAGGCTGGTATGGACTTTTTGGCGCTGCACTGATAGCTGGGTTATATATCGCGCTAGCTTACCAAGACAACACGTTCGTTCGTACTTTGATTACCGCAACAGCATCCATTGGCGCCATTACCAGTATTGGTCTGATTGGTCACGTCTATCATGTTTATCATAATGTGTGCCCTTGGTGCATGACCTCCGCGGCAGCTTGGTTTGTGTGTCTTGCAGGTTGGCTCTTCTGCGAAGTGGAGCCTACAAAATCATTACGATACTTCTGGCTATCGTTCGCCTTACTAACCTTGGCGGCAAGTGGGCTTGAAGCAAGCGTTGAATATAGGATGCGATCCGTCGGCGTTGACCTGACCTCAGCGACGCCGAAGGAATTAGTCGTTCCGGGGCGCACGTTCTGCGAGACAGGCGGGGACGAATACATCGTATTTTTCATCGATCTTGATTGTCCTTTCTGTATGCGCACGCTCAAACGGGCCATGCTATCGCCCCATAAAATGAACTGCGTCCTCCGTTTTGGGCTTGCACACAGTGATTACTCACACCAAGCCTCATTGCTACTCCTAAGTTGCCCGACCGTCGAACTGAGAAGAGAGCTCCTCTCCGAGATTCTCAGTCTTCCGGACGATATGGAAACTCCGCAGGCCGTATCTCGCATTCAAAAGAACCTCGGTTTGCATCAGACACCGCAGGCGGCCACTGAACTGGACGAAGATATTCGATTGAGGAAGCGCCTCCGGATTTATAACATGCCAATTTTACTCCGCGTGACCTCTCATAATATAGTCCTAATGGACCAATCAGAACTGAAGTAAGCAATTAGCTTCGGCAATAAATAAGCTGGGAATCCTTCATGGTTTGCCAAAGAGCTCTACATGGCTGAGATGCTTTCGCTGTTTGTCTTCTTGCAGTGCGAGTACCAGCAGCACGGTAGCGGGCATTGTAGTCAAATTTGCAAAGATCGGCGTGTCAAACAAGCCAGCGATCGAGACCGCGATCAGAAGAGCCCGTATTGGACTGGCCGATTGTACTTTCCATAAGGCACCTAAGCCGACGAGCGCAATCAATAAGCCAGGAAGACCATACTCCAACGCAATATGGAGCGGTAGGGATTTGGGCTCCCACGCCGCCATAGGAGAGCGCAAGAGCATAGTTTGGTATCCATTAGACAGGGCAAATGCGTGCGGGCCACCACCCGCGATTAATAAGCCAGGCAAAACTCGGATGCCCTGCTCCATACTTAAAAGATGGCCTTGCGCAGATCGGTCGCCAAAGGACGAAGGAATTGGCATTCCTCGAACCACAAATGCACCCATCAGGAAGCTAAACGTAATGCACAAAAATGGGCTTATCCAGGAACGGCGTGACCAGGCCAAATAGGCTGTGCCCGCCGCCAGACCCAGCCATCCTGCTCTGGAGAAGGTTGCAACCAAGACCAAAAGGGCGAGTACAGCAAGCCCCCGATAAAATAAGGACAGCTTCCCGACTGGATCCTGACTGGATAGGCCAATGAAGATAAAAAATGCCAGCATCGCCACGGGATATATCGAGTTAGGATTTTCCAGCAAGCCGCTGGCGCGCTCGCCTATACCTGGACTGTGAAACTGGCGATAGTCTGTCAGGTACGCCCACGCGCAAATGAGTAGCTGAAGGACAAGTAGCATAAGCATAAAGTCAGTAAGGAATGTCTTCTGCTTGGATGAGAGGAACTTATATCCGCAGAACAGCACCGACAGGCAAACGGGCCACGGAGCCTCTCTAAGGCTGGAACTCACAATCCAGAGTAAAAATAATCCAGCACAGGATAACCAAAATAGATCCGCATAGAGGTTTTTGGTAGGACCTTTGCGGTAACGGATTCCAAGGATGGCGAGCGTCGCCAGGCAAATTATTAGACGAATCGGCGCAGCAATAGCCCCAACAATTGGAACCTGATCGAATGGAGTGCCAGCCCAGTAATAGTAAGTTCGTATAGGCCCTCCCTCCATCCGGAATGGACCGAGAAAGAACAACACGGTCCAACAAGAAATCAACAAGATCGTCGCCTGGATGACCCGGTTTATGATGGATAATTGAGACACTATTGCGTAAGTACTTTGGCCAACCCGCTGTCGCGATGAACCTTTTCATTGAGTTCCAAGAACTCAGTGATCCAAGGCTCGAATCTGCGCCATCGTTCAACAGAGCCCTTATGGATGGGTTGGCGTACTTGGTTGAGGCTTGGGGTCATCACTGCACGCTTGTTTTGCTCCGGGGCCAGACAGCCTTCAAACCAGTCCAACCCGCAATAGGAAACCATGCGCCTGATTTCCGTCTCAGGGTGGCTGACGAGATCCTCGTACCACACTTCGATGAAGCTTTCCCTTGGCAGGATGGTGCGCCAGTGGTCCATGACGTCGAGGTAGAGTTGGTAGTTCAACGCAATATTAGCCTGGCTATGGATCCAGGGTATGCGTGCATTGTTATGCGTCGTAAAGATGGAAAGACATGTATCGGCGGGTTCTCTGCGAACGTGGATAATCTTGGCTCCCGGCAATGCCTGTCTAATTAGCCCAATTTGGAAATAATTGCCAGGCATCTTATCCACTATATAGCGTTTGTCCTGATGGATATTTCTCAATACCTGACAGTATTCGATTCCCAAATTCCTTAATGCACTTTCGTCAATTACTGGTTCGCCATCACGAAAGGCGCGGCTAGCATTTCTGTTCCAAAATCTCTGTTCTCCGGCTGCACCAACCTCAGGATGGCAGGATAATATTTGCTCAGTTAGAGTAGTGCCGGAGCGCATCATCCCTAACACAAAAATTGGCACTGTGCCGCTGCTTTCCAAGCCGTCGCCAACCTCGGTTAGGTAGTCAGCCATCATCAATCGGCTCCTGCTGGCCGTGAATGCATTCCGGTCCACACTTTGGGAACCAAATTTACGGCGGTACGAGTCGGCATTTGCGGTAGTATAAAATGCAAAAGAGCGTTCGTATTCACCTAGATCTTCAAATGTCTTTCCTAATCCAAACCCAAGGAGCTCTCGGTCCCCCAGAGTCAATTTTGGATCTTGACTTAGCTTCGCTAGATGTTCAACAAAAGGACGATCCTTTTCAGTGGTTTTGAGAGTTCTTAGGCGTTCAAAATAAGCGAGTCCTTGACAAGGCTCTAGGTTGATCGACTCCTGGCAGAGTGTCATAGCTTCTTCTGTTTTTGCTCGCACTAGACAGATTGAGGCCAATTGAGCCAAAGTCCTACCATCAAGCGGATCCAATTCGCAACCTTTACGACAGATATCTTCAGCCTCTATATCAAGGCCATTTTGCAATTTGGCAACTGCAAGCAGCCGGTATCCTAATACGGACTTCGGCTCCAACGTCAATAATCGTTCCAAAAATGGGATGGCATCGTCGTCGTTATCGGTTACTAGTGCATCGACAAAGTGGGACAAGTAGCGAACACTGTTGGGTTCCAATGAAATCGCTCGCGAAAAGCTATCCTTTGCGTCCTTGATTCGGCCGCAGGCAAGGTTGGCTAAACCAATCTCATCCCAAAAATCCGGGGGGAGTTCAGTCGACTCGAGTGCACTAGTAAGAACGGAAATCGCTTCCTCGTGTCGCTCCAAGCGGAGCAGGCACTTTGCAAAGAGTCGAACCGTCTTCTCGTCTGTGGGTTGCATTCTAAAGGCGCGATTGAGCCAGGGTAGAGCGCCTTCATAGTCCTCAAGAGCTAATTTTATCGCTCCAAGTTTGAGAACGATCGACGGCTCGGCGCCGTCCGACTGTGCGAGGTCTTGAAGTTGAGATACTGCTAACCGGCAAGTCCACCCGTGAAATAGGATGCGCAGCTTCAGTACGCGCGCGCTCAAGTAAAGTTGGTCCTGCTGCAAAATTTCATCGCAGAGATCGAGGGCAAGCCTGTAGTCCCCGAACCCAAACTGTCGGGAAGCGCTCACCATCCTTGCTTTTGCAATCCGTCGTTTCCCGGCATCCGTTTTGGCTGGCTTCACATCAAGTCCCTATCCATAAAGAAATACATCAGTTGACAATGTAGGCGGTTACCGGTATGGCGGTTACGGGGCTGTCACCATGTCTTATGATTATTTCTCCGTTTAATTCGCCGACACTGCTCGGTTTCATATAGGCGTTAAGCAATACAGTATTTACACCAACCCGTCTTACGTTGGTGGAGACTACGCTGCTTCCACTGATAGCTGTAATAGAGCCAGAATATGTAGTTGGTAATTTAATGATACAAGAAACTGAAGGCGGTACAGATCCCTTTCTGATAACGCCAAAGCTGATCGATGGCGGGTCAGAGATTACGTCAGATTGTATTGCCCCAGATAGCGATATATCCATTGTTCTTCGGGAGCCGCCCGACGTGAATGACATGATCGCAGGTACCGTAAATTGCCCTTCAGAAGTCAATCTGTCCGCCCAGATTCGTAGCGTGAGAAAATGCTCGTTGTTTAGCGCTCTAACGTGGAGCCAAGGCACGTTAGTTGTCACTATTACACCGGAAACCTCGGAAGCGAGAACCCTACGAATGCTAATAGGCGTTGTACTTGCGTCTCCAATCCTACGATGAAGTGTCGGTAACGAAATAGTGTTGTCTTGAACGTCAGGTAGCGGAGATACAACATTTCCATATATATCCGCCAAGGCATCGTACCCTCCGTTACCATTTGTTACCTCAATTCGCTGATGTGCCTCCTCGACAATCGGCGTCGTCATCGTAAATGGAATTGTAACTGACTTGCCTGGGTTGATAACGGAGATGTGACGTGTCCCAGGGGTTACGCAAAAGCACGACGTTGCAACACTCAAGTCACTAATCCGCTGGCTCGACGTGTTTGTGAGCACAAAGCTCCCGTGGCAAGAACCTGGCAATACGGTGCCGAAATCTCTTACGCTAGGCGACAACATGAGCCCCGACGAAACGTTGGTTGAACTCGATTGAGCCATACGCGTACCGATCACAAATCTTTCGTATACAGCATAGGATGCTAAAAAAAGAGAAACCGCTGCGACAATTGAATATCTAATTTTATATTCCATATGGTAAGACAACGCTGAAGGCTCGAAATACTAAAACCATAGCACCGGACAAACGCTCGACGTTATTCAACACATTGGGTCTTCTTGGCCCAAGAAGCGTTGCACCCGTTCCGTTCATTCTTAAGCACGCCTTGATCGGAGGAGCATGTAAACCACCGACATCAAAATGACAACGATAACGAGGATGAGCACGATCGAATTTGGCTTTTGAACATGCGGATTTTCAGACTTGTTATTCCCAGCTCGTCTTACAGTCTTTCCGTTCACAGTCACGTCCCCCGTTTCGGGTTCCTGAACCGTAAACTCGGTATCCGGAATATTACTGTTGACTCCAGTAACGGACAGCATCACATTTTTACGCGCGATCTCTGTCCATTTGTTTGGAGCATCCCGGCCCCGATCTTGACCGATCATTGAATATCCATTTGGATACAGGTTGCCCCCTATGTCATGCCATCCTGAAAAGGTTACTGTCATCCGAACATTCCTGAAGGCCGATGGCCCGTAATAGTTGATGAGCTGTACAGGGGCGACACGGTTACCATACACTCCAAACCATATGTCGAGCGGTAGATTACTTAAATACCCCTGTCGTTCAGCGCGTTTCTTATCCGGAATTATGACGCGTACATGATAGCAAAGAGCACCATTAATACTGTCCTGCCCAACTACGGCCATGGTGGTCGCGTTTGCCTCTAGTAGATCTACAAACGATGCTCCACTGCTAGAATGCATTGGATCGTTAAAGAACAACAATAAATCAAACGGGTAAGCCATTTGGTTGTTTAATAATGGATCCTTGATCGAAGTTCCACCCATCGTTGCTGGAAGATATCCAGTCGAGTATTGGGGCTCACTGCCCGGATATTGCAAGAAATAGCACCAATTAGCGCCGTCACTGGAGATCTTCAGTGACGTAGTGTAGGAAGTTAGAGTCCAAAGGTACTTGTCGCCTGACTCCGTGGACGACCACGTCGAGGGAGGGTCTTTGGACAGAACGGGCCCCTTCGCGGCGGCGGCGGCCGATGTGTATAGGTTTAAGTGCCAGTTGTCGCAGGCCGCATCCAGACGATACGATTTAACCTCCTTGCTAAACTGCCCGACCTCACCTCGCCACGATTCGAGCAGAAACCGTGCTGAAGGACTATTTGCTGCTTGGCATGGGACAGTCCAACCCAGTAAGATAGCGAATACGAATGTTAGACTTCCACGAGTTGCCCGTGGCAACCGGTAGTTGGCCAAGTTCATAAATAACCTAGATTTAAGCGACAACGTAGTCCCCCGTGCGAATTGCCAGGCAGCGCAATCCTGGTCCAAAAAAGACAGTCGTGCTAAAGCACGACTGTCGAATGCTATTATGAGCCGCAACTGTTTCCGTAACCTTGATCATTTGCGTATGGTATGGCTAAGGCTGGACCCGATGAATTGCCGATGGCGAGATTATAACTTCCGCACGCCGTGGAGACTGTACGGCAGCACCCAGTGACATTAGTATCCTTCGGAGTGCACCTATACATCATCCCGGTATGGACGAACTGGCTATAAATCGGTAAACCTACATTAAGTCCTACGTTAAATAATGGTTTTCCCCGCCAAGTGAATTGCCCGCCTACTGTTACTGTTCCAAACTCAGCCCAAGGCTGGTCCGCGCAATTGGTGAAATTACCGCCGCACTTGGAGTCGTGGTTGATAGGCCCGCTCGCCAACGGAACATTACTAGCCGCCTGAGTGCCCTGATACGTGCCGGGGGCCGCGATTGACGCTGTCGGAATGCAACATGTAGGAAAAAGAAGAAGCAGAGCAACGGCCACTCTTCCTGCAGCTCTTATATTTCGTTTCAATTATATTATCTCCTTTTTACAACTATTTCAACAATCTGACAGGGCCAGACTAATTTCACATATACAAACATTACACCTAAATTCTAGCTAAGGTACCGTGAATTCAGACCAACCTCCCTTCTGTGTGTCAGCATGTAATATCCAAGCGAATAGCATTCCTGCGATCACAAGCTCACAAACAGCATGGTATCCCGTCAAACCTTTGGAGGGAATAACTTGGAAGTTTTCTACATCCCATAATCCTCAACCCCAAGATACGGCGAAACCGTCTTCCGCGCGCCTTGCTTTGACGTCACCGTCCTCGCCGCCATCAAATCCGTCAGGCTCATCGCCTTCGTATGGCCGTTATAACCAAAGGGCAATGATGTAAACCCGTACGTCACAAGCACTCAGCCATTATGTCGCCCAAGTCAAGCATTGTCAATAGATTCTTATGAAATTCAACAATACCACGAAAATATTTACACATAACTGTTAACTACTGTGACAATTGTCCACGAACTTCATATATATACAAGTGCAGGATCGATAATTAGGGCGCACAATATGGTATACTCAATTCGTGTAAGCGCTTGCTCATAAGCACGTACATCATAGCAGGCCTCAGCGGTTCTGTCAACTACTATTTGAACAGACTTATCAGAGAGACATCGTACATCGAGAAAGAAGAGAGAGTAATGAAGTCTTGCACCAAGTATTTCGGCGTCAAGGGTTTTACGCTTATCGAACTCCTGGTCGTCATCGGAATCATAGCCATCATCGCCGCCATCCTGTTTCCTGTCTTCGCCAAAGTCCGCGAGAAGGCCCGGCAAATTACCTGCGCCAGCAACATGCGGCAGTTGGGGCTTGGCTTCGCGGAGTATACCGACGACTATGACGAGCATCTTCCTGGAGCGATCGATTCCGGCAACGGAGGCGCCGGCTATTCTGGGGGATGGATCTTTATGAACATGGGCTCGCCGCTTACATTTAACCCCGCGGCCGGATCGATCTTCCCATACGTCAAGAGCACGCAAGTCTACGTCTGCCCCGACGACTCCAACGGCCAGGCCTCAGGGGATTCCTACGCCGTAAACTCCTGTACCGAGGAGCTCAACCCAAATGGGTCCGACGCAACCCAGCAGCCGCACCATGGTCGACTGCTGAACGCCATCGATGATCCCTCATCGTTTATGCTTCTCGCCGAAGAGGACTGGACCAAGGATGCGACAGGCTCTACCGACGACGGCATCCTCTATTACCCCGTCAACTTCCTATCCTTTCGCCACACAGGTGGGTCAAATATAACCTTCGTCGACGGGCACGTAAAGTGGTACCTTCCAGACGCAGCAGTCGCGCAGAACCTTTCAACCGGCGGACTGGGCGGACCAGCATGCCCTTATCCGTAGGCACTCGGACCGGTGCTGGCCACTGGAGCTCGGTATGGGAATGAACGCCTCCCTTTAACTTCCACATGAAAGTGCGTCTGGTGCAGCGCGTTGTCGTTCCAGTCGACAACAGCGTCAAAGTGCCGGTTCAGCATCGCTTCCACCGGAGCCAGACGCTTCATGACTATGGGATTGCGGTGGTCCACCACCTCGATGCGTGTTCCGTCCGCAAAGCGAAATCCCGACATGTCCATCGCCTGGCCGAAGGCGTGCGCCGAGAGATCCGTTGCGGAAAATCGCGTCGTCCGATCGTTGTAAAGGCCAAGGTGGTCGATCCCGACCAGATGAAGGCTCTTGTGGGCGTCGTCCAGAAACCCGGCCAGCCGATCCTTGAAACACTGCGCCGCATTGTCCACCGGCAGCGGTTCATCCGGCGATGCATAGAAGTAAAACTTTACCCCATGCCATTCCGCAGGGATCTCTTCCGTCGCATACCGGTCCCAGGCATCTTTATCCGGATAGACCAGCCGGTTCAACGGAATCGCTTGCGCTGCATCCGAATCCGACTGCGTATAGCGCTGTGGGAAAAAAAACACCATGCGGCCCAGCGCGGTCTGCTGCCCTTTGGTGACCCGCTCAAAATCGAGTCCCTGCTGCATGGGATCGGGCACGATGCCAACCAGGATAGCCGCCTCCGGCATCGTTAGCTGCGCCGGAGTCCTGTGAAAGTAATACTGCGCGGCGCCGACAATCCCATGCTGCCCCATGCCGTAATCGATGGTGTTTAGATACAGCTCCAGGATACGCCGTTTCGACATCACCCGCTCCATCTCCTCGGCAAGCGCAATGTCTTCCAGCTTACGGCCAATCGACCTATCATTATTTTGCAGATAGAGATTCTTCGCCAGCTGCTCGGTAATCGTGCTGCCGCCTTGCTTGACTTCCCCAAGACGAAGGTCGAAGCGCACCGCACGATGCAGCGCCTCCCAATCGATTCCATGATGCTGGTAGAAGTATCCATCCTCCATGGCAACCGTTGCATCCTGCATCGGCTGGGATATGGACGAAAGCGGGACGACCTGGTTCACACCGGTGACTGGAGGCGGTGGACGATCTACGATATGCCGAATGACAAGCTCGCCTGAAAATACAAGGACGACAACGATCGCCAGAGCGACAACAGCTAGTTTAACTGGCGGTTTCCGTTTCACCGGCCGTGAACCTTCAGGATTGACCGACGTCTCCAAGCCCCTGCCAAGGCACCCAATGCACACCGCCAGGGCACAGGTGCCCCAGACCGTATCCAAAGTCAAAAACGCAGGTGCAGAACACGCCCGAAGCAGAAGCACGTCTATTCCGATCAGGCCGATCGCGCCAAGCACATTCGGAGCAACGCACAGCCCCACCGCAGACACGACAATAAGGCCTGCAAGCGTCACCACCGCCATCAATCCCGACTCCGTGACAATAGCTCCCAACGATGTATGGGTGGGCGGCAGCGGAGTTAAATCGGTGACGCCCGATAAAAACGACATCTGCAGCGTTCTGCTTCCCAGACCAAGTCCAAGAATCGTGTCATTTGTCCACGGCATGTGCGGAATATCTTGCAGAAACACACCCAGGAGCCCGAATGTCAAAACGGCAAGAACAACGCATAGGCGGCCAAGCCACGGATTCAATTTCTTATCAGAAGTTTTTTCGGAATGAGGAGTCGAACCCGACCGTCTGAGCGCAAGCCAACAGCCAAAGAGCAGACCAACTGTTGCGATAACCGATTCCAGGTAGGGGTAGAAATCCACGCCGCTAAGGAGCCAGTCCTTGAGGGTGAGAAGAAGGAATGAGAGTAGAAACGTCTCGTAGAGAAGCGTAGCCACAGTTAACCAATGCCTGCGTGGACTCATTTTTTGGACACTGCCCGAATAGATGCCATCGTTAGGAAGCTATCTCGCTTTCCGGTCTGAAGTGCCCTGATGTCTCAAGAGCACTGCTATAGTACCATCAT
>Ga0302303_10001854_pt1 | contig 13200 bp, 8 predicted proteins | sample III_Palsa_E2_1_FD_194542 | JGI IMG/M metagenome (GOLD analysis project Ga0302303, IMG submission 194542) | Peat permafrost microbial communities from Stordalen Mire near Abisko, Sweden - III_Palsa_E2_1 | ecosystem: Environmental > Terrestrial > Soil > Palsa > Peat permafrost | place: Sweden... | reverse complement strand
GCGCCCTCAGGTGATTATATATCAAATTCGTCGATCTTACGCTGTTCCTCGTCCGAAAAATGTACATGCTCAGCCATATTTTTAACCATTTTGCGCGCGAAGATCGCGCCGGGTGAACCGCTTTTGAGCACATCGTCATCGCCCAAATCTGCATCCGGCCCATAGATAGCTTGCTTCAGTTCCCTGCGGTGATGAACTTCCTTTTCACCTGCCCTTAGCTTCTCCACGACAGAGTGGTCCGGTGCCCCACGTGCGACCAGGTCTGCGAAGTCGCGGTACGGGCTCAAATCGACGCGTATTATTTTTTGAATAATTTCGCCCCACTGTAGCAATTCGCGAAGCGAATATTCCTTGTTGTTCCTGGACTGCATTTCCATCACCACGGCCAGGAACATTTCCGGCGTGCCATTCCATTTAGGGTTGAATTTAAAGATCCTGCTCAACAGGCTGACTAATCCCATAGACTTATAAAAGGTTTCCGCAAAGCAAATTATTAATTATACGCTTGGTGGTAGATAAGCACTGAACTTGTTCGTTATGGTTCATTCCAGGCTGTATAGGTCACGGTTTAGTCTTAAAGTCTTCTGACTTAATATTATTTATTGATAATGAGTTGTGAGTTAGGCTCATATCTATAATGAACGATTTCCCCATTGATTATGAATTCAATTGCTTGTTCAATGACATCAATTGGTGCAATAAACCATTCTCGCGGTGTATAGCGTTTTGCGTCCTTGTCAAATATGTCAATGTTGAGACATGAACTACCGAAAAAAGTGTGTAATAGTAATTCCAGTTTTTGGGTATTCATGTTATAGCATTTGAAAGCAGAAACAATTACCACCGGTGCAAATAAATATGTCGGTTCCAAATGGGCGTTCTTGATCCTTTCTTCAACTTCCGTAGTCGAAAAACCTATTTTATAAAGGTTTTTAGTGGCCTTAATTTCCGGGTTATCACTAAGGGAACGCAATACATAAATATAACCGGATTCCTTGTCTTCAGCGGAAATCGAATTGAAATTATCTAGTAACTTTTCCGTTCTTTCCGTGACACGCCTGCCATTCTTATAAAGCTCTGCTGCAAGGGAGCGCAGCAACATATCCGATTCCGTGCCATTTTCAAATATGCATCGTAATCGGGCATTTACCTTGCCGCCTGTTTTTTCTTTTTCCGATACTTCGGCTACAAACAACAAAATCCCTTTGAGTACGAAAAAATAACCCTTATCTATTTGTTGTTCATTTTTAAATGGGTACAACTTCCGTCTTTTAAGCCCCAAATCCTGATGGCATGCTACAAACAAATGCTCGAAACTTTCAAAATCTAAACACGGTTTTCGGGATGCAATGTAATCCGGCATTGTTGTTTCCTTCGGAACATGTTTAAGGTCGAATATGCTTTCAGCACTTGTTTCCAATAACCCAAAATCGTCATCGTCCCAAATGTCATTGATGTTTTCAATGGGTTTTTGATTAATTTTCAACAAATTAAACCGGTCATAAGGTTTAAGCATTTCAACCTTTTGCATATCCGACCGGATGCCATTCAACCTTGACTTTAACTGATGCTCCTGGACACCGTTTCCTGAATTGGGCTCACGGTCATTTTTTTCATAAAAAGCATTAATTTCCTCAAAGGACGCAACCAAACGTTCATCCGCATTCCTGGCCAGCGCCCCTGCAGGTTTAATATCTAATAAACCATAAGGGTCATCATTAAAAATATCTTCTAAAGAACCTTTAATTGCCATTTGCCTGTTTCCGCTTTTCTACTTTCAAATAAATAATTACTTCCGCCATTCTTTTTTCCAGGGTGTCCAAAGATCCAATATTTGGTTCACGGCCATGCGTAGCCCTGAAATCCTTGATCTTTGGCCACAACACGATTGCTTCTTCTTTTGTGACCTGTATTCGCGTAGAATCTATACTTTCCTGTATTAATTTTAGCACATGCGTAGTAACAGACTTTGACAAAACTTCAAAAGCCCTCTGAAAAGGATTGACCTGATCAATTAGGTCAATGTGAAGCTGATCGATGTCAACAAATTTATTGGCCATGATCAAAAAACGCTTATCACCGACTGTTTTAATTTCCCCGTTCTTTATTACCGAATCGGCAACCACGTGCTGGCGTATCTCCTCTACTTCATCTTCGTTCAGGTCAGGGTATTTGATTTGGATTATTTTAGGGATAAGGACTTTGTTAATGACTTCCGGATCTAAGTTGCCAGGCATAGCTTTCAGCATTGTGTTATCCTGTAAAATGGTTGCCTTAAGGTCATTTAAATCAGATTCAATTATATCCTTGACCCGTTTTGAGCTGGGTTCTTTTAAACCCCAAATTTTCATCTCACCAGGCTTGGGTTGATCCTCATCGTTCAGCTTGGTTTTAAATTTAAAATTGGGAGCCAGCACCTGTTCCATTAACAAAGAAGCCGTAATTGCTTTAAGCATATTATTAACCGACAACTGCACATCTTCTCTTTGCGCATCAGGTTCGGCGATTAGGTTAGTGAATTGAGCATGCGTTTTATTGCTGCTGTCACGCGTACAACGGCCGATGATCTGTATAATTTCTGTTAACGACCCGCGGTAGCCTACTGTTAGGGCATTTTCACAGTAGGGCCAGTCAAAACCTTCTTTGGCCATACCCAAAGCGATAATGAGATCCATATCGTCGAGGGCAGACATATTGCGCAAATAGGTGGATATCTTTTCCCTATCGCTAGCTTTATCCTCCACCAAATCCGCAACCTTTATTATTTTCCCATCGGTGTTTCGTTTGACGTAAATAACCCCCGTTTCGCTGTCCTGGTGGGTAATTTCTCCTATAGCATCTATGATAAACCCAACCTCTATTTCTTTTTTCTTTGTGGATTCGCCAGAGTTAACATTCGGGATGTGTAATATCGTTTTCTTATCAGTATCTAAAATCTCCAGGATAGCCGTTGTATACTTCCCTTGGTAGAAATGATATCCGATTCCTAAAGATTTCAGATAGGTATAGCCATTGAGTTGTTCATAATAATTATAAGTTACCTTGGTGAATTTGGATTCATCTTCCGGTAATAGTACTGGTACGCTATCGCCCCTAAAGTACGACCCTGTCATAGCTATAACATGGGCGGTCGATTTTTGCATGATCGCACGTAAATGTTCCCCTAGTCGGCTATCTGCGCCTGCCGAAACGTGATGGAATTCATCTATAGCTAAAAGTGTACTATTAAAGGCCGATTCTTCCAGTTCATCCACCGCGAACCTCAGGGTAGCATGGGTACATATCAGAACCTTTTCATTATTTGCTAAAAAGTTCTTAAAGGCCCGCACTTTACTTTTACTGCCATCATCACCTGGAGTACATAAGTTATAGGCATCGTTGATGACCCAATCAGCAAAAAAGCCGTGATCCGTTAAATTGGTAGAACGAAAGGATGAACCAATCGACCTTTCAGGCACGGCGACTATAACCTTTTTAATATTTTGGTGATACAGTTTATCCAAAGCTATAAACATCAATGCCCTGGACTTTCCGGATGCCGGTGGCGCTTTTAATAAAAGGTATTGTGCATCCCTGGCCTGGTATGCCTTTTCCTGCATTTCGCGCATGCCCAAATAGTTAATTTTTGAGCTTTTCCCAGTTTGAGCATAGGTAACATGAACTATATCAGGCATACTATTTACTTTTAGTGTTTTTTATTTTATGGACTTTTTCGAACAAAGTACCATCAGTTTTTACGTTGGCTAACATTTGGCCGTAAAGTTTAAGAAGGTACTCTATCCGCTCTTCATCGCTCTCAAACGATTTGCTCCTAAAACACCTCTCTACCTCTGAATCTAATTGGCGATGGGCCTCTAATAGGTCATTCGGCATTTTTTCAGGATCGTACATTTGAGATAAAGTTTTCTCCGAGTGATTTTCACGTAACTCTATGATTCTATAGGCATGTTTTTGTAGATCTTGTTTTTGACTTTGACTAATTATTGGAAAAGGAAAAGTATTGTAACTTAAGGCAGACAAGTACCTAATATCTCCCCGTAACTTACCTGAAGTAAGTTTTACCCAAAGCATATGCATTTTTGAACTTATTATAGAAAATACATAATCGTCCGCATCATAGATTGCTGCCGCTGAACTTAAGATGATAAAATCAGGCTGCAAAATCCCAATTGGGATGTAATCTCTTCGGCTGGAGGAAACTATAGGAATAATTATAATCGTCTTTTTAGCTGTATGCGTATATCTAAATTGGTGAGGTCTGCTTAATAGGCCTTTTGCCACTTCACCTCCAGTACTTCTAAAAATTTTAATTTTTTCAATTCGATCTGATATTAAAGGAATTTTTAAAGCATCCTCTAGCTCGTTGTTTGGGATCCAAATACACCACCTATCAATCTGGTTAAGAAATTCGCTGGCTCCCATTGTTCTTCTTATATATCGATAAGATTCTGGATACTTCGACAATAACTCATTTTTTTCGGACGAAGTAAGCATTAAATTTCCGTTATCGTATGGGCTATTGCCAGTAATCATCGCAGGTAATTTGGAAAGAGAGTAAAGGGACTTTGTCACATAAGTTTCTTCCCCATTGGCTAAATAACCGTTAATTTTGTTCACCTCATGTTTAATTCCATTGTAGTATAGATGTTTCTTATTTAACCCAATTTTAGAAATGCCAATAATTGAACATGTTACTCCCGCTTTACTTTTGGCATTATTCGTCCAATTAAAAGGAGAATATGCAAAAATTATTTCGTTTTTCATTTTAGAAATCAACGGCCAAAGTTGCTCAACTTGTGCCCCTTCGCATATCGAACTAGTAGTGACAAATGCGAATTTGTCCCTTTCCCGAATGTATTTTGAGGCTAATAGAAACCAACAGGCAATATAATCTAGTTCTTTAAAATTTTTTAGACCATGGAATATATGTTCGATATCTAATTTCTGCTGTTGGGACTGTCCTTTTCCACCTAAATATGGTGGATTTCCCAGTATGTAAATTATATCTTCGTCCTTTTGGGGACAGATTGTGCTCCAATCTAACCGTGTTGCATTGCCTCTCGTTATATTTCCGCCATCTTTTAAAGGTAGAGTAGGGTTACTTTGACCGAACTCCTCCTTAAATTTCATGTTCATTTGGTGTTGGGCCAGCCAAAGGGATAACATAGCCACTTCATGAGCGAAATCGTCCAGCTCAATGCCGTAGAATTGTGTCAACTGGATATTGGAAAATAATTTCCGCTGATACATTGCAGCCAAGCTCTGCTGAGCCTTCGGAATTAGGGCCAGTTGTTTTTCTTCAAAGCCTGTCACCGCCTGGTTGAGTTGTTCCAGCCGCTGAATGATCTTGATCTCCAGGAAACGTAACTCCTTATACGCAATGATTAGAAAATTACCACTACCGCAAGCAGGGTCGAATATTTTTAGCCGGGATAATCGGTACAACTGGTTCTCCAGCTTCTGCGGTTGGTTTTTATTGCTTTCAAAGTCCTTATATAAGTCATTTAAAAATAACGGTTCGATCACTTTCATGATATTTGGCACCGATGTGTAATGCATACCTAAACCACCGCGATGTTCAGGTGTCACTACCGCTTGAATCATGGAACCAAAAATATCGGGGTTGATGTCTTTCCAGTTCAGTTCGCCGGATTCAATGATCGCATTGCGGGATCTGTAGGTGAATTTGGGTATCGGATATACTTCCCTGAATAGGCCACCGTTCACATATTGGAAGATCTTCAGGTGTTCAGGCAAATCCCGACGATTTGGGTAATCCGTATTTAAAACTTTGAATAGCCTCTCCAAATAATTCTGTAAATCGCTACCATCCGCCTGGGTATGCGATTTAATGGAGTTTGTGAACAGGCCCTTTGTAAATATCTCTGTATCCTCGGCAAAAAAGCAAAATAGTAAACGCGACAAGAAAACATTTAGACCATGAACTTCAGCGGCTGTCGTTGTCGGGTTATCTTTATTGATCTCATCGTAAAGCTTTGCCATCTTTTCGGCAGCTTTGACGTCAGCAGGGTTCTCAATTTTAAACTGTGCTTTTTCCATTCCTGCCAGCGGGAGGAAAAATGCAAAATGTTTTGCTAAGTCAAAAAAAGGGATGGCCAGGCTGTCCTGATTCTTAGTATCGATTGCTAGCAGTTGCTCAAAATCCGTAGCAATAATGAATCGAGGTTGATGTGAAACAACTGAAGCCGCCGACTGCAATCGATCTATCTCCAGGTGCAGGTCGGCATCCTTGCTTACTTTAAAGAATATCTTCTTTTTCCATAAGACCTCACCTTCAGTCTTGGAGAGGTTTAATCCGCCATCCCTTAGTCTTTTGATAATGGATTTCGGTGTATCGTAGGCCAAAAGAAAATCATAAATAAAAGCAGCCTCGTCGAATGAATTCATCAAATCCGTGATGCTGTTTTCAATTTGTACTATATTCATATTTAATTAACCGTGATATTATCCGGGACGGTTTGGTTTACTAAAAAGCAAAGGATAATAAGTGTAAATATAGGTAAGTTAAAGAAGATAGTTACATCTTTGACCGGGCATCGTCGTCGGGTCGCCCTTTGCAGCAAATACCAATAAAAAACGTTATGATTTTCACAAAGCCCAATAATCAGAAAATAATGGTTTTAAGCTTGACCGGATTCAAAAATACTAATTGTTCTACAATATCTTTTGTTAGTTTGGATAGCGGTCTTTTAATAAAATCATCTTCCTGCGAATATGTGCCAAACGCTATTTTATATAGATCATCGATAGTACCGAGTCCCGGAAAGGTAGTCTGCAACATCTCAAGATACTTACCGCCGGATATATAATGTTTGCGAACAATATCGGCGATTTCGCCATGATGACAGGCATCATAAATTTCCGGCAATTTGAACAGCTTGCAATTGTTGATACATCGGTTAACCTTTTGGGGCTCCAGGGGATTGTGCTCCAGCGTCACCAGGTAATTTTCAGATAATCCTGTCAGGCTGTCTACGTCCAGCGAAAGAAAATTGAATTTCGTTGCAGTACCAAAACCCTCTTCGTAAGGATGGATAAACCTGCCATAAACAGTTGGCTGCTGATTTTTTACACTTCGGTTGCAGACAAGACAGCTCGGAATCAAGTTATAGAATGATAAACCTAACAGTGGGTTTTTGCCCTGGGAAATAAAATGATCAATATCAGGGCGGGTTACCCTTTTGGTTTTGTCAACTGTAATGGTATAGTTACGGTTGCAGTAGGGGCAAGTATTTACATTAAGTTTTTTCACTAATGTATAGGCCGAATATTCAGTTATTGGCGCATTGGTTCTGGCAAAATGTTTGTAGTTAAAGACCCCCTTCAAGCCATTATTGATATTTTTTGGTAGCAGTGCCGAACGGCCGGGACTTGTACAAAATCTTTTATAATCAATAAGGAGACTTGCAAGTTCCCGCGGTTTAGCACTGAGGATTTGATCGATATGTTGGCTAATAAAGTTTTGTTGCCGCGTTTTTAGGGCACCGATCCGGGCCATAATTACCGGTTTTAACTCCAAACGATGGTTTTCAGCCAGTGTGTCAAGATTTCTAAGCGAATGTGACCTAATTTCAATCATTTGTTCTTGATTTGTGCGATTCGTTCCTTAATATATTCTTCCTGCGCCTGCAATCGGGCGAGTTCTGTATTCTCCCCAACTTTTTTTGCAAATAACTCCATCAACTTCATTTTGATGATGGGTTCCCCAACAACATTGATCAGCTTCCGCATATCGTTGCTTTTAGCTAAATTACCCTCCGTTTTACACCATTCGATCACTTCCTCTATTTTTGATTTGGCGAAGTCGCCCATAAGTGCCCCTTCAATAAAAAACGATTCGTTAAACAGGTCATGGATATTTGCACCAAAAGTTCCTGAAGAAAGCTTTTCTTTAACCACAGCACAGGAAAAGTCCTGCTTTTTCATAAAGATCAAGTTTTGAGCAGGCAAATCCGAAACTATAAACGGAGAGTGCGTAGTCAGGATGATTTGGATTTCGTTGTTGCCGAATAATAATTTGATTACCGCCAACAGATCGCGCACATACATTTTCTGCCTTTCGGGATGATAATAAATATCTCCTTCATCGATAAACAGCCATATCGGTCTTTTCTTTATCTTACTCTTGAGTTCATACAGTCGGGCATAATGCAACAGGATGGACTCTTCACCTGTGCTGATGCCTCCGAACCACTCATATTCGAGGAAGCTGCTGCCTTCGTCACTCGATAGGTCGTCTATAGCAGACAGCACCGGCCAGAGCCGCGTGTCGATGGCAATCTCAAAACGCGAACGGTTACCTTGAAAATATTCATCACCGGATGTGAATCTCATTGAATTCACGCTATTGGAAAAACGTTTGCCCAACAAATTTTTGATCACATTCATTTTAGGTACCTCTACGGAAGCAATGTTGACATTTTCCAACAGTGTACGCAGCTGTCTAAAAATAGCACCCGGGTCTTCTAAAATTCGTTCCAGGGCATCATTCAAATCATCTTCAAAAATAATCCTCGTTTCTATCGGGTTCCATCGAATGACGTAGTAAAAAGTACAGAGTATTGTCAGGTTATTGAAATTTTCGTGCTGGTCCCACGATTGGTTAATGGCAACTACCGCAATCTGATGCATTTGACTTAATTTACTTGGCTTGTCGATTTTTGCAGTCATGCCAGATGAGAGGTAGGTAAAATCGTCAAAATTAAAATTAATGACAATCGAATTTGGCAAATCCGGCAAACGATTCAATTGCCGCGCATTGGCATAAGCCAAAAATTGTAACGTCAATTTGCGTTCTTGTTTATGGTAGTCCGCAATGAACGACGGATAGAGCGATACTATTTTAGTTTCCTGCTTTTCGCGCAATGCCTGTTCTACATTTTCGTTGATCGCCTTTTTTAAAAAGGTTTCGACTCTGTAATTAGTTGACATGTTCTCCAGACCCTCGTAAAGCTGCTCCGGATGGCCATCAAAGATATTGGCATAATAACAGCTGCAAATATCGCTGAATGCAAAATCAAGCCCGCGTAGCTTGTCTTGTTTAAATCCAAAGCGATCAATTTGGTAGCCAATGGAATCCTTAATTCTATATTTGCTTTTGATGGTAATAGAACTTTTAACGGTTACATTTAAGGGTATCATAGTTTCAACACCACCGCCATGGTAATGATAAATCAATATCTCATCCGGTAGGTCTTTTCTTTTTTTTCGTATCGCAAAAATCAAAGAACTCGTAAGTATATCAAACTGACCACTAAATAATTTTAGACAATGTAAAAGCGTTGATTTTCCAGCACCGTTTTTTCCAACGACGGCTGTAAGGTTCATGATATGCGGTTCAAATAATTTTACATAATCCGGATTAATATCTACTGTAAGCAAATAATTCTTAACCTTGTCCGAATACCCGTTGGAGCTGGCGTTAAATAATATTTCAGGACTAAAGTTAAAGGCCTGTTGGCTAAAGCCTCTAAATTGCTCTACGAAAAAATATAATAGTTCCATTAAAAGTGAATAGGCTGGTGAAATGAACTTTTTCAGCAAATTAGGAAAGTTATCAGGAAAGCAAAAATAAATTCTTTGTAAGTGATAACAAAGATATAACCTTGTCTGACATAGGTTGTAATTGAGGAATTAACAAACCAATTTAAGTTGATACAACATAAATAAAAACCCGGTTTATCCTGAATGCTTTGAGTTGTTTTTTTACTTGATTTTCAAAAAGGTAAGTCGTCATCATCGCTATCTTGATCGTCTACTATTTCCATTTCTCCATTTGTTGCTAAATAAATGATAGCTATTTCAGAAACTACACCCACAAAAAGTTGAGCATATTTGGTTTCCAGGCCTTTAAAGTTGGCATCCTTTCCATGTCCGGAACCGTATGCGTTTCTTAATTCCGTCACACCTTGAACAATAGAGGCTATGCCCCCTAATATTTGGCGTATGGATTTTTCTGCTTTTTCGGGGTCGTCAGCGTCTTTTGGTTTAAAATCAAGCGCAGCAGTTGTATTTTTTAGCAATTGTGGTAACGTCCAGTCTTTATCAATGATAATAGCCTTTTGTTTTAATATCGATTTACATATAGTTTCCAGCAATTCCTTACCGGCGCCAATAGCTACATCGGTTTCAGTTTTGACCGCTTTATTCATTTGATCGATCTTCGCTGTTACATATTCGGTATCAAGGTATTTTTTGATAACCGCTTTTTTATTGGCGAAACGGCTATCCGTAATTCCATCTTTGGCCCATGCGTAAATTGGCCTGCCGGAAATATTGCCGGATGGATATAATTGATAGCCATCGGCTTGGAGATGTTTGTTATATATCTCCAAAAGTTTAGATGTATCGTCATTAATAGGTCTTACCGCCGGATGAAGGGTTTCGGTTAAAAATCTTAGATACGCATCATCATCGCCATGCATTAAATTAAATCGGCTATCTGTAAAAATCCAATCAGGCTCCCAGTCAGAATTATTGTCAACGTGCTGCAAAATATCTTTGTACGCATTGTTATACTCACTTCTGTAATCAGTTGACGGCATTTTAGACAGGTCATATAAACGGCTTAAAAAATCAGCTTCTTTTAGTCTGCCTGAATACACCAGCCGGGAGGTAGTCAATTCATCTGCTATATTTCTACGGGTCAGGGTAGTTATCTTATTATTCATTATTTTCCGTCTCGTTTCTTTCCTGATCGAATTATTTATTAAAGTAATCAACTTGTTCATTGCACGATATTCTGCTATGTGAACTGCAATTGGGTTAAAATCCTTTGATCTTAAAAGGCAGTATTGTTCAATCGATTTATAACAGGTTTTTAAACTTTTATCTGATTTCCAAATCTCGCCAATTTTTGTGGTAACATACCCCATAGAATTTTTTTCCTCGTCAATGTCGCGCATTTCAGGACGATTACTGATCTGTTGTAGATAACCATACAAATCATGTAAAATTTCATTTTTTATTTCTATCGGTCGCCGGTGTTTTGAAATTCGGTCATGGTACCGTTTCGAGTTCAAATAGCCTATTAGAAAATCCTTTTTTAATTGGTTAAAACGCTCCTCTTTAATTGGGCTGTTATCTATTTTTTCTAATATGGTGTAAGCATTCATTGTCTTATAATAATAGTTATCGTTATGATCTTATGATGAAATCATAAAGTTAGAAAATTGACAAACCATAAATGCAGTGCATCTTGCATAAATCAAGAAAGCCAGCCCGGTGGGCGGTAAAAAACAGCACGGATTACGGGGATAACTGCAAGGTGAATACGTGTTTTAAACTTGTTTTTTAGCTGTTTTTCGCATTTATAACCTAAAAATCCCATTAATTTTTTTGTTGTTTTTCTTTTGCTTATTGGCATTGCCTTCGGCCCGCGTGTTCCGCTGTATCTTTTTTTCAAAAAGGATGCCGCTGCACCCGCTAATGCGGCCATAGCGGTAAATAAGGTTCGCGGTTCCCGCCCCAGCTTCACCGCTCACCCCATTTACCGCCCCCGCAACAAGCGCCTGCCGCATCCGGGCTCCCTCGTTGCCCGCACGCTGCGCTGCCTGGTCAACCCGTCCGTCCGTATTACGCCAGGCACTTGTTTTTTCCGATTTAAACCTGATTGCTTTTTGCCTTGATTTGACCAGCCTTTCCTAAAATTTAGTTTTTTAAAAATGCAAAGGTAAAGCCTGCCGCGCAGCCGTCAAGGGTACAATAAACCCCTTGGCCGGGGCCCTTGACAACTACCCGCCAGTCTTTTTTCGACCTGCATTTAAAAAACTAAATTTATAATTATGGAAAGTTTGGTATTAAATCTTCAATCAAAAAATCAAATCAATGATTACATCGCTGATAACCATTTGATGAAATATGAATTCGAAATTTTAAATGAGTTAATTGTCGTCATTGACGAAAATGATCTGGTGCAGTTACAATGGCTGAACAGCTTTGGTGATTCTTTCAGGGCAATTACCATGAACCTGCACGCTTACCGCCAAGGATTGGAATTCGGATTTACCGCAATTGCCTTTGATCAATACGGCTGGTTCAAAAGGCCGCAATTTTTAGATCAGGAAGATATAACTTTTGGCGATACCAGCAGATATGGTAACCAGAGCACAATCCATTTAGGCAGGGGTATGAATGGCATTTGGACTTATGGGCTAAACTACAGCTTTGGCTGTGCCGGCGGCGGTTACGGCTTATCTGTTTATGGCAAACACTTCAACAGCCGAGAAACAGCGCTCAATTTCGCATTAAATGATTTGAAAGGTATGATGACCGCCAGGATAGGCAGCACAGATACCACCAATGATAAACAGCCGATCATCCTCGCCACGTTACGTGATATTGATAAGGCATCATGTAGCATGATACAGCTTAACTTATTTTAATAAATTTTATTCCTGAGAAATGATTTCAGCCCCGCAGCACCGATGTAGGGGAAATATGATAAGATATGTTTATTTTTGAATAATAAACCTAATCGAATCTTATGGTTACCATCCTAACTTTTCGTCAAACTTCCTTCAATCCTCTATTTCATTCATGACATTCCGGGAATTACTAAGCAGGCATTCAGGCAACATAGCCTTTATTGTAGGCAACGGGATCAATCGGTACCAGGAAAATCCCGATAGCATTTCATGGAACCAACTGTTGCTACGGCTGTGGCAAAGGTTTGCGCCAAATGTTTTTGAATCTGTGCCGCAGGGAATTACAATTACCGAATTTTATGACTTGCTGGACCTGGCGAATCAGGAAAATCCAACCCTGCCATATGAAATTCAGAAAGAGGCTGCCCGGCTATTAAACGGATCCTGCGGTCAAAATCATCATCGGGCCTTTATGCAAAAAGCCCGTGAGTTAAACGCGCCAGTACTTACAACAAATTTTGACCTTATATTGGCCGAAGAGCTTCGCCTGCAATTGTACAATATGGATAGTAGCAAATTTACTGATTTCTATCCCTGGTCAAGCTATTACAATGACCATTTGATCAACGACCCGGCGGACAGTTTCGCACTTTGGTTCGTCAACGGCTTTATTAAATATCCGAGAAGTATCAGGCTTGGCCTTTCTCATTATATGGGTTCGGTGACAAAAGCGCGCGAATACCTGCACAAAGGTACTGATGCCAATTTATTTAATGGCAAAGACCGCCACCTTTGGCCCGGATACCGCACCTGG
>Ga0302303_10001850_pt1 | contig 13225 bp, 13 predicted proteins | sample III_Palsa_E2_1_FD_194542 | JGI IMG/M metagenome (GOLD analysis project Ga0302303, IMG submission 194542) | Peat permafrost microbial communities from Stordalen Mire near Abisko, Sweden - III_Palsa_E2_1 | ecosystem: Environmental > Terrestrial > Soil > Palsa > Peat permafrost | place: Sweden... | reverse complement strand
CGGCTGAGTGAGCTGGTGGGTCTTCGGGAGGGCCATGTGGATAGCGGCAACAGGACGGTGAAGGTATTGGGGAAAGGGAATAAGGAGAGGGTGATCCCGGTGAATGAGGTGTTGATGGCGGCGATAGGGGAGTACTGTGAAAAAAAGAGTGAATTGGGGGGGGCTGAAAGCCCTGGGCGGCCGAAGGGGGTTGTGGATAGGGAATTCCTGTTGGTGAACGGGGCGGGGAAGAAGTTGTATCCGAAATATGTCTACCGGGTGGTGAGGAGGTACCTGGCGCAGGTGACGACGATAGAGCAGAAGAGCCCACATGTGTTAAGGCATACGTTTGCGACACATTTGATGAATGCGGGGGCGGGGTTGACCCCGGTGAAGGAGTTGCTGGGGCATGCGAGCCTGGCGGCGACGCAGGTCTATACGCACAATACCATCGAAAAATTGAAGGATGTCTATAAGAAGGCTCATCCTAAGGCTTGAGGGGGGTGATCCGGAGGGGTGGGTGATCCTAAGGCTTGAGAAGGTTGATCCGAGGGGGTGAGGGGGCTGACCTGAAGGGTTGCGAGGGGTTGAGGATGGGTCATGCGAAGGGTTGCGAGGGCTGATCCGAAGGGTTGCGAAATTTTTTTATTGTGCGAGCAACGAAAAGAAAAATTAATTGTCTTGGAGCGTGATTTTTTAACGATTAATATTTGGAAAAAACGGGTTGAAAGTTTAACTTCATTGTCCTACGTAAGCCGCTGGAAGCCTCACGCTGCGCTCCTTTGAAAAGGGAGCTGGAACGAGGGACGAAGTTCCAGCGAACCTTAGACGCAGGTCCGATACAACCGAGAGACGAGCGAAGCTCGGCCGAAGGTTGCGGGCGGTAGCCCCCTTTGCATGAAAAGGGCTATCTTCCGGGAACGCCCTTTTCATGCACATAACCTATCCACGCGTAACAGTCATCCTGACAGAGTTCTTTCATTTATTGTTCACTGATTAAAAATGGGATTGTATGAATGTAAACATTCAAACGGTGCACTTTGATGCAGACGGTAAATTGGTCGATTACGTAACAAAAAAAATGATTAAATTAAACACGTTCCATGACAGAATTATCAAAGTTGATGTGTTCCTGAAGCTGGACAATGTAGTTCACACCATCAAAGACAAGATTGCGGAGATACGAGTTCATGTCCCCAAGCATCACTTCTTCGTAAAATGTTCTTCTAAGTCGTTCGAAGAGTCCTTCGACAATGCTTTTGAATCCCTGGTCAATCAGGTAAAAAAGAAAAAGGATAAGCAAATCGTTTAAAACAACAAAAAATTGAGAGGCCCCCGGGAGGGGGTCTTTTTTTTTGTGCCAGGTCCGGGGGGATGGCGGATCGTAGGGATTTTGCGATGGCAGATGAAGGGTTGGCGGGGAGCGAATGGGGTGGTCGAATTAGGCCTGGTCTGCTGCTCACAGGGCGCCGGGAGGGTGTAATTCAGGGAACTGGCGGTGATCAATTAAAAAAACGGGTGGAAAATTTTTGAATTTCACATTTTAACCTACCTTTGCCTTCCCAAAAAAAGCAGTAGATCAGTGTGGTAGGAATGTTTGGGAGCAGTTATAAGCCGGCGTAGCTCAGTTGGTAGAGCAGCTGATTTGTAATCAGCAGGTCGGGGGTTCGAGTCCCTTCTCCGGCTCTGAGGGAGGAGTTCCTCTTCAGACCAATAGAAAATAACAGCCGGGCGAGTAGTCAAGTGGCCAACGACAACAGACTGTAAATCTGTCCTCTTACGAGTTCGGTGGTTCGAATCCATCCTCGCCCACTTGAGATGCCAAAGCGATAGCGGAGGCAGATCATGAAAGTTCCCGGAGCGAAAGCCCAGGCGGACGCAGTCCGCCGAAGTTTTAGTCAGGCGAAAGAGTTCGATGCCAAAGCGAGAGCGGAGGCGAATAAAAGTTCTTTTCAGATGGCAACCTGCCTAAGTCGAGGGTAGGATGCAAATGCGGAAGTAGCTCAGTTGGTAGAGCGACAGCCTTCCAAGCTGTAGGTCGCGGGTTCGAACCTCGTCTTCCGCTCAAGAGTTATCGTTTGAGAAAAAGGAATTCGACCAGCCGTTGTAGCTCAGGGGTAGAGCACTTCCTTGGTAAGGAAGAGGTCGTGAGTTCAATTCTCATCAACGGCTCTGTGATATTTTTTGTAGCGTTTAGGATCGAATAGAACGGATTTTGCCCTGAATGTGGTGTTGTGGGGCAGTAAACCGGTAAATTTTAAAAAACACAACTTTAAAAACAGATAACAATGTCAAAAGAGACCTTCAAGAGGGACAAACCCCACGTTAACGTTGGTACCATTGGTCACGTGGACCATGGTAAGACCACTTTGACTGCTGCTATCACCTCTATTCTAGCAGGAAGAGGGTTGGCAGAAGCAAAAAAATATGATGAGATCGATGCTGCTCCGGAAGAAAAGGAAAGGGGTATTACCATCAATACAGCTCACGTTGAGTATGCGACGGCTAACCGTCACTATGCACACGTAGACTGTCCGGGTCACGCTGACTATGTAAAAAATATGATCACCGGCGCTGCCCAGATGGACGGAGCGATCCTGGTGGTAGCTGCAACTGACGGTCCGATGCCGCAGACGAAAGAGCATATCCTGCTGGCTCGTCAGGTAGGCGTTCCCCGTATCGTAGTTTTCATGAACAAAGTAGATCTCGTGGATGATCCCGAGCTGCTGGAACTGGTAGAAATGGAAATCCGGGAGTTGTTGACTTCTTATGGATTCGACGGTGACAATACGCCGATCATCCAGGGTTCTGCCACCGGCGCACTGGCTGGTGAAGAAAAATGGGTTAAAGCGATCGACGAGCTGATGGCCGCTGTAGACAGCTACATCCCGCTGCCTCCCCGCCCGGTAGATCTGCCGTTCCTGATGTCTGTTGAAGATGTTTTCTCGATCACTGGCCGTGGTACCGTTGCCACGGGTCGTATCGAAAGAGGCGTTATCAAGGTAGGCGAAGGCATCGAGATCGTAGGTCTGATGGAAGCTCCGCTGACCTCTACGGTTACGGGTGTTGAAATGTTCCGTAAGCTGCTTGATCGCGGTGAAGCCGGTGACAATGCCGGTCTGCTGCTGCGTGGTATTGAAAAGAGCCAGATCCGTCGTGGGATGGTCCTTTGCAAACCCGGATCTATCACTCCGCACACCGAGTTCAAGGGTGAAGTTTACGTATTGAGCAAGGAAGAAGGTGGTCGTCACACTCCTTTCTTTAACAAATATCGTCCTCAGTTCTATTTCCGTACGACGGACGTGACTGGTGAAGTTACGCTGCCGGCTGGTACTGAAATGGTGATGCCTGGTGACAATACATCCCTGCACGTGGTGCTGATCCAGCCGATCGCTATGGAAAAGGGTCTGAAGTTCGCTATCCGTGAGGGTGGTCGTACGGTAGGTGCCGGTCAGGTAACTGACATTATCAAGTAGTTAGGATCGGGCCAAGCTGAGTCGATCGAATCGAATCTGATGAGATGAGATGAGATGACGCGGATAAAGGCCGATGATGCGAATAGTGTAGAAAAGTCAATTTTTTTATATCTTTGCCGAAGTAAGAGCTGTCCCGAATGTCCGGGATAGCTCTTAGCTTTATCGGATATAAATACGGGCATAGTACAACGGTTAGTATAGAGGTCTCCAAAACCTTTGATCTGGGTTCGAATCCTAGTGCCCGTGCATAGTTAATTGTATAATAAAATGAACAAAATCTCGACGTATTTCCGGGAGTCGTACAAGGAGTTGCTGGAAAAAGTGAGTTGGCCGACCTGGAATGAATTGCAGCAATCGACGGTGATCGTGCTGGTAGCTACGCTGCTGATCACGTTGATCGTGTGGATCATGGATGTGATCAGTAGTTCGTTATTGCATTTGGTGTATTCGTTTTTCAGCTAGGCGAGATGAGTCGTCGAAATTCTATTTATGACGGAAACAGTGAATCTATCTATGTCGGAAACAGTTAATCAACAAGAGCAAGAGGCAAGCAAGCCTCAGGCGGAAACGAAGTGGTATGTCCTTCGGGTAGTGAGCGGTAAGGAGCGTAAGGTGAAGGAGTACCTGGACAAGGAGATTTCGCGTGGCGGGTGGAGCGAGATCGTGAAGCAGGTATTTCTGCCGGTGGAGAAGGTATATAAGGTGCAGAATGGTAAAAAGGTGATGAGAGAGCGGAACTACTATCCGGGTTATGTGATGGTGGAAGTCACGGAAGGCAAGTTGGGTGATGACCTGAAGGAAGTGATCAAGAATACGAACAGTGTGATACATTTCCTGGGCAAAGAGAATCCGATAGCCTTGCGTAGGGCGGAGGTCAATAAGATGCTGGGTAAGATGGATGAGATGGCTGAGTCGGGCAGTATGAGCATGAGTGAGCCGTTCATCATCGGTGAGACGATCAAGATTATTGAAGGGCCTTTTAATGATTTCAATGGAATTATCGAAGAGGTGAATGATGAGAAGAAGAAATTGAAAGTGACGGTGAAGATCTTCGGGCGTTCAACGCCGGTAGAGTTGAACTATATGCAGGTAGAGAAGATTGCGTAAGGCGGCCCGACGTTCGGCCAGTCTCAGGCAGGATGATGGGTATGAAGATGGATATAGATAGAGGACTAAACGGTTAAGAAATAATGATAATAAAAAAACCTTCCTAGTGGAAGGTTTTTTTATTGGGGCTATGGTTGATTAATTGCCATTGTCATTGTCGTGATCGAAATGGGGGGTCGGCTCGTCGAAAGAGGTTGTTGTCGATTCGGGTATAACGGGTGTAGGTGTAGGGGCTGCCTTTTTGGGAGCGGCTTTTTTCTTCGCTGCTTTCTTAGGGGCTGCTTTTTTCGCCGGCGCTTTTTTCGCCGGCGCCTTTTTAACGACTTTCTTGGCGGCTTTTTTTACTGCTTTTTTAGGAGCGGCTTTCTTGGGGGCGGATTTTTTCTTCGCAACTTTTTTCTTCGCCGCCTTTTTGGGAGCCGCTTTCTTTACCGCCTTTTTGATAGGTTTTTTTGCCGCTTTCTTAGGAGCCGCTTTTTTTACCGGCTTTTTTTTAGACTTTGACATAGTTTGTTGAGCGTTTTAAGTTGTTAGAGAATTGTAATGGATTATTAACGGAAAAGTTAGTCAGAAAAATCCAAATATAAAAAAATGACCGAAAAATTTCTTCACAAAAGGTTGGTTTGGAGCCTTAATTAGGTCGCGGAGATGCAGGAGGGGAGGGAAAGAAGGCATTGGAGGGGCCATTGGGGAGGTGTTGGTGAGGCGGCCGAAGGGGTAAAAGTTCGGGTGAGAGGACGCGTGAGGAGGGCGAAAAATAAAAAAAGGGCGGTAAAATAGATAATATGCTGGGTTTTTTCATTAATTTTGCGTCCCCAAATAGTAAGTTCTTATCACAATGATGGTTTGGGAGTTTCTGCCGGTTGGCGGGGACGTTAACACCAAAAAGTAAGTAACATGGCAAAAGAGATTTCCGGTTATGTCAAGTTGCAGGTCAAGGGCGGTCAAGCCAATCCTGCACCACCTATCGGTCCGGCGTTAGGTTCTAAAGGCGTGAATATCATGGAGTTCTGTAAGCAGTTCAATGCAAGGACCCAGGATAAAATTGGAAAAGTCCTTCCTGTTCTCCTCACAGTTTACACGGACAAGTCGTTCGAATTCATCATCAAGACCCCCCCTGCAGCCGTTCAGTTGCTGGAAGCAACGAAGTTGCAGAGTGGTTCGAAGGAGCCAAATCGTAACAAAGTTGGAAAGGTTACCTGGGCGCAGGTAGAAGTGATCGCGAAGGACAAAATGCCCGACCTGAATTGCTTTACTATCGAGAGCGCTATGCGCATGGTAGCCGGTACTGCCCGTAGCATGGGTATCACCGTAGAGGGAAAGGCCCCCTCCGCATCTTAAGTCCTTTTTTGGCTAAGTCCTTTTTTGGGCTAAGCCCTTTTTGGACAATCCTAACTTTTTAAATTTATTACGAAATGGCTATCACGAAGAAAAGAAAAGCAGCCTCTTCGAAGGTTGATAAAAATAAGTTTTACACGCTGAAGGAAGCTTCTTCTCTTGTAAAAGAAGTGAACACGACGAAGTTCGACGCGAGCGTCGATCTGCATGTCCGCCTGGGTGTGGACCCGAAGAAGGCTGACCAGTCGATCCGCGGAACGGTAAGCCTGCCACATGGCACGGGTAAGACCAAGCGGGTATTGGTGCTCTGTACTCCTGACAAGGAGGCCGATGCGAAGGCAGCGGGGGCAGATTATGTCGGGTTGGATGAATATATTCAAAAGATAGAAGGCGGGTGGGTAGATGTGGATGTGATCGTGGCTACGCCTTCGGTAATGCCGAAGATAGGCCGGTTGGGTAAGGTGCTCGGTCCCCGGAACCTGATGCCCAATCCGAAAACGGGAACGGTCACGAATGATGTGGCTGCTGCCGTGAAGGAAGTAAAGGGCGGTAAGATCGCTTTCAAGGTAGATAAGGCGGGGATCATCCATGCCTCTATCGGCCGGGTGAGCTTTTCGCCGGAAAAGCTGACGGAGAACAGCCAGGAGCTGATCGGCGCTATTATCAGGGCCAAGCCGGCCACTGCCAAGGGTACGTACGTGAAGAGTGTCTTCATGGCGAGCTCTATGAGCCCCGGCATTGCTTTGGACGCTAAAGCCTTTATTCAGTAGACATTGATTCATCCCATCCCATTGGGTACAAAAATAGAGTTATGAACAAAGATCAAAAAAACGAAGTCATTGAGCTGTTGAAAGACAAGTTCAAGGAATATAATAATTTCTACGTCACCAATACGGAATCGTTGACGGTAGAGCAGGTGGGCAAGCTGCGCAGAATCTGCTTTGACAAGAACGTAGAAATGAAAGTGGCGAAGAACACCCTGATCAAGAAGGCGCTGGAGGGTATTGACGACAAGCGTTTTTCGGGTGTCTATGAGTCCCTGAATGGGGTAACGGCGCTGCTGTTCTCCGAGAATGCCAAGGAGCCTGCGCTGATCATCAGTTCCTTTCGTAAGGCTGGCAACCACGAGAAGCCTGTTCTGAAGGCGGCCTTTATCGATGGCGATGTGTATGCCGGAGATGACCAGTTGAAGGCGTTGACTTCGCTGAAGAGCAAGCATGACCTGATCGGTGAGATCATCGGTCTGTTGCAGTCGCCTGCGAAGAATGTGATCAGCGGCCTGAATGCAGGTGCCAAGCTGGCGGGCATTATCAAGGCGCTGGAGGCGAGGGCCGAGGCAGCCGGAGCGAACTAAGAAAGAGATGGGGCCGGGAGCGTAGCGTCGTTGGGCGCACGCCTTGAGGCGTCATGAAGATAAAGCCCAGGTTCCGGGGGCTCAAGATCGGGACAAATTTTTTTAAACCTCCGCCGGAGCAACATTAAAAAGCAGTGAAGGCGGAAAAAATTTACAAACATGGCAGACTTAAAAGTATTTGCTGAGCAGTTAGTAGGACTGACTGTAAAAGAAGTAAACGAATTAGCTAAGATCCTGAAGGAAGAGTACGGTATCGAGCCTGCAGCTGCTGCTGTAGCTGTTGCCGCTGGTCCCGCTGCAGGTGGTGGCGCAGCCGCTGCTGAAGAAAAGACCTCTTTCAACGTGATCCTGAAGGCCGCCGGCCCTAACAAGCTGCAGGTTGTCAAGGTCGTTAAGGACCTGACCGGCCTCGGGCTGAAAGAAGCCAAGGATCTGGTTGACGGTGCTCCGAAGCCCCTCAAGGAAGGTATCAGCAAGGCTGACGCTGAAGCGTTGGTAGCCAAGCTGAAGGAATCCGGTGCTGAAGTAGAGATCGCTTAGTTCCCGGATAGCCGGAAGGCTACCTGGTAATGATGTTTATAGAGGGCCGCCTCGAAAATTTAACGATTTGGGGGCGGACCTCTTTTTTTGTTTGTTTAGTGAAAAAAGGCTACATTTGCGGTCCGTTTCCCTATACCGACAGGATCGTTGGCGTTTGTTTTTATGTATAAATGGTTGATTGTCAGCGATCAAGGATGATTGAGCCCATAGACGATTTTGAGTTTGAACTATATAAAAACCGGTTTTACACAATATGTCTTCAACAAAATTGCAAAACAGGATCAACTTCGGTAAAATCAAGCACCTTGCCGAAACTCCTGATCTTCTGGAAGTGCAGATCCAATCTTTTAAAGAATTTTTCCAGTTAGAGACCACGCCGGACAAACGTAATATCGAAGGTTTGTTCAAAGTGTTCAAAGAGAATTTCCCGATCACTGATACGCGGAACATTTTCATGCTGGAGTTCCTGGATTACTTCATCGATCCGCCCCGTTACACGATCGAAGAGTGTATGGAGCGTGGTCTTACTTACGCGGTCCCGCTGAAGGCCAAACTACGTTTGAGCTGTAATGACGAGGAGCACGTGGACTTCCAGACGATCGTACAGGACGTATTTCTGGGGAATATCCCGTATATGACCCCGCGCGGCACTTTTGTCATCAATGGCGCCGAGCGTGTAGTCGTCTCACAGCTGCACCGTTCGCCCGGTGTATTCTTCGGGCAGTCCATTCACCCCAACGGCACGAAGATCTATTCTGCCCGTGTGATCCCTTTCAAGGGTGCGTGGATGGAATTTGCCACGGATATCAATAATGTGATGTATGCCTATATCGATCGGAAGAAAAAATTCCCGGTCACCACTCTGTTGCGTTCCATCGGATATGAAACGGACAAGGACATTCTCGAACTGTTCGGCATGGCCGACGAGGTGAAGGCGGATAAGAAGGCTTTACAGAAATTCATCGGCAGGAAACTCGCTGCCCGCGTGCTGCGCACCTGGGTAGAAGACTTCGTCGATGAAGATACCGGTGAAGTCGTGTCTATCGAGCGTAACGAGATCGTGCTCGAGCGTGATACCATCCTGGATGAAGAGGCCATCGACATGGTCGTCGACATGGAGGTGAAGAGCGTCTTCATGCAGCGCGAAGATGTGGGCGGCGACTATGCCATTATCTACAATACCCTGAATAAAGATACCTCGAACTCGGAACTGGAAGCGGTTCAGCATATCTACCGCCAGTTGCGCGGCGCTGACGCTCCCGATGACGAGACAGCCCGTGGTATTATCGATAAATTATTCTTTAGCGACAAGCGTTATGACCTCGGTGAAGTAGGTCGCTATAAGATCAACCGCAAGCTGAATCTGCACCAGCCGCTGGATCAGAAGACGCTGACGAAGGAAGACATGATCGAGATCATCAAGTACCTGGTCCGGCTGACGAATGCCAAGGCCGAAATCGATGATATCGATCACCTGAGCAACCGTCGTGTGCGGACCGTAGGTGAGCAGCTATACGCCCAGTTTGGCGTAGGCCTGGCCCGTATGGCGCGTACGATCCGTGAAAGGATGAACGTCCGTGACAATGAAGTGTTCACTCCGGTGGACCTGATCAATGCCAGGACGCTGAGCTCGGTTATCAATTCCTTCTTTGGTACTTCGCAGTTATCGCAGTTCCTCGACCAGACGAATCCGTTGAGCGAGATCACGCACAAGCGTCGTATCTCTGCACTCGGACCAGGCGGTCTGTCCCGCGAACGTGCAGGCTTCGAAGTCCGTGACGTACACTACTCTCACTATGGCCGTCTCTGTACGATCGAGACGCCTGAAGGACCGAATATCGGGTTGATCTCTACGCTGTGCGTGCACGCGAAGATCAACGAAATGGGCTTTATCGAGACACCGTACCGGAAGGTATCTGAAGGGAAGGTCGATCTGAAGAAGCTGACCTACCTGAGTGCAGAGGAAGAAGATATTGCCAAGATCGCGCAGGCGAATATTCCGCTGGATGAAAAAGGAAATTTCGTCGAAGAGAAGATCGTCAGCCGTCAGACGGGTGACTTCCCGATCCTCGACAGGAACGAAGTGGAATATATGGACGTCGCCCCCAACCAGATCGTGGGCCTCAGCGCTTCGCTGATCCCCTTCCTGGAGCATGATGACGCCAACCGTGCGCTGATGGGATCGAACATGCAACGTCAGGCTGTGCCGCTGATCCGTCCTGAAATGCCGATAGTCGGTACAGGTCTGGAAGCCAAAGCTGCCCGTGACGCCCGGATCCAGATCCACTCTGAAGGAGAAGGGATCGTAGAATTCGTGGATGCCAACGAGATCCATGTCCGGTATGACCGGAATGATCAGCAGAAACTGGTCTCTTTCGAAGAAGACCTGAAGATATACAAGCTGACGAAGTTTATCAAGACGAACCAGGAAACCTGTATCAATCTGAAACCGGCCGTGAAGAAGGGCCAGAAGGTGAAGGACGGCGACTTCCTGACGGAAGGATATGCTGTACAGGATGGTGAGCTGGCGCTGGGTCGTAACCTGAAGGTGGCTTTCATGCCCTGGAAAGGTTACAACTTCGAGGATGCCATTGTGATCAGCGAGAAAGTGGTGAAGGAAGACTTGTTCACTTCGGTTCATATTTCCGAATATGAGCTGGAAGTCCGGGATACGAAACTGGGTGAAGAAGAACTGACGCCGGATATTCCTAACGTATCGGAAGAAGCCACGAAGGACCTGGACGAGAACGGTATCATCCGTGTCGGCGCCCAGATCAAGGAAGGTGATATCCTGATCGGTAAGATCACGCCTAAAGGCGAGAGCGACCCCACCCCGGAAGAAAAGCTGCTGCGCGCCATCTTTGGCGACAAGGCGGGTGACGCGAAGGATGCTTCTTTGAAGGCTCCGAGCGGTACGGAAGGTGTGGTGATCAGCAAGAAGCTGTTCCAGCGCGCGAAGAAAGATAAGAATGCTAAGGTGCGTGAAAAGGCTGCCCTCGAGAAGATAGAAAAAGTGCATGAAAAGAATACGTCCGACCTGATGGATGTGCTGCAGGGTAAACTGACGGTATTGCTGAAGGATCATGTCTCTGCCGGTGTCAACAACAATTTCGGCGAGGTACAGATCGGCAAGGGTGCTAAGTTCACGGCTAAAAACCTGGGCGGCATCGACTACCTGAATGTCAATCCTCTGGGTTGGACAAGCGACAGCAAGACCGACGAGTCGATCAATGTTCTGCTGCACAACTACAGCATCAAGTACAACGAGGAACTGGGACGTTACAAGCGCGAAAAGTTCAATATTTCCATCGGTGACGAATTGCCGGCAGGGGTATTGAAGCTTGCCAAGGTATACCTGGCCGTCAAGCGCAAGCTGAAGGTAGGGGATAAGATGGCCGGCCGGCATGGTAACAAGGGTATCGTAGCCAAGATCGTTCGTGCGGAAGACATGCCATTCCTGGCTGACGGAACGCCGGTCGACGTGGTACTGAACCCCCTGGGTGTACCTTCGCGTATGAACCTGGGCCAGATCTACGAAACGGTATTAGGCTGGGCCGGTGAAAAGCTAGGTGTTAAGTTTGCTACTCCGATCTTCGACGGGGCTTCCGTAGAAGAGATTGCAGAACATATTTCCAAAGCCGGATTGCCCAGTTTCGGTCACACCCATCTTTATGACGGGGAGACCGGTGAGCGGTTCGACCAGAAAGCTACGGTGGGTATCATTTATATCATTAAATTGCACCATATGGTGGATGATAAGATGCACGCCCGGAGTATCGGACCATACAGTCTGATCACCCAGCAGCCATTGGGCGGTAAGGCGCAGTTTGGCGGCCAGCGTTTCGGGGAAATGGAAGTGTGGGCACTGGAGGCGTATGGCGCATCGAATATCCTGCAGGAGTTGCTGACCCTCAAATCGGATGATATCATTGGTCGTGCGAAGACCTATGAGTCGATCGTGAAGGGTGACAATATCCCCAGGGCGGGTATTCCTGAATCCTTTAACGTGCTGGTGCATGAGTTGAGGGGGTTGGGATTGGACCTGAAATTCGATTAATGAGGAGGCCGGCAAGCCGGCGATCAACAAAGGCTCCGCTAACTGATGAATAAAACGCAAAGCCATTCCGGGAGACCGGGATGGCTTTTTTTATGTGTTGCATATCACGGATATTTTACTTACTTTTGGCGTAAGTAACGTAAAGCGTTAGTATGATACAGTCATTCGGGTCAAAGGAAACGGAGATGATTTTGAAAGGGATTCGGGTCAAAGCTTTACCTCTTGAGATCCAGGAGATTGGGAGACGAAAGCTGAGGATGTTGAATAACTCTCAAAATATAGCCGATCTCAGGGTGCCTCCATCGAACAGGCTAGAGAAACTATCAGGAACCTGGAAGGATTTTTATTCTATCCGGATAAACGATCAGTGGAGGATTGTTTTTAAATGGGATAATGGCAATGCTTTTGAAGTTGAGATTCTGGATTATCATTAAACTATAATAAAATGAGCGTGGTTAAAAAATTGAAGAATATTCATCCCGGGGAGGTGCTACAGGAAGAATTCCTCCTTCCCCTGCATATCACTGCCTATCGCCTGGCAAAGGATACGTCTATCCCTCAGACCCGGATCTCTGAGATCATAAAGGGGAACAGGAGGATCACAGCCGATACAGCGTTACGGCTATCCAAGTACTTCGGTACTACGCCAAAGTTTTGGCTTGGGTTGCAGGATGATTATGATCTGGAAGAGGAGGTGAATTTTAAGGATGAAGAACTGAATAATATCCGGCATTACGCTGCCGATGTGGTGTGACAGGCTGACCTGGATGGCTTTTTAAAATTGCGCTTGTTATGTTGATACTTGGGGTGTCGGCCTATTTTCATGATGCTGCTGCTGCCATCGTCCTGGACGGGAAGGTGCTGGCGGCTGCGCAGGAAGAGCGGTTCACCCGGGTCAAAAGCGACGCCTCTTTCCCCATTCATGCGATCAGGTACTGCATGGAATTTGCCGGCGCCACGCTGGACGAGCTGGATGCGGTGGTCTTTTACGACAAACCTTTACTGAAACTGGAACGACTGCTGGAGTCTTATCATACGGGCGCTCCGGCGGGATTGAGGTCCTTTCTGACGGCCATGCCGGTATGGATGAAGCAGAAGATGATGCTGAGGAAGGTCATCCGGGACGAGTTGTATGGATGGCAGCCATTCGATAAGAAGAGGCTGCCGTTGCTTTTCTGTGAACATCATCTGTCACATGCAGCGAGTGCCTTTTATGTATCCCCCTACGAAGAGGCTGCTATCCTGACAATAGACGGAGTTGGGGAATGGGCCACCACGGCGATTGGGAAGGGGAGTGGGAAAGAAATAAGCTTTGGTAAAGAGGTCAGGTATCCGCATTCGCTTGGGCTGCTGTATTCGGCAGCCACATATTAC
>Ga0302303_10001849_pt1 | contig 13229 bp, 12 predicted proteins | sample III_Palsa_E2_1_FD_194542 | JGI IMG/M metagenome (GOLD analysis project Ga0302303, IMG submission 194542) | Peat permafrost microbial communities from Stordalen Mire near Abisko, Sweden - III_Palsa_E2_1 | ecosystem: Environmental > Terrestrial > Soil > Palsa > Peat permafrost | place: Sweden... | reverse complement strand
TACAGCCTGTTTAATAAAGTGCATACGGCCGGTGGAGAAAGGCTGCTGGAAGCGATGTTTCAGCAGCCCCTTGCCGACGAGACCGAGATCAACCTGCGAAGCGCTGCTTTTCAATATTTCCAGCAAAAGGCGCTGACTTTTCCTTTCAACAGGGAGCAACTGGGTGTCATGGAGGATTACCTGGCCGGAGGAGGGAGGGGAAACGTCCTGTCCGCCGCCACCGGTGTGTTGCGTAAGAAACTGCTCGGCGATCTCGTAAGGGATGAGGCGTACGGCCTACTGCATAACAGATTGCTGATGGTCATCGGGGTGTTGAACACGCTGGCTGATTTTCTGGTAAAGTTCGAAGAGCAGGGTGGGGAAGGTCCTTACCGAAAAGAGGCGGAAGACCCTTGCCGGGAGCAGGTCCGGCGGTTGAGCGATATCCTGAGGGGTAGCCGGCTGGCATGGCTCCGGGAGGAAAAAGGCGTAACAGCATTGCCGCTAGCCAAAGTGATTCGTTATGATCATTTGTTCCGGGGGGATCTGCTGGAAGAAATGGAACAGATCACACAGGGCATTTACCAACTGGATGTACAAATCGCCGTCAGCCAGGTAGCCAGCGAAAGAGGCTTCGCCTATGCGCGGGCGCTGCCAAGAGACAAACATGTGTTGAGCGCCGCCGCATTGAGCCACCCGGGAATTGATAAGGCCGTTGCCAATCCCATATCCCTGCATAAAGACAGCAATATGCTGTTTCTGACCGGCGCCAATATGGCTGGCAAGTCCACTTTTATGAAGGCCTTCGGGATAGCCGTCTATATGGCCCATATGGGTTTCCCAATAGCCGCAAAGGAGATGGTCTTCTCCGTTAGGGACGGGATCTATTCTTCCATCAACGTCCCCGATAACCTTAGCCAGGGCTACAGTCATTTCTATGCCGAAGTGTTGCGGGTGAAAAAAGTGGCTGAAGAAGTGAGCGCTGGCAAAGACCTGGTGGTGATCTTCGACGAGCTCTTTAAAGGAACGAACGTTAAAGACGCATACGATGCCACATTGGCGGTGACAGCGGCGTTTGCAGAATACCGGAATTGTTTTTTTATTATCTCCACGCATATTATCGAAGTAGGGGAAGCCTTGCAACAAACCAGCGATAACCTGCAATTTGTGTTTCTGCCCACCGTAATGGAGGGCATGACCCCAAGGTATACCTATAAAATGGAGAAGGGGATAACCGCCGACCGGCACGGTATGCTGATCATTGAAAATGAAGGCATACTGGAAATCATTGAATCATAAAATCAACTATTACAATATGAAAAAATCCCTTTTGGGTCTGCAAGCGGCACTTCCCGGATTGATAGTGGCGACCGGGTTTTTACTGGCTGCGCCCGCAGGACTCTTTGCCCAGGCCGCGACCGGTTTCCGGATATCGGGTCACCTGAAAAATGTACAAGCTGAATGGATATACCTGGTCTATGCGAAGGATGGGCGGCAAACCCTTGATAGCGCAAAAGTAAATAACGGCTCCTATGTGTTTACTGGAGAGATATTGGAGAGCAACCCGGCGACTTTGTTGGATGTCATGCCTATGGGCGGAAGACTTTCGCCGAAAAGTATGGCTAAAATTTACCTGATGCCTGAGTCTTTTGTCATTACCCATATTGATTCATTTTCCAATACGCTTATTACAGGTTCAACGGTCAATACGGATTTTAAAAAGATCCAGGAAGAAGTGAACCCGTATGCTGATAGAGAAATGGCGTTCTTACCTCGATATAAGGCGGCGCAGGAAGCTAAAGATGATTCGACCCTCAAGGCCATTAAACAACAGGTTCATGAAATTGATAAAGAGATTGACGACAAGGTCTATGGCCCTTATACCAGGAACAATCCTCAATCCCCGCTGGCATTATACGTATTGCAGCTTTATGCGGCAAACGACCCGGACGCTGGGAAGTTACAGCCCTTATTCGACGGACTAAGCAGTGCGGTCAGGGATTCAAAGGTAGGAACCGCGTTCCAGCAAAAACTGACCGTTGCCGCTGCAACAAGTGTAGGTAATAAGGCCTTGGATTTTACACAAAACGATACGCTGGGCAATCCCGTGAAACTTTCCTCGTTCAGGGGTAAATATGTCCTGTTGGATTTTTGGGCCAGTTGGTGCGCTCCGTGCCGTGCGGAAAATCCCAGTGTCGTGACTATCTATAACAAATACCACGTCAAAGGTTTTGACATCCTGAGTGTATCCCTGGATAAGCCGGGTGACAAAGCAAAATGGATGAAGGCCATTCATGATGACCAGCTTAGCTGGACGAACGTATCCGACCTGCAATTCTGGGACAATGCCGCTGCAAAGGAATATGGAATACGTTCCATTCCCCAGAACTTTCTCATAGATCCGCAAGGTAAGATCATTGCCAAGAACCTGCGGGGGGATGAACTGGAAAAGGAGTTGGCTGAAGTTTATAAAGATTAAAATAAAAAGGTTGTATATGTCGTCCATTTTCAAAAAGACATTTGTGACCGCCATGATCCAGGCCCTCGTGTCCGGATTGTCCCTGAACGCTAGACCTGAACGAACTGGCCAGCTATCCTGTTGCGGTGGCTCACTTAACGTCTGTTAGTCTGAAAGAAGCCGTTCGCAAGTATCTAAGCGGAGATAATTTATCCTATTGCAATTGCTGCCTGAAAATGGATCGGGAAAATTTAAGTAATACCCAATTCAAGCGCTTAGCAGATAGTAAAAATATAAGGATTTCTCATGTCTGACCGGTAGGAGTTTCTACTTCAGGCCGGTTTTTTTTTCTCTTTGTGCATATTCTCCGAGAAGGACCTCAATCAATTAAAACTAAAAACTTATAGCTCGGTGTAAGTTCAATTCCCTGGCAAGTTTCTGCATATTCCTGTTCAGGCAGCGTAAATAGTTTCTTTATGAAAAGGTTATCTTCATAGCCTTTCTTTAAGCCGACAAAAATGCCAATATCATATTTATTCGGGTGACGGCAAAAGCTTCGTGTGGTTTAAAATACTTATTGGGCATGGCTTCGGTTATTAATTTCTATTACATGCTACAACGGATTGATATTATTTGGGGTTCATCTACTAATAGATGACCGCTTTACAATCATTTTTTTCGTTTATGCGACGCTTTATAAATAGAAATATCACATCTTACCATTCTTCTATAATGCCAGCAACATAAGAGAGCCATTTTTCCTTGGGAATAGATCTATCAATATAAAAATCCGGCGCTATCCCTTTATTGTCAATGGTATTCTCCGGTATCCTTAAACTTTTAGATGTACAATATGACAGGGTATATTTTTTATCAGGGGACATTATATTATACATGTTTGATATATCCAGTTCGCCCATAGTCGTCGCTCCGAATAGCTTAACCTTTTTGCTTTGTTTAGCTTTCATTAAAAATTCTTCTGCTGTACTTCCATTTTCTCCATCGATTATAATCCCTACGTTTTGCGGAAAAGGATGTTTAACGGAATAAGTTGTCAGATATACACTGTCACGTAACTGGATAAATTTCCCTATGTTGGCATTCATCGTATCCCTATAATGTATGTAATAAGCTTTATAGGTTTCTGGTATATCTTTTTGTGCGGCAAGTTCTTCCCACTTCTTATTGTTATTTGGGGTGGAAAGATAGGTGACCGTGAGCGACCTGATCGGATTGGTGTAGAGTATAGGTAGAATTTCATAAAAACTCTGATCGGTGCCCCCTCCATTTCCCCTTATATCAATGATAAGGTTCTTCTTACTTAGGATTTTCGCATTGTTCGAGTGAATTATACTATCAATTTCCTTTGTATGATTTGAATCGAAAGTGAGGATACGTAAATAGACCGTACTGGAATCATAATCCCGAACATAGGTGTTATTTTGCAAAAAATTATTATGCACTATGTTTTTTCCTGCTGCGCTTGTGTTTGGCAGTAATTCGCCCTTGGCAGTTTGCACTTGGTTGACTCTAAATCCAAAATGACCTACCCGAAAGAATTTTGCCCATTGCCTAACAGCCAACACACATGAATCGGCATTGGTTATTTTTTCAACCTTTTTTTGAAAAGCCCTGTTGTGAATTTGGTAGGCTTCATCGCCTTTCTGATCAATAATATACTGAAAACCGGCATCATTTTCCTCAAACGCCTTTTTCATCCACTTGAAAGCCAAAGAACAGTTGCATTGCTGTGCGAACGATGCGCTGCATGTAAAAATGGTCAACGCCAAAAGGATCAGTAGTTTAGTTTTTTTCATTGATCGAGTAGAATAGTTTTTACATCAGTCGTAAATAAAAATAAAATGTTGCGTGACAGAAACGAAAACTTCTCGTTAAAAAAGCAATGTAAGCTCAATTTATTAACTTTTTCTGATTGTACTTTTTTTAAATTCGGCCTTCAGGTACCAATTTCGATTGATAATAAACATCTTTGTAGGGTTTCGTTCGTGACCTCCACCCCATCCGTGAACCATTTCCTGTTTTAGAATAACCACAATGCACTTACAGCAGGGTCAGCCATTGAATACCTGTTTCAAAAAACTCTCCCGGTAAGATTGGCCCACGGGAATGAACGTCCCGCTCACGACGATGTGCTGCCTGTGAATCTGTTCGATTCGGGCCACCGCAACTATATAAGAGCGGTGTACCCGCACAAATTGCACGGGCGGTAATAGTTCTTCTGCACCTTTCATGGTCTGCAGGACCTTGATCTTTCGGGTTGGCAAATGTAATAGAACATGGTCCTTTAAACCCTCGATATGCAGCAGTTCGGCGAAATTTACCCTTTGCATCAGTTGCCCTACCTTAAAATAGGCGAAGTCCGCGACCGGCATTACCGCTCCCTTCGGCTGGAGGCGTTCCTTTACCCTGGAAATAGCAGTTAGGAAACGGGCGAACGTGACCGGCTTCAACAAATAATCGGTGACATGGTGCTCAAACCCGTGTATCGCATATTCACTGTAGGCACTCGTTACTACAACCTGGCAACACTCGCCGACCAGTTGCAATACCTCCAGCCCGCTGAGCTTCGGCATTTTCATATCCAAGAACAGCAGGTCTGCCGGTTGTTCCCGCAAAAAGGCGATAGCGGCTAGCGGATCGGTCGTGGCCAGCACCACCTTCATATCCGGTACCTGCCGGATATGGTCGGACAGCAGGTCCAGTGCCAGGGGCTCATCGTCCAGGATCACGCAGATGATCATGGGAGTTCCAATTGAAGCTCCGCGAAATAATTGCCGTCTTTTTGACCGGCCGTCAGGCTATAGCGCGCAGGATACAGCAGTTCCAAGCGCCGGCGCATATTGGCCAGCCCGATACCGGGCATGATCCGTTCATCTTCTCGGTTGATTCCATTGAGGGTATTTAAAGATAGGGTTTTGCTTTTGGTCCCTAAAATAACCTGTGCTGGCGGTCGCCCGTGCTTGAACACGTTTTCCACCAGGGGTAACAGCAGTAATGGTGTGATCTCCAGCTACATGTTCCCAGCGCCAGTTCCAGGCGGACCTGTTCCTCAGCCGGGTAGCGGATATTCTGTAAAGCGATGTAATCATAAAGATATTTTAGCTCCGTTTTGAGCGGAACCTGCGCCTCATTCTCATAAAGCATATAGCGCATCAGGCTGCTCAACTGGTCCAGGACCGGCAGGGCCTCTTTTGGACGGGTGGCTACCAGCGCGTAAATATTATTGAGCGAATTGAATAGGAAATGCGGGTTGAGCTGGGCACGCAGGAAAGACAGCTCTGCCAGCCGGCTTTCCAGCAGTATATCTTTCTTTTCCGCTTCTTTCAGGCGGACAAAATCAAAAAAGAAAAAGGCCAGTCCCCAGACAGCGTAATACAGGCAGAAGCCGAAGCTGTCCAGGTAATAAAAGGCCAGGTTCACGTGGCGCGGGTAGTTGCGGAAACCGAAGAGCCAGGGACAGATCACCTGGTCCATCAGGTAGCGCAGGGTGATGATCACCAATAAGCAAGCCAGGAAGATCAGCAGCGTACGCAACAGCCCCAGTCTCGCGTAATAGTTGATGGGCACGAGATAGGCCGCGAAAGCACAGGTGCAAAAGATCAGCGACTGGACTAGCCGGAGCTGCGTCATGCCCGGTGTATTGAACCAGGTAAAGCCCTCCTTATGCTGCACGAGGCCGACGATATCCTTTGCGAAAGCCGTCAGAAAATACAGCAGGATAAATATGCCGAACAGGTATAACAGTCTTTTGCCAATTTATGCAAAATTGCGCTATTTCCTGCGCATCAGGAACGCCCTTAGCGGATTTGGTCGGACGGAACGGGGATTTGGTCGGTTGGCACTTGTTCCGCAACTCATTCCTTTCCAATTTCGAGCTATGAAAAAGAGTTGCTTTATTTTATTTTCGTTACTTATGGCCGGTGCGGCCTGTGCACAATCACCGCTCAGCCGACTGCTTACGCATCTACGCCAATATTCAGCGCCTGGCTGAACGGAAGGACGAACGTATCCTGGTCATCTATGGCGCGACGCATACGTACCTTCTAAAGACGCTGTTCGCTGCCAGTCCCCAATTTCAATTAAAGGATATTCAACCCTACCTCAGATAATATGAAAATATTCGATCTCCTGACCCGCTGTACGGGGCTTTTTTTTGCGGTACTGAAGCCTTATCGTTTAGACCTCTATAAATTTAAGTCACAATTTATTTCAACTTCATCAATTGTTGCGCCGCGCATTTTGTAAAATTCAATTGCTTTGTAATTCCAATTTGAGACTTGCCATTTTACCTTTTTGCAATTTTCATTTTTTGCTGTTTCTATTACCTTGTCTAATAATGCACTACCAATACCAAGCCCACGATATTTTTCTAAAACATACAAATCGTCCAAATAAACCGTTTTTCCTGTCCAAGAATAATAAGCGAAAAAATATGTCGCAAAGCCTACAATCTTATCTTTGTTCACTGCAATAAGACACTTAAAATAGTCTTTATCACTAATCAATTGAGAAGGTGTAACAATAACCTTTTCAGGTGTCTTTATAAAATCTGCAAATTCTATGATCAGTGAATAGACTTTTTCAAAATCATTTGGTTCTGCTATTCTAATGTTTACTGTCATGTACTTATTATTGACTAGCTATTTGTTATTCGTTTATTTTAGCAAGTGCTTTTTGGATGGTTAAATTGCCTACTACGTTCCAGAAAGGGTACCTCGGGCGGGCGCCTTATCCAAACCAAGATGGGAATGTCAGCTTCCCTTCGCAGGCCAAGTGTCCTTCGCAGCTCTCCAGGAGCCAGTTGCTGTAGCTAAAAATATCATACAAAAGGCTTACTAAGCCTGTTGACCCGTCATTGTCTAATATAGTATATTTTACAATAGCTTGTAGGGTCATCGTCAAAAGGGGTGAGGGGATAAGTTTTGTTCTGCTCTGTCAGATTAAAGATTAGAAGATTGGCTCGGAGAATATTGTCTTTGGCCTTAAAGAGATTGATCTTCAAAGCGATATGAGATGACGCTTTATTTCTTTGCATTTTAGTTAAACCGTATGATGCATGAATACATCTGCTGGCAACTGAAAATAGTCTTTCAATTTTTGAGCCATTTTTAAAGTCAATTCCCTCCGCCCAGAAAGAATAGATGACACATGTCCCTTTGAACCAATCAAAGATTCTAAATCTTTTGCTTTTATACCCCTTTCCTCCATTCTAAGTTTGATGGCGTCTATCGGATCTAATTGTGGTAGGACAATGTGCTTATCCTCATAATCCCTTACAAGAACAAGTAATAAATCGAGTTCGTCCCCCTCAGGCGTGCCTTCTATTGCTTGGAATATTTCCATAGTCCGCTTGACTGCCTTTTTATATTCAACTCCGGTTTTAATTACTTTCCAGTTCATTCTATTTGACTTTAATAATTCAATATGTTAATATCGAATTCAACGGTTGTCGTGTCTATTTTGTCATACTCCTTATGAGTTCCAAACCAAATGACATATGCAGCCGACTGTCGAAAATTAACCGATGCAACCAGTCTATAATCATTTCCTTTGATGTTGAAAATGACTCTATTATTAGCCACGATACTAGCACTGCCGTACACTGTTTTTAATTCATTGAAGTTGGTGCATGCTAATTTCGAGAATTCGTAGTACCATGTCAAAAGTGAAGTTTTAGCCTTGGGATACTTGTTAATATAGTACAGAATCGTCCCCTTGGCAATTACGTTCATGGGCTCAAAATTAAACAAAAGTTTTCAAAATGAAAACATATTTCACTAAACTGTTTCAATGTCACAAGCGTTTTTTTTAATGTGCGCAACTCTTGTCTTGGCCGAATTTCAAGGCCATTCTATAGTAAGGTCAGACAGCACACGAGCGTAGCCAATAGTTAATGGTAAGCTCCGTATTTTAAAAAAATCGTATCTTTGTAATTCATCTGATGATATGATGTATTATGGATAATGCCATTATAAAGAAGTCCTTGGCCTCTGAAATCGCGGATAAGGTAGCCGGGCAGATCGCCGCAGGGCGCTACAAAGTCGGTGAAAAGCTGCCCACAGAGCCTGCATTGATGAGGTACTTCGGGGTAGGACGGTCGACGATCAGGGAGGCCACCAAGAGCCTGGTCCAGCGGGGTTTGCTGCGCATCCAGCAGGGAGCGGGCACCTTTGTAGAGCAAACCACCGGCAGCGGTGAGCCCATAGAACAACGGTTAAAAAGGGCGGAGGCCCGGGATCTGGACGAAGTGCGGCAGTTATTGGAAATGAAGATCGCGGAGAAGGCGGCCATCAACCGCTCCCAGAAAGATATTATGGCGATAAAAGGCCACCTGGACGCGAGGAACCGGGCCGCCGTGGAAGGATTGATAGAAGCCTGCATAGACGCTGACATCCTTTTCCATGTGTCCATTGCCGATGCCTGTAAGAACGAAATCCTGGCCGATCTTTATCGGGCCACTTCCGTGCACCTGAAAAACTGGTTTTTGCGCATATATCCTGATACCCAGAGCTTCCTGGATACCCAGGACCTTCACGAACAACTTTTAAAGAATATAGTCGCCTGCGATTCCAAGGGGGCCTGGAATACCGTCTCTCTGATTATCGGGCGGTCGGAATAATATTTTTGTTATTAAATCATCTGATGTTATGATGTTTCGTAAATTTTTTGCTCCCCTGGCCATTGATGTAATGGCCAGGGCTAAAGTCCCTTCCGTGGCCATAGATCCTAAACAAGTAGCCGGCCAAACGGTATTTTCCATCTTGTTTACCATCAGCTTTGCGCACCTGATCAACGATATGCTGCAATCGGTGATCCCTTCCATATATCCCCTGATCAAGTCCCGGTTTCATCTTAGCTTCTCGCAAATCGGCATGATCACCTTTACCTATCAGATCACCGCGTCTATTTTGCAGCCCTTCGTGGGATCTTATACGGATCGCAGGCCTCGCCCTTATTCTTTGTGTATCGGAATGGGGTTTTCCCTGCTAGGTTTACTGGCGGCGTCTGTCGCTTCCAGCTTCTATAGTATATTGGTAGCCGTAAGCCTGATCGGGGTCGGTTCTTCGATCTTTCACCCCGAGTCTTCAAGGGTAGCGCACCTGGCCTCCGGAGGCAGGAAAGGACTGGCCCAATCCATCTTTCAGTTGGGAGGAAATGCGGGAAGCGCGATCGGTCCTTTGCTGGCGGCTTTGATCGTTGTACCCTACGGTCAATTTAACGTGATATGGTTTTGCCTGGCCGCTTTTGGAGGGATCATTGTTCTCTTTGGTGTAGCCGGTTGGTACAGGAGCCGATTGACACTGAACGCCCGCCTTCCTCGTATCTCAAAAGAAGGTCACCCGGCCTTCTCGCGGAAGAAGGTGCTTTTCTCTTTGTCCATCCTGTTGGTCTTGATCTTTTCCAAGTACTTTTACCTGGCCAGCATCACCAGCTACTACACTTTTTTCCTGATCGGAAAATTCCATCTCTCCGTTCAGCAATCTCAATTATACCTGTTTACTTTTTTGGGCGCAGTAGCCGCGGGCACATTGATCGGCGGTCCGCTGGGCGATCGGTTCGGTCGCAAGTATGTGATTTGGATTTCTATTTTAGGGGTAGCCCCCTTTACCATGTTGTTGCCATATGTGTCACTGGCGTGGACAGGCATCTTGTCGGTGATCATCGGTCTCATCCTATCTTCTGCCTTCTCTGCCATTCTCGTCTATGCTACAGAATTGGTACCCGGTAAGGTGGGGCTGATCGCGGGATTGTTCTTCGGCCTGGCCTTTGGTATGGGCGGTCTTGGTTCTGCTGTGCTGGGCAGGATTGCTGATATGACCAGCATCGGATATGTGTTTAAAATCTGTGCTTTTCTGCCATTGATCGGGGTCTTAACAGGACTGCTGCCGAATATTGAACGGAAGAAATAAGGGGTCGTTAGTGCCAAAGCCCGCTCGGGACCTCAAAATGTGACACACAATAAAAAACCGCCATACGGCGGTTTTTTATTGTGTGAATTCCATGAAGATCAATTTGTTCAACCCGTTTGCTCACTTAAAAATATCATCCGGAAGGTTCGTATTCGCTGTGGCGGAAGTAACTTTATACGTGATCGTTCTGGCATCTCTGATGTCCTGCTGGGTAAAAGGAATTTTCACGCCGGCTCCTATAGCGCGGTAGTCGCTGAAAGCCAAATGCGTCACATCCGGCGCATCGACATATTGCATGACCTTAAGGCCGGTTTTCTGGTCGTAGAAATATTTTACCTTAATACCGTCTGGCTGGCTTACCGTGATTAGGTAGACCGGGGCGCCGTCAATTATATGGTACCTGTCGTCGAGTTGCATCGTATAACCCGCCTGGGCGAAGTCAAGCTCAGGGAAAAGTTTGAAACGTGCTTTGGGCGGTGGCGGAGCCTTTATGTGCTGCGTTCCGCTCCGTTGCACAACTGTCATGCTGTCCCCATTGATTGCAATGTGCGAAGTAATGGTATTGGACTTTGGTATCGAAACCACCTGCAGGAATTTATCCCGCATTTTATACTGGTTCACTTTGATGAATACGGTGCCCTGCAAGGTGTCGGCCAAATTCACGGTCAGGTCTTTGATTGCTTTAACCTTGTCTTCACCGCCGATGGCATCGAAATAGGACCGTACAACCGATGAAGCCGTCACGTTTTTATCCATCGCGATCCCGCTCAAAGCATTGTTCTCCGGATTCACGTCCGGCAATGTATGGTCCGGATCGACCATGGCATATACGAGTTTCGAGGACGATCTGAAGGCAAAGGTCCATTTGCCGCCGCGTTGCCATATCTCGGCAGGCAGTTGTACGCGGGACACTTTACCGCTTTCCTCCTTTATTTCTATGGTCGCCGGCAATGCCATTTTCTCGTTGTTCGTGATGGTGATCAGCGTGCTTTTTGAGGAATCGTTATCTACATAATCGATGGCTTTTACTGCTTCGTCGAGTTTCCAGGTAGTGAAGAACCATTCGTGCCAAAACCAGCTCAAATCCTCCCCGCCGGCGTTATCCATCGTATGGAAAAAGTCCCAGGGTGTAGGATGTTTAAACGCCCAGCGTTTGATATAGGTGCGGAATGCGAAGTCAAAACGTTTTTCGCCCAGGATCTGCTCACGCAAAATGGTTAAGCCCAGTGCGGGCTTGTCATAGGCGGCATTTCCCAGGTAATCGGGCTGAATAACGTCGGGCGTGTTCATGATAGCATCGGCATCGTTGGTGAATACCTCCGGGGCTGCTTTTTGCTCGTCGGTTGCCTCCCAGTATTCGCCCTTGTTGAACACTTTGGTATCCACCTTATTGATGAACGTGTTGAATCCTTCGTCCATCCAGGCATATTTTCGCTCATTGGAACCTACGACCATCGGGAACCAGTTGTGGCCAAATTCATGATTGGTCACGTCCCATAGATCGCCGCCCTTGTTATCCGAGGTGCAGAATACAATACCCGGATATTCCATACCGCCTACCGTGCCTCCCACATTGGTGGCAACGGGATATGTGTATTCGAACCACTCGTTCGAATAAAGTTCAATACAGTTTTTTACATATTCGGTGGAACGGCCCCATGCCTCCTGCCCTTTGGCTTCAATGGGGTATACGGACTGGGCAAGCGCTTTTTTACCGCTTGGCAGGTTAATACGCGCTGCGTCCCATATGAAGGCTTTGGAAGCCGCCCATGACACGTCGCGGGCGTTTTGAGTATAAAAATGCCACGTAAGGCTGGCTCTTGCCGGGTAAAAGTTTTTATTGTTCAGGTCGAGGGAGTCTTTTATCATCAGCGTTTTATCGCTGCCAGCGGCGGCGGACAATCGCTGCTGTATGACAGGGGAATATACTTCGGTTGGATTCAGCAGCTTGCCGGAACCTACTACAACCATATTGGCCGGCGCAGAAATGGAATAGTCGAAATCTCCATATTCCAGGTAAAACTCAGAAGCGCCCAGGTAGGGAATGGTGTTCCAGCCACTCACATCATCATACACTTCCATGCGCGGGTACCATTGGGCAATTTCATATATCCAGCCATCTTTGTACAGCTTGCGGCCCATGCGGTCAGTGCCGTCTTCCGGTACTTTGAAGGCATACTCGATTTTTATTTGCAGTTTGGAACCGCCCGCATGCAGTGTGTCTTTTAACTTGATCTGCATCCGCGTATCTGTAACCAGGTAGTCAGCAGCCTCGCTTTTACCATTGCGGATGAGGGTAACCGATTTTATTTCATCGCCATCGGTAAAGCTTTTATTGTTAAACCGGCCTTTTTCCACCGGGCTCGTAGCCTCACTTCGCGAATCCTCGCGGTAAATGTTCTGGTCGAGCTGAAGCCAGAGGAAATCGAGCCCGCCGGGGCTGTTGTTGGTGTAAGTGATAAATGTGGTGCCACTGACGGTATGGCTGGCTGTATCCAGCGTTACATTCAGTGTATAGTCGGCACGGTTTTGCCAGTATTTGGGACCGGGCGCACCATTGCCTCCACGCAGCAAGGTTCCATCGGCGGCGTAAAACGTCGCCGGGAATGCCTGGTGCTGATCGTACTTTGAAGTTGTATCCTGTGCAAACGCAGCAGCCGAAAAAAGACAGGCCGACAGGCTTAACGTAAGTTTCAGTAAGGTCATATATTAGTTTTCTTTACCTTGGAAGACGCCGGTTGTTGCATCCTTGATTTGAGGATGAATGGTGATTGGATGGGCTTTATGGGCAACCATTGAAGCCCACTTTTGTGAGTTGAAATTGTTATACCAGATCCAATCGTGGCTACCGCTGTACTGCG
>Ga0302303_10001843_pt1 | contig 13255 bp, 10 predicted proteins | sample III_Palsa_E2_1_FD_194542 | JGI IMG/M metagenome (GOLD analysis project Ga0302303, IMG submission 194542) | Peat permafrost microbial communities from Stordalen Mire near Abisko, Sweden - III_Palsa_E2_1 | ecosystem: Environmental > Terrestrial > Soil > Palsa > Peat permafrost | place: Sweden... | reverse complement strand
GGTTATTAAAAAAACCAAGGTCTAACGCTACGTTCAGCGATTTTTTTACCGCCCAGCTATAATCAGGATTGTAAAGGTTAAACGGAGAAGTTGGTGAAATACCCTGGAAAGCAGGAAAATATTGGATAGTTTTATATAAAGAAAGAAATTGGTATGCATATGCACCGTCAGTTCCCGAAGTACCATAGCTTCCGGATAATTTTCCGAAACTCATAAAAGGTAAAGCTTTAGCAACTGCCTTTTCTTCAGTAAATATCCAGCCTGCACCAGCGGAGCCAAAATCACCAAACTGGTGTGTAGGGCCAAAATTGCTGGAGCCATCCCGCCTTCCTGTTAAGTTAAGTATAAACTCACTGTTATAAATATAATTAAGCCGGGCAAAACCTGCACTATATCTATAAATATCGTAGGTATCCATATTGTACACCGATGTTTGCGGAGCATCGTTAACTGAATTGAGAAGGAAATCACTTGAATAACCGGATGCATCAACTTGGGTTGAGTTGGATACGTTTTTTTTGTAGGTACCACCTACCAAGGCGCTAAAAATACCCCGGCCAATTTTTTTGGTATAATTAATTTGCGGCTCTATATTAACCGTTTGAAAAGTGGTAACACCAAAGTTTGATTGCCTGAGAACAAACCCCGCCGGGTTTTGTGCAGCAGCCGGCATTTGAGAATTTTCATTAGTACTATTCCGGTTATAACCCATATTGGCGCTAATGGTTAACCCTTCAAGCAATTTATAGGAAATATGAAATGCGGTATTAAAATTATAATTCTGAAGATAGGTAGGTTCCTGCAGGCCGGCATAAAATTGGTCGGTGGTTAAATCAACCCCCTTGTAGTTCCAAATTAAATTGCCGGAAGGGCCTAATAAATTTGGCAAATTGGGAGGTAAAACTACATCAGACCCGCCATCAAATCCCGAGGAGTTATTTTGGTCATATCCAAAATCAGTTGTTAAATCAACTGAGAACCGGTTATCAGTTGAGCCATGATGTAAACTGCTATGAAGTGTATACCGTTGATCGGCAAAATCACCGGGATAATCATAGGTTGATTTGTCGTAGCCGGTTGAAATAATAAAAGTATTGTTAGCCGTACCGCCCGACAGGCTGCCATGGACATCTGTATTACTGGTATTTTGGCCATAAATAGCCTTTTCCCAATTAGTATATTTGTTCTGATCGAAAATTGTAAGGTCGGGTGCATAAGCCCCGGTATAATCATTCGGGTTACTATTTGGTGTTAAGCCGTCAGCAGCAAGGGCATTTTCTCTCAATTGCACATATTGCTGCGTATTCAACATTTGAACAGGATGGCTGGCCGAATTGAATCCTGTGTTTACAGTCAGATCAAAATTAGTGGGGCCGGCTTTCCCTTTTTTAGTGGTAATAAGGATAACGCCATTAGCTCCTTGTGTACCATAAATAGAGGTTGCGTCGGCATCTTTAAGAACAGTGATACTTTCAATGTCAGCAGGGTCAATATTGTTAAAAGGGCTAATACCTACCTGCGCGCCGTTATTAACACCACCTGTATAAGTTTGTGCAGTAACAAGTGATGCCAGTTGATTGACATTATTATTTTGTGCAGCAAACGGAACACCATCTACTATAAATAAGGGTTGGTCATAGGGTTTAGTAGGATTTGCGATGGTATTATTCAAATTTGGAAAAACATTCAAGCTATTTTGCCCCCTAACCTGAACTAATACCTGCGATCCTGGTATACCACTTGTTGCGGTTATATTAAGGCCGGCAACCTGCCCTTGCAATGCAAGTAAAGGGTTGCTTACAGGTTGTTTTTCGATATCTTCGGCGGTAACGGTAGTTACAGATCCAACATTAAAACGTTTGGATTCGGTGCCGTAAGCGATAACCTGGATTTGATCGAGTACCGAAGATGAATTATGCAATACCAAATTGAGCGACAAATCACTGCCATTCAAATCCACAACCTTTTCAAGTTTGTCATAGCCAACATAGGTAATCACCAATGTGTAACGTTCCTGCGGTAACTTATTAAGTTGAAATTCGCCTTTATTATCGGTGACGGTACCATAAGAGTATCCTTTTATGCTAAGGATTACGTTTGCACCTATTATGGGTTGGCCCAGGCTATCAATAACCTTGCCGTGTACATCGGCAGGGAGGGCTAACAGCTTGGCTGCTTTGTCTTTTAAGTTTTCAAACAAGGATGGTTGCTGGTTTTTTACCACCACGGTTTTATTCACCACCTCATAAGCCAAAGGGGATTGAAGTATAACATCTAATACATCTTTTAAATCCGCGTTTTTTACATTAATGGTAACCGGCCCGGCTTTTTCAACCAGCCCGTTATCAATTAAAAAATCGTACCCGGTTTGCAAACGGATATCTTTAAAAACTTTTTCAAGTGAAACCTGCTGTTCATTTAGCGTAACTTTTTGAGCCGCGACTCTTGCGCTGACTTGCAAAATGGCTATCGTTATAATGAATGCGGTTAACTTCATGATCCTGAAAAGCTGATTTAGCGGCCGCCTACGGGATTTAAGCGCCCGCTTAGTTAATGGGTAAAAATTCATACATTTGTTAATGTTTGGGTTAAGTAGTTAAATCATTAGTTGCAATTAGTTTTTTATCTAAGGGAACCCAGATATCAGCCGGCGGTGTTAGCGCACTTCCGGCTTCTTTATGGGGCACTTTTTTGTTTTATCGCTGTCCTGCTATTACCATAACCCTCCTTCCGTTAATTTCGAAATGGACTTTATTTGTAGCTTCAAACATTTGAAGCACTGCAGAAATATTGTGCGACCGGGAAATCATACCGTCTAATTCCAGGTTTTCGACATTATCTTTATAGGTTACGTCAATATTATAAACACGGGCCAATTCCCGCATAATGGAATGAAGGTTTTGCTTGTTAAAATCAAAATCGCCGTTAATCCAGGCCGTTTCATGGTCAATATCGGCTTGCTGTGTAGTAAGATTGGTTGTAGCTAAAGTTTGCTGCCCTGGGTTTAATAAAACTCTTTGTTCATTTTTGCTTACCGCTACGCTTCCTTCTATCAGGGTAGTCTTTATCGCTGGTTCGTCATCGTAGGCTTCAACAATAAAATGGGTGCCAAGGTCTTTTGTTACCTGCCCTTTTGTTGTAGCATAAAAAGGTTGATTTTTGTTATACTTAACTGCAAAATATACTTTCCCGGTTGTAGCTACATTTCTGGTTTTACCGGTAAAGGCAGTTTGATAGGTGATAGAAGATGCTGCTTCGAGCTTGGCCAGGGTGCCGTCGGGAAGTAGCAGGCTTACAACTTTGCCGCCGCGCGGGTTTGTTAAGGTATTATACGGGGCGTCAACCGTTTTTGCATTGCCCGCACTATAACTAATATTACCTGTCGTATCTTGTTGAATCGTTACATTACCCTGTTTAGCGAGAATGCCATTATTATTGCCTATAATTATTTTGTGCCCGTTAGCCAGAGTGAGATAAGGTTTGGCAGAGCCCGGTACAATATCATTAGCATATTCGGTTTTTGATATTGTGTTTTTATGAAGATAGTGGTAAAGGCCGAATGAAAGGAAGGCCAAAATAACTGCTGCAGCTGCATAACGATAGATTTGCGGCCATATAGTTTGCTGTTGGGGCTGTATCTCTTCCTGAATCCTTGCAAATAAGGCTGCCTTTTTTAATTCTTCATCTTTTATCTGGGTTTCCCCATCATTTTGCAGTGAATTAAACCAATTATTATAACGGGCAATTTCTTCGGGGGATGCTCGTTTATTTAAAATTTTATTGGCTAAAGCAATAAGTTCGTTTTTATCCATGTTTAAATCAGTGAAATTCGCGGTTTACCCGCAAATACACTCATTAGGCACATGAACTAATGGTAGGGCCCAACCGGAAACAAAATAATTGTTAAATAATTGTTAAAAAAAGAAACACATCCAAAAGTTCATCCGGCCAAGTGAGGTCCTCAGCTTTTTCAGGGAAATATTCATTTGATTTTTGACGGTTTTTTCGGATAATCCCATTTGTTGCGCAATTTCTTTATGGGACAAATGTTCATTGCGGCTTAGGTGGAATATTTTTTGCGCCTGGGCTGGTAAATCTTCAACAAACTGGTCAATAATCGCTTTTAGTTCTTTTACTTCTAAGCTGCTCTCAGCAAATGTGAGCCCTTCCTTGTCAAATCCCAACTCCGCAATTATCTCTGCGCGGAATTTCCCCTGGCGGATCACATTCAGCATTTTAAATTTTACAGCAGTAATCAAATAAGGTTTTAAGGAAATGATGGATAGCTGTTCGCGATTTTGCCACAGCCATACAAATACATCCTGTACAACATCTAAACAGGCTTCGTCATCTTTCAGCACATTAAATGCAGAACGGTAAGCCGATTGCCAATGCCTGTTATAAATTTCAGTAAACGCAGCTTTATCACCGGACCTTAAATAGTCCACCAATTCCGAATCGGAAAGAGTTGAGTGAGGCTGCATAATAGTTTAATTATGACGAATATACCGAATAATAAATATTAAAAAAATACTTTGGGCTTTTTTGCAGGCAATATTTCACCGAAAAGTGTCCGGATTATTACTAGTAGCAAATATGCGGGTATCTTATTGTTTTGTCTTATTTCAGTCAATACAGCTTCAGTTACCCTAACGCAAAAGTTGTGAGCATAAAAAAAGGAAACACTCAAAATGAGTGTTTCAATCTTAGACTGCGAAAATGGAATATTAGGAAAAGGGATGTTGGTAGCACATAGGTTGGCAACCTAAAATATTTTTCTGGTTAAGCGCGCCTTATTGGTCAAAATGTTTTGTTATAAATTTCACTCAAAATTGCAAAAATCATGAATTATGTTTAAATTAGTGTTGGATTTGCAATAGTAAAATTCAGGTGAGTAATTCATGTAGATGGATGATCTCAAGAGTGATAAGTAGTTGAAAATCATTAACATGTAGGGGTGGGTTCAAATCCCTCCCTCACCGCTGTGTCGATAACGGCTGGTTAAGAGTGCGTTCGTCAGTTTTTCCCTTTATCAATAGAATCTTTAGCCAAATTGGAATATATCGTTTTGGATGGCGTATAATACAAGACCGGTCCTGGATTTTAGGTTTAATTTGAAAAAGAGGGATTCGCGGTAATTGTCGACGGTACGGGGGCTTACATGCATTTGGTCAGCAATTTCCTTGTAGGTTAATTCCGAGCAGCACAATTTCATGAATTGTAGCTCATTTTTCGAAAATCCCGGTTGCTCCGTGGTGTTAGTGATAGATCGTATCAATTTGCCGGAGACCAACTCATTGATGTATACCCCTTTTTCATTTACGGTCGTAATTGCCGTTAAGAGTTCCCTGGGTTTTGATTCTTTAAGTATATAACCGCCCGCTCCGGATTTTATCATTTGAATTACAGCCTTATCATCCTCAAACATGCTCAATGCCAACACCTTGATGCCCGGATATGTTTCTTTGAGCCACCTGGTGGCGGCATAACCGTCCATTACGGGCATATTTATATCCATCAGGATTACATGTGGCAAGGGATGGGCAGAGAGCATACGCTGCATTTGTTCGCCATGCTCTGCTTGAAAAACAACCTCAAGCTCGGTGAATTCATTCATAAGCGCTGCAACGCCATTCCTGAAAAGGGTGTGGTCGTCAACTATTGCGATCTTTATTTTTGCTGTTTCCACGTTTTATGGGTAGGGAACTATAATGGTTACTTCAGTGCCATTGCCGGGCGTTGATTGAATATCAGCTTCGCCTTTAATGATCTTTGTTCTCTTTCGGATATTTTCCAGTCCCATGCCCATCGACTGGCTCGTCAAATTGGTGCTGTCGAAACCTATGCCATTATCGGTTACCAGTAATTTTAACGAACCACCGGCATAGCCCAGGTCAATAGTGATTTGACTAGCTGCGGCGTGTTTAATGATATTATTCAAAATTTCCTGTAACACCCGAAAAATGATCAGGTCTTTGTCCGCATTACTCGCGGCGGGCAATTCCTCTGCCTGGTTATATTCCACCTGGTGTTTGCCCGACTTTTCTATCCAGTTGATTTGGTAACGGATCGCTTCCGGCAACCCTGAAACGATGAGCTGATCACCTTGCAGCAACTTGCCCAGCAGCCGCATCTCTTTTATGGAACGAACCGTAAGGTCAATTACTGTCTCAATTTTTTGACCTGCATTAGCGGTATTTGCTAATTCAATAGAATTTAAAGTTAACGAAGTGAGGCTTAGTAGTTGACCTATATTGTCATGAAGGTCGGCTCCGATCGTTTGCATTGTCTGTTCCTGAACTTCGAACTGGGTTTTCAATAAAATATTTTGAAAGTTAGCCAGATCTACTCTATGAACTTTTTTCCGGTTGTGGTACAGCACGGCCGTGACGATGATAATGGCAATCAGCAGTATAAAAAATATGCTGATCAGCTCTATTGAATTAAAAATTTCCTGTTTTGAAGAAAGCATATTGAACCGCTAATTATACAGACATACAAAATTACATTTAGTGGATTGAGAAAAAATCCATATTTCTTGGCGGCAGTAGCAGGATCCACATGGAGCAATATCGGGTACAGCCCCAATATGGTAAAGACACCGCCATAAAAAATCAACACGCCTACGGACACCCAGAACTCTGGTATTTTATAGATTGGCAGCGAAATTTCATCATCGATGTTAAACAGTAAATGCGTAAAAACGATGAAGAGTAAAAAGCCTTCCAAATCAATATTCCAGGTTACCAATCCCATATATAGTGCCTGGGACTGAAATACCATAAATGCTACTGCGATACTGAAAACAAAAAAACAGGCCACCGATAGCATGGCCCAACGTTTTGTCTTTATGACGGGCTGTGATTTCCAGTAATACAGGCAAAAAAGCATATACTCGGTTGGTATAAAAAGGTCATAAAGAAAAACGTAACGTCCATTTAAAATTAGCGCTAGCACTTCGAATAAAAGCGTCAAAATAAGAAGGACAACCATGGCTATCGATTTTTTATCTCCTTTTTTATAGGCGATATACGCCAACGTCGCCGCAAAAATCAGCAAGCCAAAATAAAAGAGATAAAAAGGCGAGAACATAGCAAAAGGTTAAGGGTCAATAATAATTTAAATGTAATTAAAATTACAAATAAACGCTATTTTACATTAACCTTCCCCTGGCCTAAATCGCTGACTGCTAAAAGTCTAACAGCCCTTTCTGGCCGGTTGCAATATTCAGAAGGACAAACCGCTTATAGAATGCTGCATTTTCTTCAGGGATTTCTTTCGCTTCGGTACTATGCAAGTCAAGCGTATAAGGTGGGGTAACATATTCGCCCCCGAGCGATTGCATAGCTACGCTAGTGACCCCTGGTGCTGGCAATTCGTCTTTGGGGCTTTCCGTACTTGCCCACTTTACTGCATTTTTAACATTGTAGCGTAGATCGTACCCGCTACCGTCGACACCGATAGTCACAAGCGATAATGGTGCTTCTGCATCATCTTTTTTCAGGCACAGGTACCCTCTTATTCCTTCGCAACCGGGCTGGCTTAATATTTTTAAAGCGAAGTCCCTGTCAATTGTCATCCCATAGTTCAATGTAACCAATTTGTTCAGAAACTTTCTTGCATTTTGATATCGCTCTTTTATGTCAGCGTGTTCAAGGCTATCAATGTCTTCCGGGCCGTACGCGTCATGTACTTCAGCATAAAGGGCACTGATAAAATTAATAGCCAGGTTTGCATCAATCGGCCTGCCCTGGGGGCCCGGGGGTATCGTTGGCACATCCGGCATGTTTATACAAAATTCTTTTTCCGCTATGGTGTCGGATTTTTCTTCATAGCCGGTAGGGGCGTCCGCTTTAAATTTTCGAATGACCGTCTGCCAATCTGTACAAGTTTTTTTTGGAATTTTCATGATTTTTTTGGGTTTAAATTTTAATCAAAGCAACGGAATTATTTGGAGATAACGAACGTATTTTCAGCCTTTTAATACCGTAAAATCACCCTTTAAAAAAGGCTATATCTACGGCCTGGCAATTTTAAATCGATGCTGAGATTTGGTTAACAAATTCACAATTAAATCTCAAAATCATGAACACAATTAAAGTACCTGTCCGCGCCGGCGATTTTACCCTAAAGCGCACACTTAAATTTTTTCTTCCTGTTTTATTTTTAACCTTTTCGTTTACAACGAGGGCGCAGGAAATGCCATCGGCGATGACTGGGTTGGGGATACAGCAATTAGTATCAACAACCATCAATAACCTTACCAACGCCGCTACAACTTTACTGGGAAACGGATCGATTGTGATCAACGGCGCCAGCGGGAATATAAGCGCCCTGCTCAATCAATTCAATACGTCTATAAAAGACAATGTATCTACCCCGTTGGCACAGTTGTCCGACAACGTAAAAAACCTGGGTAACCAGTTGTTCTCTGTATGCACTCGGCTGAATACAATTTTGACCCAGCAACAGAGCTGTTTGCTTTTGAATGCACAGGTAGTGATTGCGAGCGTTCAAACGGTAACATCAGAAATTAAAAATGGGATCCCGTTTATCTCAAAAGACAGCCCCCGGTTAAGTTATTTTCAATTTGACGGACATTCTCCCACGATCGTGCCGCAAACTGGTGGGAGGGTTAATATTATCGGTTATGACTTGTGGCCAGGAAGCGTGCCACCTGTGGTTACCATATACGATGAAGCAAGGAGTAAAGTGTTGATGCAAATTACCCCGAACCGCAGCGAAAACAATAATAGTTTTTCCTTTCTTTTCGATGCTGCTAAAATTGACGCCCTTGCAGGCCAAACTTTACAGGTTGAAGTAGAGCCTAAAGAAAAGGTATTTGGCCTTTTTGTCAGATCATTGGGAAAATTCTATTTGCCGATCAGCTTGCCCTCTACTTTAACCACCGAACTGAAAATAGTCGCACACGCCCAGTATACTTATCAAAAAGATACAACCGCCATACTCGATTACCGGGATTTTAACTTCGATAATTCTTCCTGCGGGAACAAGGCAAATGTGTCCCATACGGAAACCTGGGTTTTGCCCCAGGGTGCGAGTATCTTAAGTGTCAGCTTTCAGCGCCCCGCAGATGTACGAAATGACAATAACATCAATGTAACGCCGGTAGGTAGCTCAATAACAGCTGCCGGATGGATCGATGCGCCGACTTGTTTTGATTTCAAGATTCCTCCTTTCGGTCCGACTATCCAAAGGCTATTTCATTCGGCCTTTTGGCATGCTTCGATAGCGCCTAAAATAGGTTTTAAGAAAAATGTCACCCTTTTAACATCGGCTGAATCAGCCTTCGTCAAAATGGATCCCCAAACCACAAACCTTTTCGTTAACTTATCCACGCCGCCAGCGCCCGTTACTTCAGTTGTTTTTTGGTTCGATATTATACAACAAACCGGGAACACCAGTACAACATTATATAGCAGTGCTAAATCATCAGGTAGCTTTGCCGATGATTGGAAAGGCCTATCTATCAACGCCGTCTTAAATACGGCCTCGGTAAACAGCACAAATGAATTGCAACTAAAAATTTCACAAGCCCAATGTGGATTTTAATAACTTTATTAATTAAACGCTTATCCAAATAAAAAAATCTTTTTTCTGATCTCGGCCCTGCTTTTATGCAGCGCGGGCGCTTTTGTCCAATGCGAAAATGATGAATTATGTTTAAATTAGTGTTGGATTGCAGTAGTAAAAATTCGGGTGAATGATTTATGTAGGTGAATGATTTCAAGAGTGATAAGTAGTTGAAAATCATAATATTTAAGGATGGGTTCGAATCCTCCCTCACCGCCAAAGAAAATGCCGACCGTTGATAGACGGCCGGCATTTTTTATTTTAAAGAATCATCAATATCACTTTTTAGGAATTACAATTTCCAATCCGGCCTTTCAAAGTGGCAGGTGTAGCCGTATGGGTTTTTCTGCAGATAATCCTGGTGCTCTTGTTCAGCATCCCAAAAGTCGCCCGCGGGAACAACCTCGGTAATAATTTTGCCGGGCCATTTGCCCGAGGCTTCCATTTCAGCTATCAATATGGTAGCGGTATCACGTTGCGTTTCGTCTAAATAAAATATGGCAGAACGGTAGGAGGCACCAATATCATTTCCCTGTCGGTTCCGCGTTGTCGGGTCATGTATCTGAAAAAAATATTCCAGTAGTTTGCGGTAAGATAACGTATCAGGGTCAAAAGTTATGGCAATGCCTTCGGCATGGTTGCCGTGGTTGCGATAAGTAGCGTTTTTTACTTCGCCGCCGGTATAACCAACTATAGTAGAGGTTACGCCCGGCAATTGGCGGATCAGTTCTTCGACGCCCCAAAAGCAGCCGCCGGCTAGTATGGCTTTTTCTGTATTCATATGTAAAATTAAAGGTATTATTAATAATTTAACCAACTAAAAGTAATTTTGATTTTCAAATGAATTTAAAACTAAAAATAATCGCCCTGCTTGCGGCATTGGTGTTGTGCAGTTCATTCAGTAAAAAGGACTACACCTGGCTGGCCATTGGCGATTCGATAACTTATCTTAACGATCATACAGATGAAACCGGTAACCGTGTAACGCGCGGTTATTTAACTGATGTGGTAGCTCATTTTGATAACCTGCATTATATTAATAAAGGCTATAACGGCTGGACATCGGGCAACATTGCCGAACATATCGACAGCCTTGGATTGGTAAAAGCTGATATTTATACTGTTTTTTTGGGGACAAACGATTGGGGGCGGGGCAGGCCGTTGGGCAGCTTAAATGATTATATTACTGATAAAGGGAATAGCACCGTTTATGGTTCATTCCGCATTATCATTAATAAAATACATAACCTTAACCCGGAGGCGAAAATACTTTTAATAGCACCCATGCAAAGGGCTGATTTTGTTTATATAGGCGGCGCGACAAACAATGCTTACGGCTCGTATAAACCAAAAAACGGCCAGTCACTTGAGTCTTTTGCCGTCGCCATAGATTCAATTGGCGTTTACGCGCATATTCCGGTGCTCGACCTGTACCATAACAAGGCATTAAGTTTTGGTAACCTTGTAAAATTTAAACGTTTAAAAGACCCGGCTTCGGGTTTGTATAAGAATTACACGTACCCCGAAGCTGCCAGCATTCCTTTTAACCCGCTGGTTGATGATTATCCTTATCCGCCAGCGGCCATTAACATAACTTATGATGGTTTGCATCCTTCGGATAAAGGCAACCTTGTTATTGCCGACGCGATTATAAAAGCTTTTGAATCATTCCGTTTGTTATGGTAATTACAGCGTTGTATTAGCCCGGCTTACTCATGGGCTAAAGCTAAATTATCGGGCCACAGCAAATAACGCATCGAATAGCCCAACAAAACACCTAATTGATGAAATTGCAATTTAACAATGGATTATTTTTAAAATTCAACTATATTAGCAGATAACAGTTGAATTATGCTAAGTAAATAACTTCGTGTAAAACAGACTATTAACTATTGATTAATCGCTCTCAGTTTGCAATTTTGGAAAGTAATAAACCTATCACTTCTGTAGCCCTTTTAATAACACACTTTAACAGGGTGAAGTCTCTTGAAAGATTATTACTTAAATTAAAAGAAACCGGGTTAACGTTTAAGCAACTCATCGTATCCGATGGCGGAAGCCGCCCGGAAATATTAGATGAGGTGCAAAAACTTAAATTGCAATATAATTTTACCCTCATCACCACCCCTGTAAATATAGGCCTCGGCCATACCATTAACGTAGGGGTAAATGCGGCCGATACACCATATATCTTATACATCCAGGAAGATTTTTTCCCGAAGCACGCGTTTGTAGAAGTACTTAACAATGCCTTACAGATTATGGATGAGGAAGAAGAATGGGATATTATCAGGTTTTATTCCTTCCCCTGGGCAAAATTCCCTTATTTAAATTCGTATAAAAAAGGTTTTTCCGAAATGCTGTTCCGTTTACGTCCATGGTATATTAACCATCATAAATTTTATGTGTATAGCGATCATCCTCACTTACGCCGGAAAAGCTTTAGTGATAAATTCGGGCGCCACCTCGAGATATTAGATGCTGATAAAACTGAACTAAGCATGTGCCGGTCTTTTCTTAAACAAAAAGGCCGGGGATTATATTACGAGGATTATACCGAACTTTTTGAGCACAAAAACAGCCAGGAAGAGCCGGGCCAGGAACGGCCGCATAAACAGAAAATGAAAAAATATGCCGAAATAAAGGCATTGTATTGGTTTTACCTTAAATATAAAACCTTTAAAGAAACCGTAGATTATATCTTTGATATATGAGGCCCTATATTTATCGGCGATATTGCAAAATAATTCATGAGCAATAAAAAAACGGCTATACATGGTGCCAAGTGGACTACCGTATCAACAGGTTTTAATGCATTGCTCCAGTTTATACAGGTAGCTATTATTGCCAGGATATTGGGGCCATCGGCTTTCGGTATTGTAAGTATCAGTACGCTTGTAATTACATTTCTAAGCATATTTGTTCATTTCGGGTTTGCAAATTCTATAATTTATAAGCAGGAGAACGATAAAAAAGCGCTATCGACCATATATTACCTCAATATAATAATGGGGATAGTAATGTTTTTTTTAATCTATTTATGCTCACCGCTTCTTATCGCTTATTACAAAGAACCACGTTTGGCCGAAGTATTAAAAGTATCGGCATTTTACTTCCCTATTATTTTCCTGGGGCAGATATATAATACCATTTTAGAAAAAGAGCTAAAATTCCGCTCATTAGCGCTCATTGATATATTCACATCCATTTTAGGCACGTCAATAACCATTTTTTTAGCCTACAGAAATTATCAGGCCATGGCATTGATATACGGGCTGTTGGCAGGCCAGCTTATCAGGATGATATTTCAGAATATTTTAGGCCGGAAATATTTTTCGCCCATACTATTTTTCAATATCAATACCATCCGCGACCATTTAAAATTTGGCGTGTTTAATGTTGCCGATAGTGTTTTAGGCTTCGCGAACAGTAATATAGATACCATTTTAATTGGGGGGCTTTTGGGTGTAAAAGATTTAGGTTATTACACTATTGCATCGCAAATAGCGGTTTACCCGGTTGTACGCATCTGCCCCATAATTATACAGGTTTGCTACCCCATAATGGCAAAAATGAAGGATAGCCTCGACGCGTTAAAAAGCGCTTACCTGCAAATTGTTGAATTAATCTCCTTTTGTATTATTCCTTTAACAGCAGGTTT
>Ga0302303_10001841_pt1 | contig 13258 bp, 12 predicted proteins | sample III_Palsa_E2_1_FD_194542 | JGI IMG/M metagenome (GOLD analysis project Ga0302303, IMG submission 194542) | Peat permafrost microbial communities from Stordalen Mire near Abisko, Sweden - III_Palsa_E2_1 | ecosystem: Environmental > Terrestrial > Soil > Palsa > Peat permafrost | place: Sweden... | reverse complement strand
AAACACTCACCCCAACAGTGGGCGCAAGGGGAGCCCACCCATAATAATCGGGACTTTGCCTCCAGGCTACCCAGGCAGGAGCCCATTGGTAACCCGGGACCCAGCACCAACCGTAATTGTCGTCAAAGAACCACCGTCCATAATGGAAAGTCGCCCAACCCCAGGGATAATCTGATACCCATGTCCACCCTTCATTTGAATAAACCCAATGGCCTGCGGTGCTGTAAGGCTTGAAATCAGGACCTGCATTGGGTATCCACACATAGCCCGTCCCAGGATAATCCACCCATTGACCGTATGGGCTAAGGGCGTCATAAAATGTCTGGTAAGTAATGGCGGGAGGAGGGGCAGGAGCATCTTGCACTCTAGGCGGAGGCGCCTGATAAACGGGGGTCTCACTTTGCACCACCACGTGGGTGGGACCACAGGCTACGACCAACAATGCCAAGCCTGAACTCAGAATAATGAATACTCTCTTCATAAAAAGGATAATAGTAGTTGTAATGATGGACTCTCTCAATACGGCAAAGTAAAGCCATTACCGTTTAATTAACACTGCATACAGCCATTTTGGGGCCAAATTCCACCCGATCCAGTTTCCTTTCCATTCCCCGAATCTGTTATCTTTGCGGCTTTGGCTATTTTTATATTCTATTTATATTATGACGATCTCATACCATTGGCTAAACGACTATTTACCCACGGTCCTGGACCCGGAAAGGCTATCTAAAATACTCACCTCTATCGGATTAGAGGTGGAAACGCTGCACCATTATGAAGAAGTCACCGGGAGTTTGAAAGGGCTGGTGGCGGGAGAGGTACTCGAATGTGCCGGGCACCCCAATGCAGACAAACTAAAGCTGACGAAAGTAGACATAGGCACGGGGACCCCATTGCAGATCGTATGCGGAGCACCCAATGTGGCCGCCGGGCAAAAGGTCGTGGTAGCCACTATTGGAACGACCATCTATCCGCTAAAAGGGGAACCCCTGACAATGAAGGCGGCTAAGATCAGGGGCGAATTAAGCGAAGGCATGCTTTGTGCGGAAGATGAATTGGGGCTGGGAGAAAGCCATGCCGGTATCATTGTGCTGCATTCAGACACTCCTGTAGGGACGGCAGCAGCGGATATCTTTTCCCCCTATACGGATTGGATCTATGAGATCGGCCTGACCCCCAATCGTATGGACGCCATGAGCCATTTGGGCGTTGCCAGGGATGTTTGCGCGTATCTTACCCACCATGAAAGAAAAACGTATTTGGTAAAGTCCCCCTTCCAGTCGGCATTCACCATAGACAACCAAGACCTGCCCATCCGCGTAAAGGTGGACAATCCTGCCGCCTGCAGGCGTTATTCGGGAGTCAGTCTGACCAGCGTAAAAATGGGCTCTTCTCCCAAATGGATGCAGCAAAGGCTCAAAGCCATTGGCGTCAGGCCCATCAGTAATATTGTTGATATTACCAATTACCTGTTACATGAAACTGGACAGCCTTTGCATGCCTTTGATGCGAGCCGTATTACCGGAAATACGGTTATTGTAAAGAACCTTCCGGAAGGCACTCCTTTTGTGACCCTGGATGGTAAAGAACGGAAACTAAGCGCAGAGGACCTCATGATCTGCAATGCCACGGAAGCCATGGCCATCGGAGGCGTCTTTGGAGGCCAGCATAGCGGGATCAATGACCATACGACCTCCATTTTCTTAGAAAGCGCCTGGTTTGAGCCCATCGGCATCCGAAAGACTTCCCTTCGCCACGGCCTCAGGACGGACGCAGCGACCCGTTTTGAAAAAGGGGTGGATATCTCCGGAACCCTGTCTGTGTTAAAGCGTGCGGCTCAGTTGATCAGGGAGATCGCCGGCGGCCTGGTGTCTTCCGACATCACAGATGTTTATGAACACCCGGAAGAGCAAAGCGTCGTCTCCCTCAAATATCATTATTTGAAAAAATTGAGCGGCAAGAACTACCACCCCGACATGGTAAAAAACATATTGGTAAGCCTCGGCTTTGCTTTATGCAGGGAAACCATTGATGAAATAACGGTCGCGGTGCCTTATAGTAAAACGGACATCCATCTGCCTGCCGACCTGGTAGAAGAAATCATGCGGATAGACGGGCTCGATAATATTGACATTCCAACGGCCATCCGCGTAACACCTTCGGTGGAAGCGGATCATACTTCTTTCTCTCTGAAGGAGAAGACGGCGGCCTACCTGGTCGGATTGGGATTCAATGAGATCATGACCAATTCTATTTCCAACAGCGCGTATTTTGAGTCCTATGAAAAGGATACCACGGTACGTCTGCTGAATAGTCTCAGTATTGAGCTGGACATGCTCCGTCCGTCCATGCTGGAAACCGGGCTGGAGGTGCTGGCGTACAACCTGAACCGGAAAAATCTGCACTTGCGAATGTTCGAGTTCGGGAAAACCTACCGGCAATTCCCGGAACTAAATAAGGTCGGCCCGCTAATAGAAAAAAGCCCTACCCCTTACCAGGAATCAACCCACCTGTCTCTCTACATCACCGGGTCTACCCGTGAGAATACCTGGCACCAAAAAGGAGAGAAAACTGATTTTTATTATGCCAAGGGGCTAACGGAGGCCTTATTAAAGATGTGTGGCCTTAGCGCTTTCACCCAAAGCATGGAAGCTCCTTCGGAAGGACTGTCCGAATCGGTCGTTTACTCCTACAAAGAACAGCCCATTGCCAGAACGGGGCAGGTCTCCAAAGGAATAGCGGATCGTTTTGATATCAAACAGGAAGTCTTTTTCATGGACATCAACTGGGACCTGGTCACACAACTGTTCGCGAAACAAGCTATCCTTTATAAAGAAGTCAACCGGTTCCCATCCGTGGAGCGCGATCTCGCCCTGATCGTTGGGGAATCCATTCCCTATTCCAGGATCGAGCAGGTGGCCTTTCATGGTAAAATCCGCAAACTAAGATCGGTATCCCTGTTTGATATTTTCCGCAGTGACAAGATCGGAGAAGGGAAAAAATCGGTGGCCCTTAGCTTCACCTTTCAGGATGACGAAAAGACGCTAACGGATAAAGAGGTTGACAGCATGATACAACAGCTCATGCGGGCCTTTGAAACAGAACTCGGGGCAGAGATCCGCAAGTAACGGTCTCCGATGCCCTACTAAAAATACAAACGCCCTTATGTCAGACACACAGGTAAATGTGGAGCGGGTCCAACAAAAATTGCAATTGCTCATCAGGCAATTGAATGCCCTGCGTAAGGAAAATGACAAGTTGCAAAAGGAGGCTGCTCAATGGAAGCAACAGGAAGTGGTCCATCGGGAAAACATCAGACAGCTTACCCGTCAGGTGGAAGTCTTAAAAGTGACCTCCGGAAGCCTGGGGGAAGAAGACAAAAAAGCGATGGAAAAACAGATCAATGGATATATCAGGGAAATAGACCGTTGCATTGCCTTACTTACCGAATAATTGCCATATGAAATGACGACTACAAGCCTCATACCTGTCAATATTGTTATCGCCGACCGGAATTACAGGATCAAGATCTCCGCCGGTGATGAAGAACATATCCGCAAAACGATACGGATCATTAACGACAAGATCGTGGAGTTCAAAACACAGTTTTCCGGCCAGGATATGCAAGACTACGTAGCCATGGTACTCATCTGGTATGCCACCCAGATAACGGAAGGCGCCCCCGTCGCCATTGCCGACGGCGCCCTGGCGGATGGGCTCCTGGCCATTGAGGAACAATTGGACAAAGCGTTATCCTCGTAAAACAAAAGGCCCGGCCGTGCCAAACTGTCCTATTTTTCTATACCTTCGCAACCGACGCGCTCGCTGTGGCAGGAATTGTCTGCATGGGAGGAGCGCTATCCAGGAGATTGTGAACCATTACATTAAAAAAGAGGAAACATGGAATATTCCCTAATAGTACCAATTATAATAGGTGCTGTCGCACTGGCAGTAGGCGTAATAACCGGAAAGTTCATTTTTGCAAAGGATACAAAACAACGGGTAGCCGAAGCCGAAGAACAGGCACAAAAACTGCTCGCAGATGCGAAGACCAATGCAGAGACCATTAAAAGGGAAAAACAACTGGAAGCCAAAGAACGGTTTGTACAACTAAAATCAGAACACGATAAAGAGGTTCTTCAGCGCAACCAGAAATTAGGTGAAACCGAAAACCGGATCCGCCAGAAGGAACAAGCCATCACCCAAAAGGGGGAAGGCCTTGAAAAGCAGGTCAAGGAAAATGAAATCATCAAAGAAAACCTGACTAAGCAGATCGAAGTCGTCAATCAGAAGCGTTCCGAACTGGAAAAGCACCAGGAGGAACATATCAGGCGGCTTGAAAAGATAGCCACCCTCACCGCTGACGAAGCGAAGGCCCAGCTTATTGATACCCTGAAGAACGAGGCCCATACCCAGGCCTTATCCATTCAACAGGAGATCATCGATGACGCCAAACAAAAGGCTAATAAAGAAGCCCGTAAGATCATTATCCAAACCATTCAGCGCACTGCGGCAGAACAGACCATTGAAAATGCCATCACCGTATTCAACCTGGAAAGCGACGAAATAAAGGGACAGATCATTGGTCGGGAAGGGCGAAATATCCGCGCCATCGAAGCGGCTACCGGTGTTGACTTGATTGTCGACGACACCCCTGAAGCGATTGTGCTTTCTTCGTTTGATCCCTTGCGCCGGGAAATTGCCCGCCTGTCTTTGACCCGTCTGGTGACGGATGGTCGCATACACCCTGCCCGTATCGAAGAAGTAGTGGAGAAAACCAGGAAGCAGATCGAAGAGCAGGTCATGGAAATAGGCGAACGCACCGTTATTGAACTCGGTATTCACGGCCTGCACAAGGAACTGGTAAGAATTGTAGGAAAAATGAGGTTCAGGTCCTCTTATGGACAAAACCTGCTCATGCACAGCCGGGAAGTAGCCAATCTTTGCGCCATCATGGCCGCTGAACTAGGCATGAACCCCAAACTGGCGAAAAGGGCCGGTTTACTCCATGATATAGGAAAGGTTCCCGATGAAGAAACAGAACTGAGCCATGCTCTCCTTGGAGCCAGGCTGGCAGAAAAATACGGGGAAAACCCCGCGGTCGTTAACGCGATCGGAGCCCACCACGATGAAATGGAAATGCAATACGTCATCTCCCCGATCGTGCAGGCCTGCGACGCCATCAGCGGGGCCCGTCCCGGAGCCCGCAGGGAAATTATGCAGCAATACCTGCAGAGGATCAAGGATCTGGAAAACCTAGCTCTGGCCTATACCGGAGTGGAGAAAGCCTATGCCATACAGGCAGGGCGCGAATTGCGTGTGATCGTAGAAGCAGATAAGGTGACCGATGGAGATAGTGACCGACTTTCTTTTGAAATTGCCCAAAAAATTCAGACAGAAATGACCTATCCGGGTCAGATAAAAGTCACTGTGATCCGCGAAAAGCGGGCTGTCAATGTGGCACGATAGAAAATTAAAACAAGTGCCCGGCACGATTTACCCTTTTTTACGTTACCTTTGCACTCCTTAAATTTTTGAATCATGAACGCCGTAGCATTTGTCCACGAGCAGTTGACCCCCACCAAGGAGTTCCCGAAATTTAAAGCCGGGGACAGCGTTACAGTTAACTATAAGATCATTGAAGGTAATAAAGAACGTATCCAGAGTTTCAAAGGAGACGTGATTAAGCGCCAGGGTACTGGTTTTACCGCTTCCTTCACAGTTAGAAAGATTTCCGATGGCGTAGGCGTGGAACGCCTTTTCCCGGTATACTCTCCTCATATTGAATCCATTGTGGTACACAAAGTGGGTAAAGTACGCCGCGCCAAGCTGTTCTACCAGCGTGAGCGTAGCGGTAAGAGCGCCCGTATCAAGGAAAAACGTTACTAGGAAGGTCCTTTATACCTACTTAAATCATTTGGGCTGATCAGCGACGGAAACCGAAGACCCGGTTTCCGTTTCTGTTAGGGCTTCCATGAGATTTACTTTTGTGCCTCTTTGTTTTGCTGTACATTTGTTGTTAGATCCATTCATTTAAAATCAAACTTTTATGTTACAGAATCCTATTTTCCTATTGAGCGCTCCAGGTACAACAGAATGGTTGTTCATTATTCTGGCAGTGCTGGTGTTGTTTGGAGGGAAAAAAATTCCCGAGTTCATGCGCGGATTGGGAAAAGGTATCCGGGAATTCAATGACGCCAAGGACCATGTTAAGCGCGAAATCGAAGAGGGAATGAAACAGCCTCCCCAGGCTCCTCCTCCCCCCGCATATAACCCTTATAACCAGGCTGCCGCTCCTTATAACCAAGGACAACCTTATAACCAGGGCCAGCCTTACAATAACCAGGGGCAGCCTTATAATAACCAGGGACAACCCTACAATAACCAGGGCCAGCCTTACAGCAACCAGGCGCAACCCTATAATAATCAGGGTCAACCTTATAATAACCAGGGCCAGCCTTATAACAACAATCAGGCAACCACTCCTCCCGTTGGACCGGAACAGCCTTTTAAACAAGCGGAGCCCTATACTCCCAGTCAGCCTTAGTAATAGACGTTAGAGCTCACCCGTATCCGGTGTAAGTCTCCTTACGATTTTTGTTCACAAAAACCGATTGGGATTTGTTCATATATACCTCTCTAGAAAAATATCATACGGACTTATTGAACGGCTCCACCACATGTGTGGACGCCGTTCAATACTTTTTAGCCCGTATCCATTCTCATCGCCATCTGAATGCATTCACTTCCGTTTATGCAGAAGAGGCACTGGCGGCAGCCAGACGCCTGGATAACCGCAGGGCTGCGGGGTATGCCCCCGGCCCCCTGCATGGCCTGGTGATCGGCATCAAGGACGTCCTTTGCTATAAGGACCATCCCGTAACTGCCGCATCGGGAATCCTGAAGGATTTTCACTCTCTTTATAACGCCACCGCAGTAGGACGCCTTTTAGAAGCGGAGGCCATTGTCATAGGTCATCTCAACTGTGACGAATTCGCCATGGGTTCCACGAATGAAAATTCGATCTACGGCCCTGTCCTCAATGCCCTGGACGAGTCAAAAGTCCCGGGCGGCTCATCAGGAGGATCTGCTGTAGCAGTCCAGGCCGATCTCTGTATGGTTAGCCTGGGAAGCGATACAGGGGGGTCCGTCCGGCAACCTGCCGATTTTTGTGGGATCATCGGCTATAAACCAACCTATGGCGCCATTTCCAGGTATGGCCTCCTGGCCTATGCTTCCAGCTTTGACCAGATAGGCATTTTTGGCAAGGTTATTGGGGACTTGGTGAAGGTTTTGGAAACGATTGGAGGGCCCGATGAGTACGATAGTACTGCCCTTCCTAAAAGACTGGAATTCAACACTTTAAGTATAAATCCATCCAATACCCGTCCTACCAGGGTGGCTTATTTTAAGGAAGCCATTGAGCATCCGAGCCTGGACCCGGAAATCCGATATACCTTTTTGAAGTTCATTGACACATTGCAGCAAGATGGTGCTGTGGTGGAAGCGGTTCCTTTTGAATACCTGGACTATATTGTCCCGGCTTATTATGTTTTAACGACGGCAGAGGCTTCTTCAAACCTTTCCCGGTATGATGGGGTTAAATACGGCTACAGCGCCCAGTCCACCCCGGATTACTCGTTGGAGGCATTTTATAAAAAGAACAGAACCGACGGTTTTGGTAAAGAAGTGCAACGGCGCATCCTTCTGGGGACTTTTGTACTCAGTGCAGGACATTACGATGCCTATTTTACTAAGGCTCAGCAGGTAAGGCAATTATTGGTAGAGAAGACCAATGCCGTTTTTGAGCAATATGACGCCCTTATCCTGCCTACCGTTCCTACCACCGCTTTCCCGCTGGGTTCGACAATGGATGATCCCATTGCCGTCTACCTGGCTGACATTTACACCGTTTTTGCGAATCTGACGGGGATACCGGGGATTTCCCTTCCCTTGTTCAGACATAGCAACGGGATGCCCTTCGGGCTCCAGGTAATGTCTGATCGGAACCAGGATCCGCTTTTGTTGCAATTGTCCCTCAATTGGTTAACCCAATATCAAGGTTTTACTTGCGCAAATAATTAATTATTTGTATATTTAAAGACTTGTTATGGAATTATATGGCTAAAAATTTGTAAATGGTATTAATTAATGCATCGCTATTGGTGAGTGGTTTGCTTTGGTGTTCTATCTGTGCGGCTGGCCCGGTAAATACCCAACAACATCAGGCCCCTTTGGCTACTCAAGGAGTGAAGGATACCCTGATTGCAGGAAATGCTCTTTCTACTCCCTCCCCTGATCCGTATGGTTTTAGACCCCTGCTGGCAGATAATGCCCCCGCTCTAAGAAACGAACGTTCGGAGAACAGTGCGAATACTGTCCACACCCTGACGTATAACGCAGAAGCACATTCCATGGTAAATAGCCTGGAAAAAGAATATTTGAAATCCGACAAGCAAATGCTAACCCACATGAAATCATGGGGTGTTCCTTATTTTCAGCGGATTGACAAGATCATGAGCGATCATGGCCTGCCCAAAGAACTGAAATACCTGGCCGTCATTGAGTCTGAGCTGAAACATTCCGCCACTTCCAGAGTGGGCGCCAAGGGCCTCTGGCAATTTATGCCTGAAACGGCGAGATTGTACGGGCTGACGGTCAATAAGCACACGGACCAACGCACAGACCTGGACAAAAGCACAAGGGCTGCCGCCAGGTACCTTCAAGACCTTTATGAAGAGTTACATGACTGGTTGCTGGTGATTGCCGCCTACGACGGGGGAACCAACCGGATCCATTCAGCCATCCGCAAGGCCGGAAGCCGTAATTTCTGGGATCTGCAGTATTACCTGCCCGCAGAGTGCCGCAACCACGTCAAGCGTTTTATTGCCACTAATTTCTATATGGAGGATGTCCCTCAGCAATCTTTCTTCCTGCCAGCTGACCAAAGCGACCTGGAAGTGGCGCTAAGCCAGGAAGAATTGGCCAATACATCGGTAAAAACCATTTCGGGACACTTTACCGCCTATGCCATTGCGAAGCATCTGTCTATGTCCCTGCCCGAATTTATCCGGCTCAATCCTAATTTTGACGGACAAGTATCCAGTTCAACCGAGTGCTACAACCTTCGGTTACCTAAGGACAAAATGGATATTTTCGATGCCGACCAGGCCTCTATCCTCAATGAATCCGTCAGAGGTTTATTGAATGATGATGAGGAAGAGGAGAAATAGCGCCGCCTCACAGGCCTCCCCATATTTCACAAGCCCTCGCCTTCGAGGGCTTTTTTCATGGCCGTAGCCTTCAGCAGGCATTCCGTATATTCCTTTATGGGATCTGACGCTACCGTGATGGCGGATCCTGTCGGGAAAGACAGGTAGCGGCTGGCCTTATTATATAAAATGCTCCTGATTACCACGTTGAAGTCAAAATTGCCATCGGGGTCAATATAGCCTACGGCCCCTGAATAGAGTCCTCGTTTCGTCAATTCATAGCGCTCTATGAGTTCCATCACCCTCCTTTTGGGAGCCCCGGTCATAGATCCCATGGGGAAGGTCGCCTTGATGGCGTCCAGCCAGGAGTGAGAAGGCTCCAGGATGCCGGTAACTGATGAAATCATCTGAAATACCTGGGGAAACGCGTATATGCCCCATAACTCCTCCACCTGAACACTGCCTTCCCTACAGACCTTAGAGAGGTCATTGCGCACAAGATCCACTATCATCACGTTTTCACTTCGCTCCTTGGCACTTGCATGCAGGGTCTCTTTTTCGTGCCGGTCCCTCACCGGGTCATCCGGCCATCTCCTGGCAGTACCCTTAATGGGTTGTGAGAGCAATTTCCCCCCTTGGTTTTGCAAATATCTTTCCGGGCTGGCACAAAGAAGATAATGGTCATCGAATGCGTAATAGGCACAGGAGGGATTGGGAGAGAGTACCGCTAATTGCTTGTATACGGACAAGGGGTCTACTTCAATATCTTCCATGAAGAACTCCTGACAGAAAGTTATTTCATAACAGTCCCCCCTTAGTATGTGTTCCTGTAAATGACGTATTGCCTCTAGGTACGCGCTCCTTGTAAAGCGGGCGGTGGGGACCGGTAACGCCTCCCTGCCAGGCCTGGCGGTATTCTCCGGGGGAGCATGCATTATTTCCTCCCATATCTCTTCTGCCCGCTTCCCAAGCGTCCCTATAACGAGTTCCCCGGGTTTAAGCATGACCAGATACAGCGGCACGAAGAAGTGCAGGTCCGGAAACCCCGCAGGGTCAGGCAACCTGGACTCAAGCGGCTCCAATTCGTTCTTCAGGTCATAACCCAGGTGTCCGAATATCCAGTCCCGGTGACGGGCGTGAAAGTCGGAAAGAGTTGAAAAGGCCTCGCCGGCCATGGCGCGGATCGTTTCGTACTCGCCCACACCTGCCAGACATTCGAGCCGGGTTCCCGGCATCTGGTAGTTATTATTATCTAAAAAGCAACAACTGCTAAACCGGCTTGCCCAGTTCAACAGTTGTTGCTTACATAAATCGGTATTGCCTACGGGAAACGCAGTAAAGGTTCGCTTAGAAGTCATCCTCTTCTTCCTCAAAGCCCGAATCATTGAATAGATCCATGTCCTTGAAGTCGTCATCGAGCTTGAAGTCATCCTCTTCTTCCCCGCCTTTGGCCTTACGGCTACTCGTTCCCGTGCCTCCGGCAGGAGGCCCTTTCTTGGTTTTGGACTTGGGTAAGTCGAATTCTTCGAAATCAGGATCGTAATCTTCTTCTTCTTCTCCCTTTTCCCATTCATCCTCCTCTTCCTCTAAATCTTCTTCATCATCATCTTCACTGGAGGATTTGGAGGACTTAGACGCGGATTTCTTCTTGGGGGCGCTATCCGCTACCTCCAGGTCTTCATCATCGTCATCATCGTCGTCTTCCTGTTTTTTGCTTTTCGGTGATGCTTTTTTGGACGGTTCCTGAGCACGGTTTGTGTCTTTTTTTTCAGGGCTTTTTTTGTCCTTATCAGATTTTGCAGCCATAGTCTAATAGGATTGTCTTTGTGAAATTTCTACTAAGTTTTTTAATTAGACAAATTTATTTCTCTTTTCACCTATTCCCTTCATTTTCAAGGGACCAAAACGATCTGATCCCGGCCCGGTCCATTGGAAATATATTTTACTTTTGCCCCCACTGCCTGATCAATATACTGAATATACGAATGCAATGCTGAAGGCAAAGATGTAAAATCTTTGCAATTTTCAATGGATGAATTCCAGCCTTTAATTTTTTTATACACCGGATCGATCTTTAACCGCGTCATCTGAAAGGGAATACGGTCGCATTCCTGCCCCCCAATCATGTATTTTTCACAGGCATAAATATCTTCAAAGGGGTCCAGCACGTCCGTTTTGGTCATCACCAGTTGGGTGACTCCATTGATCATACAGGCAAACCGGAGGGCTACCAGGTCAACCCAGCCGCAACGACGGGGCCTCCCGGTGGTGGCGCCAAACTCATTCCCGATCTTCCGGAGCTTTTCTCCCGTTTCGTCATTCAATTCGGTGGGAAACGGGCCGCCGCCCACCCGGGTGCAATAGGCCTTCGTCACTCCTATGACTTCTTTGATCAACTGAGGAGCTATCCCCAAACCATTGCAGACCCCTGCGGAAATTGTGCTGGAGGAAGTAACAAACGGGAAAGTCCCGAAATCGACGTCCAGCATGCTTCCTTGCGCGCCTTCGGCTAATACCCGCTGGCCCTGACGGATGCGCTCGTTGATAAAATATTCCCCATTGACAATGTTGAGCTGCTTGAGAAATTCCACCGCATCAAAGAACTCTTCTTCCCATTCCGTGATGTCTTCCGTAAAATTAAAACTATCCAGTATTTTCTGGTGCTTCAACCGCAATTTAATATACTGAGTGGTAAACGACTTATCCAGGAGGTCCCCTACCCTCAGTCCGTTCCTTCCGGTCTTGTCCATGTAGGCGGGCCCGATCCCCTTCAGGGTAGACCCGATCTTGTCGTTTCCTTTCGAAATTTCACTGGCCTTGTCCAGGGCCCTGTGTGTAGGCAAAATGAGGTGTGTCCTTTCGCTGATGAACAGGTTCTTGCGAACATCCACTCCAAATTCAGCCACTTTCTCGCATTCCTTTCTGAGCGTGACCGGATCGAGTACTACCCCATTACCAATGAGGTTTACCGTTTTTTCATGAAATACACCGGAGGGAATCTGGTGCAGGACGACCTTCTTGTCACCCACATACAAAGTATGCCCTGCATTCGGCCCCCCCTGAAAGCGGGCTATCACATCATAGCGAGGTGCAAAATAATCTACTATCTTCCCCTTTCCTTCATCGCCCCACTGGAGGCCCAGAATAACATCTACCATGATTAAATAACTTTTATCTCCGTCAAAAAGAATCGCAAAACTCGCGCGAACCGGACAACGGCCCAAATTTATTTTGGCGGGGGCCAATAAAGCACAAATTATTGGCCCCCGCCAAAATCGCCAATGATAGCCCTTCAGGCAGGCCGGCTGTGCCGGCCTTTGTTCGGGGGAGCCGTTATGGATGAAATTAACGGCTCCCCCGAAAATCGCTAATGATGGCCCTTCGGGCAGGCCGGCTGTGCCGGCCTTTTGTTGGCGGGAGCGCCTTCGGAGGAGCCACCCATCACCCATTCTCGGTGTCGTACCGGTCCACGGATTGGATTCCGGAAAGGCCTTTAACCCGCTTGACCAGTTCCTCCAGTTCTTCCTTATCGTGTACATAGAGCCTGATATTGCCATGGAACAGGCCTTCCTTGGCCTCAATGGTCAGGGCATTTATATTGATCCGTAATTCTCCTGAAATCAGGTTGGTGATCTTATTGATGACGCCTACATCGTCCAATCCAACGATCCGGATACCTGTAAGGAAAGAGATTTCTTTATTCTTGGCCCACTTGGTCTTGACTACCTTATGACCATAATGGGAGAGCAACCGGGCAGCATTCGGACAATTGGTCCGATGGATCTTCAGGCCTTCCGTCGCTGTAATGAAGCCAAATACGTCGTCTCCGGGAATCGGTTTACAACAATTAGCCAGCGTGTAAAGAATTTTGTCACTACTCTCTCCGAAAATGATCAATTCCGAATCTTTCTGGTTCTGCTTATTGTCCGCTTCAGACTTGCCCGGTTCAGCCACCACGGGCTTGATGGGGCGGGGAGGTTCGAGGCGGTCTCCCAATACCTGGAATTCCTTTAATTCTTTCAGGTCAATGTTTTTGATCGCTATCC
>Ga0302303_10001839_pt1 | contig 13269 bp, 11 predicted proteins | sample III_Palsa_E2_1_FD_194542 | JGI IMG/M metagenome (GOLD analysis project Ga0302303, IMG submission 194542) | Peat permafrost microbial communities from Stordalen Mire near Abisko, Sweden - III_Palsa_E2_1 | ecosystem: Environmental > Terrestrial > Soil > Palsa > Peat permafrost | place: Sweden... | reverse complement strand
CCATCACGTCACTAATAAAGTGCGCTATGTCACGGTAGGGAGTATGGCAGGCGAGCATATTCAATTGCCTTCAGGCCTTTTAAGGAGTTCTGCCATTGAAATCCTAGGTTCCGGCTTTGGAAGCATCCCGGCGGAGGCCATGAAAAAGATGCCCTCTGAAACCCTTCCTGAAATGTTTCAGTTGGCAGCCAACGGAAAATTGAAGATCGATACGGTTACCGGTGCTTTAAAGGATATTGAAACCGCCTGGCAGGAGCACATACCCGCCGGGAAGCGGTTGGTCATTGTGATTGAATAGACTGCACAAAGCCTTCGAACAATGTATTCATCCGTTCATCCGACCATTTGAGACATACCCTTGTATTTAACTTTTCATTGCAGGGCCAGGGAGGTACTTTTCTGAAAATACCGGCCATGAAAAAGTTTACCTTTGCTGCCCTTATCCTGATACTGGGCCTTTCGGCCTGCACCGCCCAGCGCCCGATCACCAGTAATAAATCAGAAAACAACCAGACCTATACGGTGGCTTATCTTTTTGAGCACGACGGCTGTAAAGTGTACCGGTTTGTCGACGGGGGTAATACCGTTTATTTCACCAGTTGCAACGGGGAAGCGATCAGCAAAACGGATAGCACCGAAACCAGGAATTCGACACAAATTATCAAGACCAAGCCTTAAGGTGGCGACCTGTCGTATTGCAGGTCAAAGCCCTAAGGCTACGACCTGTAATACTGCGGGTCAAGCTGTTTTTGGTATTCCGGATGCCTCTTCACGAACGCGGCCACGTAAGGGCAATAGACCATGACAGGTCTTTTAAGCTCCTCCGCGTAGCGAAAAGCCGCTTTGGCTAGTTCGCTCGCAATCCCCTTTCCCTCCAGGTGAGGGGGGACAAAAGTATGCATGAGGGCAATATCCTTTTTATAGAACCGGTAGGACAGGTAGGCCTTTTCTCCCTCCAGTACTATTTCAAGCTGTAATTCCTTCTCGTTGTTGTGAACGATATACGTATTGTCTGCCATTACTTGTCTTGAATAAATGTCTACAAAAAGGCCAATGAATTGCCGGATGCCACGTGGGTGGTTTTAACCCCCGGGAACTTTCCCTTCAACCACGTTTCCATAAATGCGGACCCCGGCTCCTCACTGGCGATATGCCCCAGGAGGACCAGGCACAAGGATTGCCCGCTGGCGTCCGCATCCCTTACGTACTCAGCCGTTTCCCACTCGGAGATTTCCCCGCAGACCAGCACGTCTGGCTTATACAGGCCGATACCGTTTATTTGAGCCATTCCACCGGCTGCACCAGGCATCAGCAATACCTTCCCGCAGGATCGATCCAGGTCACCGATATAACGCACCCCGGGTATATTCAATCGCTCTTTCAAAACGCCGATGAGTTCCCTGAGCGCCAGGGGCGCGGTCAAATTGTACACTGGCTGACCCGGATCACCATATTCCTGCCACCCCAACTGACCCACTACCCCTTTTCTCACTCCATCCGGCCGCATTGAATGGATATAGTCATGATTACGCCAGACGGCTATGTTGTGCTGCTTTAACAGGTCAGCCTTGTACCGATATACTGCATCGTCTTCCAGCCACGCGGTCGCATCCGTATGATTATAGAAGGTAGGTTCGTGTGCAACAATAAAATTGGCGCCCAGTTCGATGGCTTTTCTGATCACGGCTATGGTGGCAAACATGGTTGTTACCATACCCGTGATCTCTATATTCCTGTTGCCCGCCTTCAATGTATCGACTGTGCTGGCAAATGGCGCGCCGGGTATTTCATGGATAAACGCGTCCATCACCTGCCCCACGGTAACCGGCCCATCGGACCTGAAAAGATCCAAAGCGGATCCGACGAGGGGGGCTGACAATAGAACGGTGGCGCCGACCGCCGTAGAGGCCTGCGTTATAAATTTCCGTCTGTTGAGTGGTAGCATATCCCGGAAGATATTACATAATCCCTAAAATCCCAACTCACTTCTTTTTGTCATCCGTATTCACCCTGAAACTCTCCACGAATTTTAATACCAGCGGGAACAAGGCCAGAAGGCTGGTCAGGAAGGCCGTCAGTTTGTTCGTAAAGTCATTCTGGGTAATAGCCATGAAAATAGCTACCATCGCTACGATCGTTAAAATGGGAATGCGCAGGGAAGTCCAGAAGCCCATGGAACTTCTTTCTGCCATGAACGTGTTCAGGGCGGCGTTGTCCTTTTTGGAAAGCACGTAATTCCGGAAGCTTAGGCTGAAAAGCTGCAGGGCATCCTCTTTCATCTGCAGCAGCCCCTTATCAATCAATTCATTTAACAGTTTACTGTTCTTATAATTGGTATATCCGTCCAGGGAGAAATCGAACAATACGTATTGCTCCTCCACCAACAGGGAGTCCCATACACAATCATAGAGTGCTTCATACCGGCGCTCATTACCAAGAATGAGTAATTCCCTTTCATAGATGGGTGATTCGGCCGAGGACTCCAGGGCCACCTGGTCCATAAAATCCAAATAGCTTTCGGGTTCATCCGGTTGAGAGCCGGGATCTTGCAGGCATTTATTCAATGGGTCAGCGGATCCATCAGATTGAATGTCCCTGGTAAAAGAAAACAGGAAGAGTTTAAATACGGTCCCTCTGATCAGCCAAACAAACATGCCTCCCAAGGAAAAGACACTCAACAAAGTCGCCAGCACTACATAAAGGGGCAAGTGGATAAGGTCTCTCAGTGGATTTTGCATGGATGACCGGACGACAAACCGGTATCCTTTCTGCGCCGCTATTTTGTTATTATAATACAGCTTTAACCAGTCCAGGGAATCATCTCGCGTCATATAAAACTGCCAGGTATTATCCAGGGCACGCCGGGAGACGGAATAATAGTAATATCCGCGGCTGCCGGTGATATAATAATTGTTCATGAAATAGCAATAGGGGTTGTCATACAGCCTGCCCGTATCGATGTCCCCAGCGGTACTATTGCTGTCTGTGAAGAGGACAGAGTCCCTTTCCGTGAGGTAAACGCCAGACCTGAACAATAAAGAATCAAAAAAATGATCCGCTGCAAACCGGGCATGGACAACGGGCTTGTAAACGGGTATCACCTTATTGGCCAGATACATGCACCTGGCTTCCGAATTTTCAGCGATCTTATACAATTTGTCCTTTTTATACTGGATCTTTTCGCAGTAAAATCCATAGGTCAGCACTCCAATGGTCGGAAGAACGCCCACCAAAGCAATGGCAAAACAAAGTGACTCGATATAATTGCGCCGGCAGAAATGATGGTTACTGATCTGTTTCTTTTTATTTTCATTCTTCCGGATGAACCGCCTTGTTTGAAATAATCCGAGGATCGCCAGCAACTGGAACCCGAAAAAAGGGATCACACTGTTGGATTGAAAATCAAAATCTTTTTTAAAGAAAGGGAAACAAATGCCATTGATGAGGGCAATACAGAGAACGGCAAACAACCCGGACAGTTTCATAGGATTCACCTCTATCGATTTATAATATTCTTTCAGGTGGATGAGGCCCGGGGCAGTCCACTGGGTCCGTGAAATGATAAGTGCCCCTATCGCATAGAAAGGTAAAACGAGAGACATGTAAAACAGCGTCCTCATATCCAGACGCCAGATCAAAATGGCCAGGAACAAAACGAAGGTCAGGGCAGCCAGGTACTTGTAATAGACCCTTGTAAAGGCATAGCCGTTCTTGTTATCGATCGAATAGCGCATCCATTCCACCTTGTCCAACCTAAACCGTAGCCGGGAATTGGTGAAAAGGACATTTGCCGACGATAAAGAGATACATATTCCCAGGCCCAGGAATAAATAGATCATGGTTTCCAGGCTGAAATTCAGCAATCGCAGGATATTATTGGCAAGGAGCCGCTTGTTATAATAGACGACCACGTATAACGGCTGCCCTTCAATAGGAATGACCTTCAGCTCGCAGGGCTGGCCGTATAACTGCACCTTATCAATGATGCCGTCATTCTTGTATTGGATGTTATGGGCGATCCTCACGTCGTTCCCCGTCTCCTTTAAAAGGTTTTCCGTGAGGTTGCGATGCGCATCCGCATCCATGAGTATCCTGCCCTCCCGATCGATCAGGCAAAATCCGAAACCGGCTGGAATGACCGGCTTAATGCTGCTATTCAGGAACGTCGCCAGGACAATGCCGACGCTGTTCAACGGTTGGCCGCTGGTATCGGACACGGGCCGCCTCATGGGTTTTGCTATATAAACCTGGAACTCCCCGGTAGTATTCGATTTACCGGTATAGATGATATTCTGATCGCCATTAACCGCGCTGCTGTCTACGGGAACCCGGGCTGTGAAGATCTTGAAAAAATCAAAGTTCTTCACGCTGGTAAGGGGGGCGTTAAAGTTAAAGGGGTTCCATTTGGCCAGGGTATTGCCGGCGGAATCTATCCAGAATAACCGGCTGATGTTCTTGTAGTAGACAGGAATGAGTTGGGCGTTGATGCTATCTTTGGCCTGGGGGCTAACTTGCTTTTTGTAAGCCAGCAATTCCTTTTTTGTAAGGTCAAGAGACTGGTAAATACTGTCATATACTGACAACTGCTTACCCGCCATTGTGAATTCATTTTCAATGTCGGCATGTAACTTACTCCCAAACCGGTCCAACCGGTGATTGAATGTGATCTTTGTAAACAGGTTAATGAAAATATAAAACAGGATGAGTACGAGCACAGACGATCCGGCGAAAAAAGAAAGGGCAACCCTTAATACGTCTCCTGCTTTGATACTCTCCATCGCACTCAACAGATATATTTTCAGAAAAGGCAGGCTGACGACGATAAACAGGATCAGGACAATGCTATAGGGAATAAAATTCAGGGGAGTGGACTGTACATTTCTATTATAGTTGTCCTTTGAGATCAATCCTGCCAGGTAAATCGACTTCCCATAAAAATCAAATGGCCGGAGAAAGACTTCGTAATCGGTCCCAGACACCGATAATTGGGCAATACCGGAGAAGTCCGAGTTCTTTTCCAACCTGAACAGGGTATCCGCATTGACGGTTGCCGACGTGGAGAGGCCTTCATCCCGGTAAAGGATATTCAAATTGATCGGTTGGGTTGGCAGGGACTTACCTTCCGTTGAAAACAGCATATAGGTATCGAAAATATCATTCCTCCCTTCGATCAATGGCTTGATAAAGTCATCCATTTTTATTAAAATGACCGAATCGTTGCGCAGGAATCTGGACGAGTACTGGATACACCATTGACCTGTTTTGTCTTTATCGATAAAGGGAATGAGGCCCGCATAGAAGTCTTTTTCCCCCGGTTGGTACACGCTATCCAACCTATACGGGATGTTGGCGTTTACGTATTTGAAATTGCCCGTTTTGCTTCTTAATTGTTCGACGGAGGAGGCACTATCGAAAATATCCTTGATATCGGCGCTCTTCTGGGCAAAATTAGTGGCAAGCTGGATCATGAACTTCTGGCCCTGTTGATTCAAGCCATTTCTATTCTGGGGAACATAATAGAAGTAGTAGAGTCCAAAGCATACCATTAGTACGATCAGTAGTAAGTAGAATACTGAAAGCCTGCGGATGAATTGCACGCTCTTTTCCCTGAGTTGCATTTTCAACGGTGTTTAGTAGGTGCTCTCTGCGAAAGATACCCTTTTATACTTTTTGGGAATAAGTATAAATACTTGAATTTTATGTATATTATGCCTGCTTCATAATCAACCCCTTCATGAACAGACGTCATTTCCTTAAAACAGGTTCTTTGGCCGGAATGGCCATTCCGATATTGGCTATTCCGGTTCTGGCCGTGGGATGCGAGCCGGCCGATGAAAAACCGGTTCCTTCATCCGCCTCCTCCGCTGAGGAAGCGAAGGATACCTCAGGAACGGCCGCAGCCCTCACCGAATTCGAGCTGTTGGAAGCGACCATCGATGACTTACAGCAAAAAATGCAGAAGGGTACCCATACGTCCAGGTCCATCACCGAACTTTACCTCCGGCGTATTGACCATATTGACAAAAATGGCCCTGCGCTTCATGCCATCATTGAGCTGTCCCCCGACGCCCTGACCAGTGCCGATGAACTGGACAAAGAAAGAAAGGACGGGAAGGTCCGGGGACCCCTGCACGGCATACCGCTGTTAATAAAGGACAATATCGATACGGGGGACAACATGATGACCACCGCAGGAGCCCTGGCCATGGAGGGCAACAAGGCTTCCCGGGACGCCTTTATCGTGCATCGATTGAGGGAAGCCGGCGCCGTCCTGCTGGGAAAGACGAATCTGAGCGAATGGGCCAATTTCAGGTCGGAACGATCCACCAGCGGATGGAGCAGCCGGGGCGGCCAGACAAGGTGCCCCTATATCCTCGACAGGAATCCATCCGGCTCCAGCGCCGGGTCAGGCGCCGCCGTAGCCGCCAATTTATGCGTAGTGGCCATCGGTACGGAGACAAACGGGTCCATCGTATCCCCTTCCTCCGTCAATGGCCTCGTAGGGATCAAGCCAACAGTGGGGCTCTGGAGCAGGAGCGGCATCATTCCTATCTCCGCGACCCAGGATACGGCAGGCCCCATGGCCCGTACCGTAAGGGACGCGGCCATCCTGCTGGGGGCCCTGACTGGAGTAGACGAACGGGATCCTGCGACGGCCAAAAGCGTCGGACAGTCCTCGAAGGATTACACTACATTCCTTACCGGCAAGGGGCTCACCGGAAAAAGAATAGGTATTGAAAAATCCTTCCTGCAAGGCCATGAAGTCGTCGTAGGACTGTACCAACAGGCGATCGATGTCCTGAAGAAACAGGGAGCGGAGATAGTGGAAGTGGAATTACTGAAGTCACTCGATTTCATCGGGCATGCAGAATTCACCGTCCTGCAATACGAGTTTAAGGACGGCCTCAACCGCTACCTGGCGGGCGCCCGGGCGAAACCTAAAACCCTGACGGATGTGATTGCGTTTAACAAGGCAAACCAATCCCGGGCTATGCCCTATTTTAAACAGGAAACCCTCGAAAGCAGCGACAAGAAATCCGGGCTCGATAGCAAGGAATACACGGATGCACTGAAGAAATCAACCGGTTCCAGAAAGGTGATCGACGATATCATGCACGAACACCGGCTGGACGCCATTTGTGGAACCACCAACGGGACGGCCTGTTGCATCGACCTCGTTGACGGAGACTATGATACCGGGTTCTCCTTTTCGTCGCCGGCCGCGATGGCGGGATATCCGCATATCACCGTCCCCATGGGATTAGTGTATGGCCTGCCCGTAGGATTTTCTTTCATGGCGGGCCCCTATCAGGAGCCGGCTTTGCTGGACATGGCCTACAGCTTCGAGCAAGCCTCGCACAAAAGGGTGCCTCCTACATTTGTAAAAGCGTTCATTCCGTAAGGGCGCCGGCCCTTATGACAGCGATGCGCCTGCAAGATGAACGTTTCTCCTTACTTTTTGGACGGGTAGCCCTAACATGCGCAGCCGGATCACCGCTAATTTTGCCATCAAACAAACAATTATGGCATCCACCCCTGAACAAAACAAAGCCGTCGTATTGCGCTTTAATAAGGAAGTCATCGAGCAGGGAAATCTCGAAAGCTTCAACGAATTGATGAACAGTGACTTCATTAACCACACGGCTCCGGCCGGCGTCAATAATGGACCCGAAGGCATGATCCATACCTTTAACAGGGTACTCAGACCAGCCCTGCCGGACATGACAGTCACTATCTTCGAACAGGTGGCGGAAAGGGATATGGTCACAACGAGAAAGCAAATCACCGGTACACACACAGGCGACCTGTTGGGCATCCCTCCCACCCACAGAAAGGTAGTTATTGAAGTCATAGACATGGTAAGGATCAAGAATGGAAGATATGCGGAGCATTGGGGGATCAATACGCTACCCGTTCTATTGGCGCAGCTTTCTAAACGGTAGTGCGTCATCTGGCGTCGGCCGCTCCCCATTTTGCGCCTGGAATTCTTTTGGCGTCATCCCATGAATAAGCTTAAAGGACTTGGAAAAGCTAGAGTGGTCTTCATAGCCCACTTTCAGATACACCCGTCCCGGCCTTTCATCCGGATGCCGGAGTAAACCAGCCGCCACCTGCATTTTCTGCTCCAACAGCCATTTCTGGGGGGAAGTGCCGTATATTTTGGCAAACCGCCTTTTAAAGGTGGACAGGCTGCAGTTGCATAGGAAGGCTAGTTCTTCTATCGTTATGGAATTGCGCACATTTCCCTCCATAGCCTTTCTCATTTGCAGGTCTTCGTCATTTTTTGCCATCCTCTTCAGTGATTTCAGCCTCCGGGGATCATGCAGGAGTAAATGGAGCAATAGTTCCTCCAGCTTTAATTGCTTCATTTCCTTTGACATAGGCTCTCCCCTTTTAAGCAGTAGATCGAGCGACTGTCTGTAATGGACAATAAAGGCATCCTGCTTAAAGACAAGAAAGGGCTGATCCGCTGGTATATGATCAGGTACCTGACCGTCCAGGTGAGCATACTTCACAAAGAAGTCAGTTAAGGCCTCGTTGCTGCAGTACAGGATGATACTGGAAAAATCCGTATGGCCGGATCGCACCTCCGTGGTCAAACAATTCCCCGTGGATAAGACCAGCAGTTCATCCTCGTGAACCGTGGTCCTACCATCCGCATTGACCACCGTTTTTGTCCCGCTAACGAGCAGGTTGATCATGTTCTGATGTAAAACAATCCTGTTCTTCAGGGCATTATGATTGGAATGATAAGCCCTGATGACGACTTCCCCCTCTGGAACGGGAAGGCCGGCGCTTAGGTCATGGGGTAGCTGGTATACTTTCACTTTAGAAATAGTTACTCAATTCAATCAGGTTATGGTCCGGGTCCCGGAAATAAACCGAAATAATTTTTCCGGTAGCCCCCGTTCTTTCCACAGGACCCTCAATGATGTCGATATTTTTAAGGACTAACTCTTCCATTACCTCGCTGGTAGGCGTCTCCGATATAAAGCACAGGTCGGCAGAGCCGGGTGTCGGCGTCGCCGCCTTGGGCTCAAACTCTTTCCCCTTCTGGTGCAGGTTTATTTTTTGGTTACCGAATAGCAGTGCTTTCCGGCCACTACCGAATTCGATAACTTCCATTCCCAACACATCTTTGTAAAAGTCGCAGGTAATATTTATGTCACTTACAGTCAATACCAAATGGTCCAGGCGATTAATTTTCATCTTGCATTAAATTCAGATGTTTATTACCCCGCCAAAGATAAAACAGATTCATTACAAGACTGCCAGTTTAAGGAATGTCCTTCAGTTTACGTTCCAGGGCGCCGCCATCAATCATGGCCCAATGTGCAATGATCATTCCCTCCTTAACCCAAAACAACCGGTAGCCGGCCGTATGTACTTCTCTACCTGTGGCAGGTATTTCCCTCCATGTACCAATATGCTTCATCCGCATAGTAACCTTCACCACACACTTGCTTCCTTCCGTTACAATATCCTCAATAATGGTCTGATGTTCAAATGAAGCGGAAGTGAGACTTACCCATTGTTTCAATCCTTCGGCATTGGGCGGCAATCCCCCCGGAAGGGAGTGGTCAATAAAATCGGGGTGCAGGTACACTCCCGCTTCTTCCACGGATCCTTTATTCCATACATTCTCCAGGAACCCTAATACAATTTGCGCTGTCATACATGAATGTTTAACAGCAAAAGTAGGTCTGTCCCTTTGGCCGGGACTGTGATCATCGTCACAAAACAATGGAAGACTTATTTTATCCTGCGGCGGATCCGGCTGAGGGATTCCCTGGTTATCCCCAGGTAAGACGCCAGTTGGCTAAGAGGTACCCGCTGAATAATCATCGGTTTATATTCAAGAATATAGGCGTACCTCTCTTCGGGGGAATAGAGTTTAAAAAAGGCGCTATGGCCTTCCTGCTCTACCAGCAAAGACTCCAGGAGGCTCTTTCCCCAAAGCTCAATTTCCTGGGAAATAGCATATAGCTTGAAAAGTCCGGGTTTATTAAAACTGCAGGTCGTCAATTCTTCCATCGCCTGTAAGCTATAAGCGGAAGACTCCGCTGATCGAAGGCTTTTCAGATTGGTGGCAAAAGTATGCTCAAAATAAAAATCCAGGTTTATATCCTTTCCGTCTTTGACCTGGAAGGCTTTAATGATACCGCTCTCAATAAAATGGATCTCCTGGCACTTTTCGCCTTCTTTTAAAAGGAACGCTCCCTTTTTCCATTTCCTGAGTGTTCCCTCCTGGACAAGAAGGTCGATGGAGGAATCAGACAAATGAGTCACGGACAACAACGCCGTTCTGCACATTTCCATATCTACCGGTTTTCGAAATCCTTTACGATCACCCACCCCAACACTTCAATGACGATGATGGCCGTCAAACAATCCCAAATATTCCCCAGGACAGGCACCCAACCAAACAGGAACTCGGAAACGCCCCTGCCTATCATGGTAGCCGCCGTCGTGACCACGAGCGAAGTCCGGAACGAATCCCGGAAACGCAGTCCGAACACCGCGCCCAAAGAGATCACCATCGTAATTTCCAGGGGAACCAGCAGGGCATTATCGCTGGCCGGCAACTGGGCCAGTCCGGCAGCGACTAACCCTCCCACCAACGCGGACATGTGAATGATTTTGCGGCACCTTCTTGTTTGGGCGTAGGTCCTATTTCTTTGTGCAGGGATCATATTTGCCATGGGATCGTGTCTACACAATGTAGGCCTTTATTCGATTTTTATAATCCGTTTAATTTCTTCAAAGCCTTGTCCATATCGACCCCTTTACCCAATACCGGTTTAAAAAGGTCGCCCGTCTCTTTGATACGCTGAGGCATATTTTTGAGCGTAAAATCCTTCATAGTCAATCCTTTTTTCACTTCCTCCCAGGCCAGGGGGGCAGAAGCGGTGGCGCCCGGTTTCGGCCGTATGGAATAAGGGGCGGCAATAGTGGCCTGGGGGCGGTTCTGCAGGAAATCAAGGTACATCTTCCCTTTCCGGGCCCCCACCATCCTCTCGATACTGGTATAGGAAGGGGTGTCAGCCTGCACCTTAGTGACGATCAGGCGGGCAAATTCTTTAGAGTGTTCATAACTGTATTTGGCTCCCAGCGGAAAATAAATATGGATCCCGGTGGAACCCGATGTCTTGCAATAACTGGCGATGCCGATGGCGTCCAATAATGTTTTCGTGACCTGCGCTACTTCTATCACTTTATCGAAGGTTGTTTTGGCGGAAGGGTCCAGGTCGATAATACACCAGTCAGGGTTATCGGGGGATTGGACCCGGCTACTCCAGGGGTTCATTTCAATACAGCCCAGGGAGGCGATATATAGCAGGCTGGCCTCATCCGAACAAACCAGGAAATTCTTATCGCGATTATCCCCTTCGCTGTGATAGGGAAAGGTTTCTATCCAATCCGGCACTTTCCCCGTTACGTCTTTCTGGTAAAAACTCTTTCCGTCGATCCCGTTGGGATACCTGTTCAGGGATTGAGGCCTGTCTTTCAGGTAAGGCAGTATAAACGGCGCTACCTGGTAATAGTAGTTGAGCAGGTCCCGCTTCGTAATTTTTTCTTTGGGCCAGAAAACTTTGCTCAGGTGGGTGAAGCTGATCTCATGTCCATTCACTTCTCTTACCTGGGATTCATCGGCCGGGTTCAGCAAGGTCTTACGTTGTTTGGCGCCCGGAGGCGCAAGTAGTTTCCTGGCGCCCGGAGGCGCAAGTAGTTTCCTGGCGCCCGGAGGCGCAAGTAGTTTCCTGGCCCCGGGGGCCGCATGTAGCTGCTTGGCGGCAGCCTTCGCCTTCGCCGTGCGCTTCACTACTTTTTTTGTCTCTACTGCTTTTTCAAGCACCACGTCTGCCGGCTTTTTATCTATGCGCATCCCTTGAAAAGAAGGATGTCGCATCACGCCATCAGCGGTCATTTCCCTAAAAGACACTTCGCAGAGCAATACGGGCTTCAGCCAAACGGCGTTGGCCTGGGGCGGGTCCGGACGGAATCGGGAAGGTTTATTAATATCCGGCTCTGCGGAAAAGGGCGATTTTTTGATAACCAAGGGCTTGAACTGGAGCAGCATTTCCTTTTGCTGTTTGTCTGAAAACCCCGTACCGATCTTCCCTGTGTACTGCAACTTACCCTTTTCAAAGACCCCTACTAAGAGGGAACTAAATGCCTTGCTGCTTCCCACGTTTCGGGTATACCCGCCGATCACACATTCCTGCCTGCTGGACGTTTTGATCTTCAGCCAATCCCTGGACCGGGCTCCGGGCGTATACACGCTTTCTGTTTTTTTTGCAATGATCCCTTCCAATCCGATTTTTTTGGCGGAGGCGAAAAACTCCGTCCCGCTGGCCTTAAAGTTTTCGCTCATCCGGAGGGCGCCCCCTCCTTCGGGAACCAGTGATTTTAGGAGATCTCGTCTTTGGTGCAGGGGCAATTGGGTCAGGTCTCTGCCATCCAACCATAAAAGATCAAACAGGTAATAAGCCAATTCCCCATCTGCTTCACTTCTCCAATTTTGCAACTCGTTAAATCCCGACAACCCCTTATCATTCATCACCACCACTTCTCCATCCACCACTGCCTCCACTTTCCACTCCTGCAACGCGTGGTAAACCGGGTAAAACTTTTCATCAAAGGACTTGTTGTTCCGGGAATGGATTTCCACATGTCCCTTTCTGAGATAGCTGATGGCCCGGTAACCGTCGAATTTTATTTCATACAACCACCCGTCTTCATCGAAAGGCTGATCCACCAGCGTCGCCAGCATCGGCTCCAGGTTGGCAGGCATCGGCGCCTTTCGGCCGGCGGCCTTGCTGACCCATTCTTTGGCTTTTGGGTTGGCCGCGACTTGTTCCAGCGTTTTATGCGATACCACTGACTTGTCCTTATCGATGACCGCCTTCGTGGTAGCATATTGATCTTTATGCTTGATCAGCAACCAGGCATTGTCTCCCCTTCCATGGGTATGCACCAGGGCAAACTCCCCTTTCAACTTTTCACCATGCATATTGATTTTAATGGACCCCGCCTTCAGGGCATTTAATAATGCCTTTTCCCGGACCGCTTTGGAGGCATCCGGGTCCACCCCCAAGGGCTCGTATGTGCCTTCATCCCACACAATGACCGTTCCAGCCCCATAATTCCCTGAGGGAATGATCCCTTCAAAGTCTTTATAGTCATAGGGGTGGTCTTCCACCATCATGGCCAGGCGCTTGTCCGAAGGGTTAAGCGACGGGCCTTTGGGTATGGCCCAGCTCTTCA
>Ga0302303_10001834_pt1 | contig 13278 bp, 21 predicted proteins | sample III_Palsa_E2_1_FD_194542 | JGI IMG/M metagenome (GOLD analysis project Ga0302303, IMG submission 194542) | Peat permafrost microbial communities from Stordalen Mire near Abisko, Sweden - III_Palsa_E2_1 | ecosystem: Environmental > Terrestrial > Soil > Palsa > Peat permafrost | place: Sweden... | reverse complement strand
AACTAATAATTCAACATATTACATAGTAAATTGTCTTTATATATATTTTAAATATTTTGATATGCCTAATTATTATAAACCATCTAGTATTAAAGATAAACAATATGTAAACCGTGTAATAGATTATGTTAATTATGTTAATTTAAATATAAAAAAATTGATTAAAATTTAAATTATCGATCATTTCCAATAAAATCAAAAAAATCCAATTCTTTTTCTTCATCTTCTAAATCTTCTCCTAAATGATTAAATCCCAATATTTTAAATATTGCTTCTTTCTTTAATCTCCATAAGAAATAAGAAATAATTGTTCTATTACCATTCCATGTATTTAAAATTTTTTTAACATCAGTTTCTGAAACTAATTTACTATATCCATATAATAATCCCAAATTATTTCTCACATTATAATCTTGTTCAAAACAGATATTATCATTTTTTTCTTTTTCATCTAAAATATCATTTGTTATAATCTTTAAACTTTTTATAATCCAAATATTAATACCTTTAATTTTTGTCAAATTTTTAATAGTTAATTCTTCTTTTCCCATTTTAGTATGATTCGATAATAATAAAACTTTTCTGATCAAATCAATTTGTTCATGAGATAATCCATAACTTAAAAGAGTTTTATCTTTGAATTTAAAATTTTCAGTTGTTAATTCCACTTTACCTTCTTTTCCAATAGAATTATAGATTTTATTTTTAATTTCTTGACTTTTAGTATTATTTAAACGACTATATATAATCATTAAAATCGTATTATGTAATAAACTTCTTTTTGGGAATTGATAATAACTTTTTGTATCTTGAGCTAATTTTAATAAATCAAAATGATCATATTGAAAAATTTCACGATCGTTTCCTATTATATCTTCTGCCATTTAAATAATAATCACTTATTATTTAAATCTTTTATTTAATTAAAAAACTAATTTTCTAAAATTAAATATTTATAATTTATATTTATATTTATCCATTTCGATGGCTTCTTTCCATTTAATGGCAGCATTCGATGAATATATTTATTCTCAATTAAATAGATGGAAAACTGGTATTCAACATACCGAATATAATCATCAATCTATAAAATTTACAGAAAATAAAAATAATAAAGAAATTAATGATGAAAAAATTAATGATGAAGAAATTAATGATGAAGAAATTATTAAAGAAGTTGAAATTATTAAAGAACCTCCACCATATGGTATTTGTGATTATGAGGAACAATTTTATAAAAAATATCCTAAATTTTCAGGATATGATTGGCGATGGCATAAATGGGGAGATTATATTGGTGATTATGATTTATCCGGAATAGAATATTTGTATGAAGCAAATGGTAAAAATGGTAGACCATTAATTGATATTCAATATTTTTTCAAAATAAAAAACTAATTTATTTAATTATATTTTAATTAAATAATAACAATGTAAATTAAATAATAACAATGGAAATTAAAGAATTAAATTTGAAAACCGATCGGAAACTCAAAAAAATTAATACTTTTATTAGTAGTAATTTACTATCAATTATTTTAAAATACAATCAAGAACAATTAACCGAAAAACAAAAAATCTTTATTGATGGGCGTAAGAAACAATTTATTATTGATCGATATCCTTCTACCAATAGAGAAATAATTAAATTTGAAACATCTGATGAATATGAAAATTTAGTTGCTGATGAAAAAAACAATTGAAAATACCCTTAATATCATTTTCACAAATTATGAAAAGAATAAGAAAAAAAATAGAAAAACCACACGAATCAATATTAATTCATGTCCAAGAAAACTAATTCATCTAACTAACTATCAATGTCAAATATTAGGAAAGTGTTATCAATTTTTAATTGATTCTAGTAAAAATACAATTGAAACTTTATCAAAATTAACCGATAATGAAATTGAAAAACACTCTGATGATCTAAAATATAAAATTAAATCTGGATATTTTAAACACGATGGATATGATTATCCGGAATGCCAATGTGGAAGAATTGAAAATTGTTCAAAATGTGGTAGATATTATTGTGGTAAAACTCAAAGTGATTATTGTCCACATGGAAGAGGATATTAAATAAAAAAAACTAAAATAATTAAAATATTAATTTAATAATTAATATTTTAATTATCAATGAATTTTATATATAATCATACAAATTTAAATATCAATTTATCTAAAATTATATATTCATATGTTGATTATAGTTTAAATTCTTTAATTAATAAAATGAATAAAAATTTATGTAAAGAACTTATGGATTATGAAGATAAATTATTTGATAATGTTTCATTAATTGATCTTATTGGAAATTGCGTAAAATTAGGATGTTCAGGATTTTGGTTTCGTCACACATTTTTATCACAAAGTAAATATAGTAAATTATACAATATATGGAGAAACGATATCAATGTTAAAAATAAATTAATCAATATATATTTTGGTCTATCAGATTTTCGTATAGAACTTAATTTACCAGAAAAAAATAAAATGGTATTGTTCGCGAGTGAATTAGCAACTCATTTATATTATCAAGGTTATAAACCTTAAAATAAAATAAATAATTATTTATTTTATTTTTACCATATTCTATTACGTATATATGTAGATTGTTCAAAATAATCAAATGAATTCATAAAAAATTTTTTAAAATGTCTAACTAATTGGTCCATTATATTAATCACATCATCACAACTTAATATAATTGAATTATATTGTATTAAATATGCTTTATTTTTTGTTTTCATAATATTAATAACAATTTTATTAGATTTTAATACCATTCCAACTGTTTCAACTATATCTAATCCTGATATTTTCAAGTCTACGACAGAAAACAAGTCATTCTTAATATTTTTATAAAATTCAAAATTAAAATCATGTTTACTATTTTTAATTCTTCCCCATAAAAATGATGGATATAAATTATCAATATCCCAGTTATTTTCATCTTTTGCTTCTACTAAATGACTATAAATTCCTATTGTATCAAATAATATTTTATCAATTGTTTTAAATAAAAAATTTTCTTTATATGTGATAAACATTTTCATTTCTTTAATTACTTTTTGTTTTATTTTTTTCTCTTCTATTTTTAATTCAACATCTTTTAATTGTTTTTCTAAATTCTTTTTTTCTAATTCTAAATTTTTAATCATTTTCTTAAACTAATTTAGATAAACAAATAAAAATCAGTTTTTAAAAACTAATTTTTTATAAATTTTACATTAAATTCAACAAATTATCCATCATTTATTAAGAATGTATCAAGCTCCTGCTAAAACAATTTCAAATTATGAAATTATTAAAAAGTTAAATTTTGATTGGGAAATTTATTTTCAGAAATTTGGTGTATATGATCCTTATTTTGAATTACAAGTTGAAGTTAAAGATCGAAAAGATATTGATAGACGTATTAATGTTCCGATTAATAATAATTTTGAAGAGATTGATAAACTTGTAGAAAAATTAAATCCGGTAAAAGTTTACATTTGGAGTGGATTTGAATTTTGTATTTTAAATACTCGTATTTATAATGATCCAAAAACAAAAACTCATGGTTATGTAATCAAGAAAAGAAATGAATATGATTTATTGGAAACTAATAAAATTTATTCAATTAAAGAAATTGAAAGTTTTATTGAAAATATTATAAAGGAAAATAAACATCTGATTGTTGATAATACTATTGAAAAATCTTGGTATAAGTTTCAAACTGATAAATATAAATCGGCAAAAGAAATGTTTGATACTAGAGATAAATATACATTATTATAAATTCTATATTGAAATTTATTTATCAAAATTTAATAAATAAATTTAATCTTATAATTAAGATCAAATAATTTTGATTATAAATCAGATCTTATTAAGATCTAAAAATAAAAGATCGAATATTTTTTAAAATATTAACTATAATTAATATGACTGATAAATTAGATCTTCACATACTTGATAAAATAGAAATAAACAAAATTAATGACATAATAGATAATACAGAAATGGATGAGAGAGAAATTCGTTTAAATGAAAATGAAAATAGAATTTATTATAAAAATTTATTTTTTGATGAAAGAGAAATGAAATTAATCGATAATGAAAATAAAATATATAACCGCAATAAAAAAATGATAGTCGATGAAAAATCGATAACAGATAGGAATGATAAAATGACAATAGATGAAAAAATTCATAATGATAAAATGACAATCGATGAAAAATCAATAACAGATAGGACTGATAAAATGACAATTGATGAAAAAATTAGAACTGATAAAATGACAATCGATGAGAAATCAATAACAGATAGAACTGATAAAATGACAATCGATGAAAAATCAATAACAGATAGAACTGATAAAATGACAATCGATGAAAAATCAATAACAGATAGGACTGATAAAATGACAATTGATGAAAAAATTAGAACTGATAAAATGACAATCGATGAGAAATCAATAACAGATAGAACTGATAAAATGACAATAGATGAGAAATCGATAACAGATAGAACTGATAAAATAACAGTTGATGAAAAAATTAGAACTGATAAAATGACAATCGATGAGAAATCAATAACAGATAGAACTGATAAAATGACAATAGATGAGAAAAATCATAATGATAAAATGATAATTGATGAAAAAATTCATAATGATAAAATAACAGATATGAATGATAAGATGATTGTTGATGAAAAATTAATTCATGATCGAGGTGATAGAATGACAGCAGATGAAAAATTAATGAACAATAAAAATGATAAAATAGAAAAATTAATAACGAAAAGAGAGAAAATGTTAAATAAAAGAGAAAAAATATTAAATAAACGTGAAAATGAAATGAATATAGCAAACAATTTACATTTTTGTCAATGTAATTCCATTAAAAAACATTTAGTCAATGATGTAAAATCTAAACATATATCTGTGTTTTTAATATGTGACAAACATTTAAATATCATGACAAATTCTTTAAAATCGATATTTTAAATTAATTTTATATGTTAAATTATATAAAATTATAATAGGATCATTTTGTTCAAAATCGATATTTTAAATTAATTTTATATAATTGTTTTGAAATTGATAAAATGTGTATTTATACTAATTTATGTAGACATGGTCAATTTCTATGATAATGGTAAAATTATAGATAGTATAGAAATGAATAAAATATCAATTTATAAATTACATAACCAAAACATTCCAAAACATTTTAAATAAAACTAATTTATTATTTTAAATAATAAATTAATCAAAAACTAATGAATAAATTAGTATTAAAATATACATCAATAAATTATAATTTACTTTGCTGAGCAAAGAGATAAACAGTAAAAAATTATTTATTCATATATAGATTACTCATTAGATAATTTGATTAAAATTAAAAACAATTATAATTATAATTATAATGATTTGATATATCGTTTACTTTGCTGAGCAAAGAGATAAACATAAATAATTTAACTATAATAGATGTATTTGTATTAGTTGCACGGCGTGGTGGAAATGGATTTCATGTTTATAAGGATGAATGCCGAATAGTTGAATTATTTGATCGATTATTATTACATAATTATTTTGATATAAAATTTAATTGGAAACGATATGATAACAATGAATGTATACATTATCAATTTATAGAACATAACGAGTATGATTGGAATGTTTATATGGGGGATTTAGATGTTATTGAAGTAATTATGAATAAAAACTGATTTTTAAAATAATAATAATTAAGTAAAAAAACAATAAGTATATGAATAAATTAATACAAATTAATAGGAGATTTTAAAGTTGGGAAATCAAGTATTTTAAGAAGATATATTGACGATAAATATGATGATAATTATAATGAATTATTTTTTCCTGAATATGTAATTAAAGAATATAAATTCAATTTAAGAAATGAAAAAGATCAAAAAATCATTAATAATCAAATAAATGAAAAAGATCAACAAATTAATTATAAAGTCAAATTTTATGATTCACATGTAGATAGATTTGAACGATTTTCAAGTATATCAAAAACATTTTGTAGCGATCAAAATGGTATTATATTTATTTTTGATCTAACTGATAGAAAATCATTCCAAGAAGTAGTAAATTATTATAATAATAAATTTCGTTATTATAATAATTTATTATTTGATAAATGTTTACTTTTGGGTAATAAATGCGAATTTTTAAACAGAGAAATAAGTAAAGATGAAATTGATTATTTTATTTCTGATAAAAATTTTACATATTTTGAAGTAAGTGCTAAAAATGGAACTAATATTCATTCATCAATTAATTCTTATATCGATAGTTTATTTCAAATTAGTTCAATTAAACCACAAATTGATTATTTAGAAGATTCTGATAGTAAATGTAATTGTGTTATTCTCTAATAAAATAAAACTAATTTTAATATTTTTTTAATTTTAAAATTAAAATGACTGAATCTAAAGTTTTAAAAGAAATCAAGTTCTACAGTAATTCAGAAAAATATAAAGAATTTTCGAATATGTTTATAGTTAAAAATCTTATAATTGATGGAATAAAATATAAATCAGTTGAACATTATTTTCAATCTCAAAAATTTAAAGATAATCCAACCTATTCTAAAAAAATTATTAACTGTTTATCTCCATTTGATGCAAAAAAATTAGGAAGTATTAGATCAATAAAAATAGTAAAAGATTGGGATAATATTAGACTTTCAATTCTTGAAAATGGTTTAAGATCTAAATTTGATAAAAATTTAAATTTGGAATTATATGAATTATTACAATTAACAAAAGGATCATTACTAATAGAAAATTCTCCATTTGACAATTATTATGGATGTGGAAGAGATGGAAAAGGAAAAAATATGATGGGAAAATTGTTAATGAAAATTAGAGATTCTTAAATTATTTATTAAAGATTTACAAAATTGGGTAAGTGAATTACTAAATAATTAAAAATTAGAGAAAGTAAAAAAAATATTAGAAGAGATAAAATAAAACTAATTTATAATATTTTAAAATAAATATTATAACAATTATGATATAATGTCAGATATTGAACGTATATAAATAAATCCACAGCAATTATTATTATGAATACAAAAAATTTTAAGTTATAAATATCTAGAAAATCCACAAACAAAAGAACAATTGAAAATTATGATTGAAAATACTATTAATAGTATTCCACCTCCTCTATTAAATTAAAAATAAATTATTATTTAATGTTTTAATAAATAATAATTAAAATGAATATCGAATTACAATTAATTGATATGAAATTATATATTAAAGATTTACAAAATCGTGTAAGTGAATTAGAAAAACAACTAAATAATCAAGAAATTAAAGAAAGTAAAGAAGAAAGTATTAGAAAAGATAAAATAGAAAGAGAATTGAAAAACCAAGAAGATGAAAACATTGAATTACAAAGAAAAACAGAAGAAATGAATTTGTATAGTGATATTCCTAATTTATTCAATATTTTAGATTAAAAAACTAAAATTATTATTTTAAAGTAAATAATAATTATTATTAATAATAAAAGTTCAAGTGAACTTTATCCGTTCTGAAACGATTCTGTTTTTGAATGACATATTTACAATTATATAAATTTACAACATTAAACTCTCTATTATGTAAAATTATATATAAATATGCAACTCTTATAAAACGACCATTTGAATCAGAATTATTATATGAAACTACAAATATTTATGGTTTTTTATTTTATAATAAATCAAATAAATGGACTAAAATACGTTATAATAATTTTTGGTATATCGATTATTCTTATATATAAGAAATTTAAATCATCTTTTTAATTATATTTACTTTCCATATATAATATTGGACTATATTTTAGTCCTTATATAAAATTTTTCGCATAACCTTTTGCTGTTATTATAATTGGATTAATTAAAAATACATTTTGATCTCTTATGTTATTTTTTCTCAAAATAAATATTACATTATCAACATTATTTTTTGATACTTTTAATATCATTTCATATCTTTCATTTGGATTTGTTAAAAGTAAATTATACAGTTTATGTGTTATTTTATTTTATTTTTATGATCATTATCAACAGTCCTAATTATAATATTAATCAAATTATTATTTAATTTAGTATAAATTAGTAATAATCTTTTTGCTTGATAACTACTAATTGTTTGATTAGAATATTCCCAAAAAGATTTATTTTTTAAAACTCGTTGTAATTTATGTTTCCGTAATAATTTTTCAATATTACTTTACCACGGTTCGTTTTATTTTTATTATTTATTATATTTTCTTTCCCTTTGGTATTTTTAATAAATGTAAATCTAATTAATATTGTTAAGCCAGTAATTATTCATCCAACTAAAAATTGCATTTTTAATTTTATTGTTTATTTATTATTTTTTGTTTCTTAAATACTCCAAAAAACTGATAATTTCATTATTATCAAATTAATTTTTACTTTAAATAATAAATTATGAATTTAGATTTTTATGATCAATTTGATTCTCTTAATTTATTTGATGAACAAATAAATATAGAAGAACTTGTTGAAATAAAAGTTGATATAATTCAAAAAAAAATTGATTTAAAAAATGTAAAAGTTTTAATTTGTATTTTTTGTAAACAAGAACAATATAATTCTAAAGATGATTATTATTGTAATAATGAAACCCAAAATATTCATAAATGGAAAGAATGTAAACAATGTAATGATTGTTCAAAATGTTTATTTGTAAACGAATCAAATTTTAACAATAATTATAATTCTTGTTTACATACAAAAAGAAAAGATAAATGTATGATTTGTCGTTAATTTTATAAAAGAAAAAACTGATTTATTATTAACAGAGTCGGATAAAAGTTCAGGTGAACTTTTATTATTAAATTATTATATTTAATAATTAATACTTTCAACCGAAAATGTCAATTTTACAATCTTGTTCATTTTGTGGTTCTTTTACTCCTAACCATATTTGTTCCTTATTTAATGAGAATAAAAAAGAAAATAAAGAACAATTTAATGAAAATAAAGAAATTAATGAGAATAAAGAACAATTTAATGAGAATAAAAAAGAAAATGATGAAGAAAATAAAGAAATGATTCGGAAATTAATCGATGAATATAATAATAATGAAAAAATTAATCATTATCTTCGATGGTTTCAAGAAGTCGGAAGTATAAACGGTATAAAAGCAGATTCATTTACTTATTTACACGCTATATTTGAAGTATTAGATTTATCTAGTGGATGTGAGGATTATGGGAATTTAACTGATACTTGTATTAGAGAAGCAATTATTAAAAATATTAAAAATAGAATTGAAGACGAAAGAGATAAAGTTCTTGATAAACTTTTTCAATCAATTTGTGATCAGTTAAATGATACAAAAATGAAAGAAAATTTTATTAAACTTTCTAATAAAGATGAAAATACAGTAGAAAATGAAATTTTAAATTTTATTGATAATCATAAATACATAAATTTTACCAATTATAAGAAACGTAATCATATAACCGAAATTACAAATCATATCAAAAAATTTCTTTAAAATTATATTCAGATTTAAATGTATTTGTTGTTAGAAAAAAACTGATTTATTAATAAATTTGATTAATAAATCACTCTTCTCATTTTTATTTCAAAAATGGTATTTACCATTTTTTCAGTTGAACTTGATATTGAAATCTTTCCTTACTCTTCTATAGATTTATATAATTATTTTCACACTATTAAAATAAAAAATAAATCTAATATAATTATAACAACTATTGATATAAAAAATAATAATTTATATCCTTTAAATATGATTCTAAAAAATTCATTTTCATTTTCAGACTATGCTATTATAACCATTACCGATATTATAAAAAATAAACATAAACATTATGATCATTGGATCGAATTAAAACAAGGGATGTCATGTGATTGGAGATATATCGAAATTGATTTTACAAAAGATGATAAAGGAATATTAGATTGTATATCAAATAGTAATAGAACACAACGTGATAAACATACTTTTTTATCTTATATAATAAAACATAATGTTGCTGATATAGAATGGGAAAAAAATCGAAAAAAAATAATTTACTATAAAAACTATATAAATATAATTACACGTTTTAATGAAAATAGAAAAGAGAAAATTATTAAAATTATTACACATAAAAGTTCAAGTGAACTTTTATCCTTCAGAAACGACTCTGTTATAAATAAATATAAACAACTTATATCAAAAAATTGTTTATCAATCGTTTTAAAATATACAGCAGTAAAATGTTTCACTCAAGACCAATTTATACTAAATGAAATTTAAATAAGTTTTAAGAAAGGAGAAGTTGTATATTACACAGGGTTTTATTTAAATAAAAACTGAAATATTTATTTTATTTTAAAATAAATATTATCAATATTTCACTACTCTTCTTTTTCTGATATTAGATGCCTGAGCAAAGCGAGACGACACATATAACAGATCAATTGAATTTTTTTTATTCCAATAGAATACTAGAAAATATCAATTTTTTAACAACAACATTTAATAAGAAATTTAAACAATATGATGATCTTATCGATATTTTACCTCTAAAATTAAAAGAAGTTAAATGTAAGGGTAAAATGATTATATTTGTTTTTTATAGAAAACCAAAACAAAAATCATGGGATAGTGAATATAAAGAACATAAATATTATTATTTATTCTGTGGACTTGGTATGACTGGAAGTTATGGATTTAAAATAAAAAATAAAGACAATACACATTTACAATTTCAATTTAAAGTTGAAAATAAAGAATACTATCCCGACAATATAAAAAATCTATATTATACTGATCCTAGACGTTTTAGTAATTTGGAATTTATAATGGGTTATGACGATTATCTTAAAAAAATGAAAAAAATTGAAAAGGGATTTCTGGGGGAATATGTAATAACAAAAAAACAATTCATTACTAATCTAAAAAAATATAAAGAAAATAAAAGAAGAAAAACTGATAAAGAAATATGTGAAATTTTAACAAATCAAAAAATACTTTGTTCCGGTATCGGAAATTACTTAGTATCTGAGATTTTATATTCAGCAAAAATTAATCCTTGGAAAGCGACTTCAGAAATAACAACAGAAGAAATATCAAGAATATATGATTCTGCTATGAAAATAATTAAAAAATCATATGACTGTAATGGTTTATCTTTTTCAGATTATGTTGATCTTAATAATATACAAGGAACTTATAAACAACATTTAGAAGTATATAGACAAACTAAAACTAAAAAAGGCGAAAAAGTATTAACAAGAATTAAAAGTGGTAATAGAACTATATATTATACCAAAGAACAATCAAAATTTGAATCATAAAAAAAAACTGAAATATTAATATTTTATTAATATTTTACACAATATTTTATACAATAATAAAAGTTCACCTGAACTTTATCCTTTCCGAAACGACTCTGTTAATAAACTTTCATAATGGCTTTTACTTTTTTACAATCTATTTATAAACTTAGATTAACTTGTTTTAGAAATGTTGTTAATTCAAATTTAAAAGATATTGCCAGAACTCGTATCGAATGTAAAAATTTAAATTGTAAAGGATTTCAACATAGAACAACCCTAACTTTACTTGATATTCAAAATCAAATCGATCAAGGAATTAGAGATATCGATAATATCAATTTTGATCTTCATAATGAAATTGATTCCCCTAAATTACCTTGTGGTATTTTGAAATATGACGATCAACCTTCAATTTGTGGATCAAATGATGAAAAAATTGTAAACTGTTAAAATTTTAATTAATTTTTATCACAATAAATTGATTTAATATAATAATATAATATTAAGAACAAAAAAACGAAATTAAAGAAATAATTGAGGAATTAATGGATTGTTCAACTGTTCAATCAATTAATGGTTTCTATATAGAAGAAAAGAAGATTCAATTAAATAAATTAATAGATTTGATTTTGTTATCAATATAAAAATAAATTGTTTTAATTAATAAAAACTAATTTTATTAATTTTTATCACAATAAAATTAATACCACAACAAATGAATTATATTGATCAACGAGATTTAGAAAATCAAGTCTATGAAGAAAAACAAAATGTATTTTCTTTTAAGAAATTTAATTTAGGATTATCATTAACTTTTTTATATCAAGAGTTTGTATTTTTATTATGGGTTCAATTATCATTTATTTTTAATATTTGTGGAACTTATATAAATTTATGGTTTTGTGGTGTTTACACAAATATTTTCTTTTGTATGATCTTAACACTTTATTATATCAAATGTAGAAATGTGAACAAAATATTCGAATGTCTATTATTATTTTTTAATTTTGTATGGGCAGGTGCCGGATTATATTTTCAACAATCAACAGAATGGAATGATTTACCAGAATGTAAAAATAATCCACTATTAAAACCCACAGTCATATTCTATATTTTACAAAATATTATTTTCACTTGGTTTATCTCAAAAAATAGAAATTAAATTATTATTAACTAATAATAATTTATAATTTAAACTCATAAATAATTTCAACTAATTTTAATTTATTATAATAAATTGGAATATTTATATTTCCTGATAAATAAGACCAATTTACTTTCAGATTTATATCTTTACTTAAATATTTCTCAAAAAATGTAACCGGTATATTTTTATTTCCTGATAACTCAGACCAAATTACTTTATCGGGAATACCACGTTGTTCACAAGAAGAAATATGTTTCTCAAAAAATGTAAAAGGTATATTTGTATTTCCTGATAAATAAGACCAATTTACTTTATCCGGAACACCACGTTGTTCACAAGAAGAAATATGTTTCTCAAAGAATTGATATGGTATATTTGTATTTCCTGATAAATTAGACCAATTTATTTTATCCTGAACACCACGTTGTTCACAATAAGAAATATGTTTCTCAAAGAATGTAACCGGTATATTTGTATTATATGATAACATAGACCAATTTACTTTATCTAAATGTTTCTCAAAAAATGTAACTGGTATATTTGTATTATATGATAAATCAAACCAATTTACTTTATCCAAATGTTTCTCAAAGAATTGATATGGTATATTTATATTTAATGCTAAATTAATCCAATTTACTTTATCCGGAACACCAAATTGTTCACAAGAATAAATATGTTTCTCAAAGAATTGATATGGTATATTTGTATTTCTCGATAAACAATACCAATCAACTTTACTTAAATGTTTCTCAAAAAATGTAACCGGTATACTTATATT
>Ga0302303_10001833_pt1 | contig 13282 bp, 7 predicted proteins | sample III_Palsa_E2_1_FD_194542 | JGI IMG/M metagenome (GOLD analysis project Ga0302303, IMG submission 194542) | Peat permafrost microbial communities from Stordalen Mire near Abisko, Sweden - III_Palsa_E2_1 | ecosystem: Environmental > Terrestrial > Soil > Palsa > Peat permafrost | place: Sweden... | reverse complement strand
AGTTCATTTATTGCCGTAGCATATTCGGTAGCGTTTGCCATTTTCACCTGGTTGGTAACCGATTGCCAGCCTACATAAGTATTAAGGTTAATTACCGGTTTACCTTTTTTTCCGCGTTTAGTGGTTATTAATACTACACCATTTGCGGCCCTGATACCATAAATAGCCGTGCTCGATGCATCTTTTAAAATGCTCACGCTTTCAATATCAGAGTTGTTAATGAAACTGATGTCATCGTACCAAACACCATCAACTACAAATAAGGGCTGGCCGTTACCATAAATGGTACCTACACCACGTATGTTAATGGTAGGCGATGCGCCCGGCTGCCCATTGTTAATAATTTCTACACCTGCAACCTTGCCTTCTAAGGCGCTTAGGGGGTTGGTGGAGGCTTGCTTGGCAATATCGTCGCCTTTAACAGTAGCTACCGCGCCGGTATTGTCAATTTTACGCTGTGTACCGTAGCCTATTACCACTACCTGGTTCAGCTCGTTTTGCTGGCCGGCCAGCTTAATGTTTATTGCAGTTTGGCCACTAACCACTACCTGCTGTAAAGCATACCCTAAATAGGTGAAGGTAAGTGTAGCATTTGTAGGCGCTGTGAGGGAGTAGGCGCCGTTAACATCGGTTTGGGTTCCGTTGGTTGTACCTTTTACTAATACGCTTACACCAATAAGGCTCTCGCCGGTGGTGGCATCAGTAACTTTACCTTTAATGGTAATGTTCTGTGCAAAAGCGGTATTAACAAAAAATAAACATAATAAGATAAACCCTGAGATTGTAAAAATTCTCTTCATGTGGGTAATTTAAATTAGGTTAAAAAAAAATAATTGGTTTTGCTGCTTCGAAGTTGAAGAGATAATACAGTTTTAACAAATTATACACCTCTACATTATTACACCAAATAATAAACACTTTCTCATGTTTATATTCGTTGTTGTATAAATATTTGATAATGAGGTATTTAAATTAATTTTTTTTTATATTTATTACTACAAATACAAGTGTGTAAAATGTACAATGAAATTGGGCTTTGAGAGGTAATGATGTAGTATTATAGCTCCATGAGAAACTCCACCAGGTTTTTATCATGCTCCAGGTTTAGCTTTTTACGCAGGCGGTAGCGCCTTATCTCCACACCGCGTAACGAAATATTTAAAAGCGAGGCCATTTCCTTGCTATTCATGTTCATCCGCAGGTAGGCGCACAGCTTCAAATCATTGGGAACCAGGTCGGGATGGTGTGATTTTAGCTTGATAAAAAAGCTTTCGTGCGCCTCGTTAAAGCTGCTCTCAAACAAATTCCAGTCGCGCTCATCGGTCATGCCTTCATTTATCACCTTTTGAATTTTGCGCAGCTGGTCATCGGGCAGTTTTTTGCCGCTGGTATCTTTTAAATGGGTTATTTCGTCGCTTATTTTTTGCAGCAGTTCATTTTTATAAACAATATTCATGGCGGAGTTAGCCAGTTCGCGGCTTTTGCCGGCCAGCTCAGATTGTAATTGCTCGTTTTTGATCTTTACTATCTGCTGCTCATTGGCAATGGTTTCCTGCTTTAAAAATTCTTCTTTCTCTTTTTGCAGTTTTTCCTGTATGTGCTGCTGATGCCGCCTTAGTTTTAAGCGGTAAAAATATTTGAAAACATAATAGCCCAAACCAACCATTATTAAATAAAACAGCATGGCTAATTTACTGCCGTACCAGGGTGCCAGTATTTTAAAGGTAAAAACCGTTACCGGGCTTATACTGGCATCATTTATTTTGGCCCTGATGCGGAAATGGTACGATCCCTGGCCCAGATCGGTAAATTCCATCTGGGTTTGGGTGGTCCAGTCGGACCATTCACCCGAGTAGCCATCCAGGTAATACTGGTACTTTATTTTTGCCTGCCTGTAATAAGGTAATGAATAAGATATGCGGATGCTGTTTTTGGTATAAGGCAACTCCAATTCATTATTGCTGCCATTATCGCTTAGTTCGGCTGTTTTATCGGTTATGCTTTCCACCCGGCGGATCATTACTTCGGGCAGTTTTATATTACTTTCCGGGGCCTGATCCTCGTTATTATATATTACAAAACCATCATCAATACTTATTAAATAAATGAGGTTGTTTATGCGGCTTATGTTTTCATAATGCTGCACCATTTGCCCGTTAAGCACCGTGAATTTATTGGAATCGATACTGAGCCTGCCGGGCAGCGAAAAATCGGCCAGGGCAACGCGCCCATGGTTAATGAACCAGTACCGTTTGCTATCGGCAGGTATTATTTTGTTTGATGAGGCGAAGGAACCCAGCATGCTGTTCAATTGCTGGTATTTATAAAACCTGTCGGCAATATCATCATACACATAAAAACCCGAATCGGACGAGAATACGATCCGGTTATCGAGGTTAAACACATTGATGTTATAGCTGCCCGGCAAACCGGCATGCTCATCGTAATATTTATGGGATATGGCCGTTTTCAGATCGGCGCTGAGCGTTATTTTATAAATTCCCTTATAGGCATGGCTCACCCATATCTGCCCCTTGCTATCTTGCTCCACATAGCGCGAGGGCTCGCCGAAACCGGCAATCTTATGATCGAAAATCCAGTCGCCGCCGGCATCTTTCTTATAAATCACCAGGCCGGTGTAGGTGCCTTGTATCAACAGGTCGGGACTTATTTTTTTGATGATCCAGCCGCCGCTCACGTTTGATATTTTTTTTATCGCGTCGCCGTTAACCTGGTAAGTACCATCGTTATGCCCGCAAAGCAAACGGCCATCCTGCAGGGAAAGATCCCATACCTGGCCCTGCGAGCCGGGTATGAGCTTAAAATCAAACAAATTTGCGCCGCCGGGAATCCAATCGCTGTAAAAAAGCCCCTGGTTGGTGCCCAGGTATATTTTTTTGTTGAAGATACTGCTGGAATACACCGTACCGAACTTGCCCGTTTTATCGAAATAAAAATATAGCGGCGAGTTTACCTCTATCCTATCAATGCCGTTATCCAGGCCCGCCCACAGGTTTTGCTCGTTATCGGTATATAAACTTAGCACCGTATTGTTTTGCAGCCCGCTTGATTTATTGATATGCTGCACCACGTTACCCGCGGTATCAATTATTACCACGCCGTTTAGTATAGTGCCGTAGGCGAAGTATTTGCCCGGTATAACTGCACCGTTATTGAGTTGGTAGGTTTTTAAAAAATCATTGGCCTGGTTAGTCCAGGGTGTTATTTGCTTATTATCATATATAAACAAGCCATTTTTGGCGGTGCCGATCAAAAACTTATTATTTTGAAAAGGCAGGATGGATAAAACGCCGCTGTTGCCCAGTATGCTGCTGCCCGAGATATATTGCAGCTTGTTATCCTTCAGCTCCGACAGGCCCGCGTTCACCTGCTCCACAAAAAAGCGGCTGCCACATTTAAACAGGAATAAAAAAGGATTCGGCGCCTTAATTACGCTGATGCGGTTGTTGGCGTAGATGTAGATAGAGCCAAACGACTGAAAAATAACCCGGTTACCATCCACGTATATTTTCCAGATCTCCTCATTAGGCAAATACTGGCGCGGAACCTTTGGGATGAGCGAATGGTAGGCTAAAAAACCGTTCTTATTATCTTCCCAATAGCCAAACTCGCCAAAACCGCCGGCATATACCTTGCCTTTGCCATCGGCGGCCACGGCCCTCACTATCAGGCCGTTTGGCATGGGGTGCAGTTGCCAGTACTTACCATCATAAGCCAGCAGGCCATCGGCATTGCCAAAATACATTACGCCGTGCTCATCCTTGGTGATAGACCAGTTTTGATTGCCCGACTGGTACAGCGCCTTGGTATAATTTTGCACATAAGGCACCCCAATGCTTTTAATATCAGCCGGGAAGGCAACACTGCATAAACAAAAAATACCTATTATAAATAATACAGCTTTGCGCATAATATGAATTGGGGCGACACGAGGGTCAAATTGGTTTATATAGACGGCCTGTTTATCACCCGCCCATCAAATATGACCGAATATACAGGTTTCGCGCAAATTTATTAAAGATTTGGGGGTATAGCGGTTTAATTCGTCAGCTACGCGATCATCATTTGGAAATATGGATATTTTTTCGAATATTTAATACTTAATCCCATCACCTTAAACAATTAAAGCTATGCCTAATCACCTCTCCGTACTTGGCATTATTCATACTGCCATTAGCATTATCGCTCTTTTAACCGCTTATTTTTCCCTGTTTAAGTATGGCAAAATAAACCCGGCCAACGGCGCCGGAAAATTATATATATGGCTAACCGTTATAACCTGCCTTACCAGCCTGCCCATTATGAGGACCGGGCATTTAACAGGCGGCCACTACCTGGCCATTATGATACTGGCGCTGTTGCCGATAGGCATATATGCCCCTTCGATTAAATTTTTAGGTAAAAGCAAGTATTATGTACAAATAGCCATAATGTCGACCACGTTATTCTTCTCCATGATACCGGCAGTTAATGAAACGCTTACCCGGCTGCCCATCAGCCATCCCTTAGCCAACGGCCCTGCATCGCCTATAGTAAAAATGGGGCTGCTGATTTTAGTAACGCTTTATATTGCAGGAGTTTTATACCAGCTGCTTAAACTGAAGGGTAAAAGAAAAGCGATTCAAAGCCCTGATAATATGGTTAAATTGAGCTGAAAACGATCATAGGCCTCCGCTCATTTATATGGGTGGAACCTATGGTTCTCTTAATTATTTCTTGTTTTTTCAACGGATTGAAATCCGTTGCTACAATATGGGCCGAGGCTCTGCCTCTGATCATTTTGATTTATTATCATAGCCCCGCATTAAATTGTACCACAAAGGTGTGATAAGGCTTTTGAAAGCGGTAATTGAATAAAAAGCCGAAGTTTTCGCATATCTGGCGTGAAATAGTGAGGCCCAGGCCGCTGCCTTCGGAGCCTGAAGATTTATGAAAGCGGTTAAATATCTTTTCCTCGTGCAGTGCATCACCTTCGCCGGTATTGCCGATGGATAAGCTTTCCGCTGTTAAAACAATATTAATTTCGCCGCCACGGTAGTTATGCCGTATGGCATTGCTTAATAAGTTGTTCAATAATATTTCGGCAAGGTAACGGTTGGCGTATATGGAGGCATCATTGATAGTGCAAACCAATTTCAATTGCTTATCCTGAAATATTTCTTCAAATTGGGTGAGCAATTCTTCCAATAAGGCACGCAGGTTAATCAGTTCTTTTTCATCATTCAGCCGGTTCTCAATTTTTACCAGCAATAGTAAGGACTGATTCAGGCGGTTCAGCTTGTTTACGGCCATATACAGGTCGTTCAGCAATTTGCTTTGCCGTTCGCTAAAATTCTCGGTTTGTATCAGGGTATCCAGCTTTGAGTTGATGACCGCTATTGGGGTAAGCAACTCGTGCGAGGCGTTTTCGGTAAAAGTTTTAAGATCCTTATAGTCATTTTTAACCCTTGATGCCATGCTTACCACGGCCAGGGTAAGCTCTTCAAACTCATCAATATTGGTATTAACTTTTTGCGGATCGGTGGTATCGGTAACATTAAAAAGCCTTAGCTCTTTCATTATAGTATAAAATGGCTGCCATAACCTGGTTAATATTAACCTGTTGGTTATTAAAAGCACTATAAGCAACAGCAATATCACGCCTGCCGTTATGCCGAAAATGATCTGGATGAGATCCTCCGTTTCCACTTTCGATTCCACCACCAAAATTCTGTAGCATTTGCCATTAACCATAACCGAGCTGATAATGCCCCTGCCCGATTCGTTGCCCTTTTCTTTGGTATTATAGTAGTTGGTATTGATAAATTTACGGGTTACAGCACCCGGAACAGCCGGCGAAAAACTGATCTGCTGATCATTGGAATCAAAAACCTGGGGTAAGTGATGGTTTAGCTTTACATAATCAAAAACTTCATGCTCCTCCACCACCAGGTCCTTATCAATCTGGTTGGTTAATATCCAGCTTATGGTTTGGTAATAAATAATACCTGTTATTACCATTACTATAATGGTGGTAACCAGGGTAACACGGTTATACCGGTCTAAAAGTTTCATGAGTCGGTAAACTTATAGCCCATTCCGTAGGCGGCCTGTATATAATCACGGCAACCTGCCTCCACCAGCTTTTTGCGGATATTTTTAATATGCGAATAAATAAAATCGAAATTATCGGCAATATCAATGCTATCGCCCCACATGTGCTCGGCTATGGCATTTTTTGATACTACCTTGCCCTTGTTAGCTATAAAATACAGCAGCAAGGCATACTCCTTACGGGTAAATTTTACCTGCTGTTTGCCTATGCGAACCTCTTTGCCCAACAAATCAATAGTGATCTCGTTAAAAGTAAGCTGGTTGCTGCCATTGTATGATTTGCGGCGGATAATGGCCGTTACACGCGCCTTTAATTCCGAAAGATAAAAAGGTTTCACGAGGTAATCGTCGGCACCGAGATTAAGGCCATCCAAGCGGTCGTCCAGCGAGTTTTTGGCTGATATGATGAGTACGCCATCCTGGTGGTTGTGCTCCTTTAAGCTTTTGAGTATATCCATTCCGCTGCCGCCGGGCAGGGTTATGTCCAACAAAATACAATCGTAACGGTAAAGGTTCACTTTCTCTATGGCGGCTTTGTAATCGCTCACGGTTTCGCAAATATTACCTGCTTCGGTAAAATATTCTTCAATACTTTCGCGCAGGCCCTGCTCATCTTCAACTATCAGAATTTTCAAAGCAATTTTTTAACAAAGGTAAAATTCAAAATGGTAATAATTCTGAATTTTAGATAGTTGCGCTTAAATCATCTGTTTAATGTCATAAATTCCGGATTAACAGGATTAATTGTAACATATACATTATATAAGCGAATATTCAGATTTAATCCAAAATTTTGACACACTTTTGCTGCTGATACAAAAATAAATTAAGATTTTTAATGCGTAATATAGTTATTCTTTTCTGTTTACTACTTGTTGCAATAAGTGTTCAGGCCCAAAATAAAGGTAAAATTAGTGGTAAAGTTATTGATGCCAGCAACAACACGCCTGTTGACTATGCTACCATCAGCCTTTTTAAACAAGGCGATCCAAGCCCGTTCAACGGCATAAGCGCCGACCCGAAAGGGAATTTCGTGATCAATCATATAGCACCCGGCGATTATAAACTGACCGTTGATTTTATCGGCTACCAGAAAAAAACATTCGATCATGTGATCATCAGCGCGGCGGTAAGCAATGTAGCGTTAGGCAATATTTTGCTTGCGCCAATGCAAAACCAGTTACAAACGGTAAACATTGTCGCTAAAAAACCGGTGGTGGAAAACCAGATAGATAAAATGGTTTATAACCCGGCTAACGACCTTACCGCCCAGGGCGGCGTTGCCATTGATGTACTAAAAAAGGTACCTCAGGTAACCGTTGACATTGATGGTAACGTGGAATTACAGGGGAATACCAACATCCGCTTTTTAATAAACGGCAAACCATCGAGCATATTTGGCGCCAGTTTAACCGATGCCCTGGAAACCATACCGGCCAGCCAGATACAAAGCATTGAGGTAATTACCAGCCCAGGTGCCAAGTATGATGCATCAGGAACGGGCGGTATTATCAATATTATTTTAAAGGACAGCAATGTGCAGGGCGTTAACGGCAGCGTTAACCTATCGGCAGGCACACGTTTGGAGAACGGATCCTTCAACCTGAACGCCCGCGAGGGACATTTGGGCGTGAACGCCTTTTTTAGCGGCAACGAGCAGCTTAACTCCACCACGCTGAACAGCACCAGCCGTACCTCGTTTGATGACTTGGACAATAAGACGCTGCTGACGCAGGATGGCAGCGCGGCGTTTAAAAGGAGCGGTTACCAAACCGGTATCAGCTTCGACTGGAACATCACTAAAAAGGATGAGCTTACCGCTACCTACGGGTTTAACCATTTTGGCAATAACAGCAATGGCTTTACCAATGAGCAAGAGGCAACCACCGACCCGGCAGGCACCACCACCGCCGACTTGCTAAGCCTAAGTAAATCTGCCAGTAATTTCAGCGCCAACTCATCGGATGTTAGTTTGGCGTATAAAAAAACATTCGCTAAAAAGGATGAGGAACTGGATGTATTATACAACGAGAGCTTTGGTAACAATACCACCGATTTTTCGCAGGTACAGAACTACATGTATAACGCCGCGCCCTCAACGGGCTTAATAAGCAACAACCCCGGTACCGACAGGGAAACCGATATTTCGGTTGATTATAGCTATCCCTTCAGCAAAAAATTTACGCTGGAAACCGGCGCTAAGGCCACTATTGAAGATATTGACAACAGCATAGTTACCGATTCGCTTTTAAACGATGGCGGCTACGGATTGGACCAGAATCAAACCTACGGCTTTAATTATAAGAGCAATATTTTCGCCTATTACGCATCGGGAACCTTCTCGTTATTTCATGATTTTATTAATGGCAAGGCCGGTTTAAGATATGAGTATACCAGCATCAGCGATGATTTTCCGGGCGCGGATATACCTAATTACGGCATTTTAGCGCCATCCTTTGTGTTACAGCATAAGTTGGACGAAACCCAATCCATCAAATTCAGTTACAGCTACCGTTTACAACGCCCGGCTTACAGCGATCTGAACCCCTTTTATAATATCAGCGATCCGCATAATATCAGCACCGGTGATCCGGATTTGAAACCCGAGCGCGGTTATAACTATGAGTTTGGCTACAGCAAAACTTATGATAAAGGCGCCAACATATTTATAAACGCCTTTTACCGGTACAATACCAACGATATTCAATCATTCACCACTTTTTATTCCACGCTCAACATCGACGGCACCGACTACTCGGATGTATCTTTAAGTCAGCGGTATAACATCGGGTCGCAAACCAACGCTGGCGCTAATTTTTATGTATCGGTGCCGGTTACCACTAAATTAAGCCTGCGCTCCAACATGCTGTTTGCCGATAGGATAACCGACAACCCCGGCAGCCCGCAGGTTAGCGGTTTCGCCTATCGCCTGAATTTGAATGCTTCGTATGATTTTGGGCACGACATCGCGGGTGAGTTTTTTGGTAATTACCGCTCATCGCAAAAAGGGATACAGGGTGTGAGCCCCGGTTTTGCATTTTATAATTTTGCCGTTCGTAAACAATTCATGAAAAAAATGGCCAGTATTGGTTTAACCGCTGCCAATCCGTTTAACAAATATATCGACCAGACCACTACTACCGAGGGCAGCAATTTTAACCAAAGCAGCCTTAGGGAAATTCCGCTGCGCTCGTTTGGGATAAGCCTGAGCTACAAGTTTGGCAAGCTGGAATTTAAGAAGGATAAAGAGGACGAGAATAATCCGAATATACCGCCGGATGCTAATTCATCGCCTAAATAATAATCTATCTTATTAATTCCCTCCCTGCCACTCCCGTTGGGAGGGAATCGCGCAATGCCGCCGCTTTTTTTATCTTCCGGTGCCCTATGTGTTTAAACCCGCCGCTCTTATTTAGGCGCGTGCTTTTGGAATATCATATCCAATATTTGCTGGGTGGTATCGGGGTAATCAACCTTAATTATCCGGCCATTATCTATCCACTCCCGTATGGTATCGCTGTGTTTGGGTTTCAGGCTCTTGATAACGGGCACGCCCATTTGCTTTAATGCTGCGGCGTTCAGTTGCTGCTCGTACTGGGTTTTCATGGGGATAACCAGCAGCTTTTTTTGCATGTACAGGGCTTCGGCAGGGGTTTCAAAACCGCCGCCGCATAATACGCCCTCACTTTGGGCCATGCTTTTAATAAATTTTTCGTTATCGATGGGCTGTATGTACACGTTTTTTTGTTTGAATGTTTTTTTGTTATGCTTTGAAAAAACATCCCATTTAATATCCTTAAACTCCGAGAGGCGCTTTACCAGCCGTGTATCGTCATACGCGGGCAAATAAACGGTATAGTGGCCCTTGTTCTCTACCTGCTGCTCCCTCACCTGCTGCCGTATTACCGGCGTAAATATGTTAGTATCAAATTTAGCGAAGTGAAAGCCGTATTGCTCAGTAACCGGGGCGTAGTTTTTTAGCACCAGTTTGCCTATCATATCGGCTTCTTCGGGCTTTGGGGCGTTTTCGGCCAGTACGGCTGCCTGGTGACTAAGGCCGATGCAGGGTTTATTCTTCATATAGCAGGCCCAGGCCGATACCGGTTCAAAATCATTGATCACCAGGTCGTACTGCTCAACCGGCAGCACGCTTATCTCCTTTAAAAACTTGCGGAACCTTGATTTTTTGTAGGTTTCCCAAATATCAACCCCACCCGATTTACCGAATACGAAGCCAAAACCATGCAAAACGTACTTTACCTGGAAAGGCAGCGTCAGATCGCCCTGGGTACCGCTTACCAGCACATCCACATCGCCCATTTTTTTGAGCAGCGGCACAATATCCATCGAGCGGCTTAAATGGCCGTTACCGGTGCCTTGTATGGCGTATAATATTCTCATATTAAAGTATATGCCGCAAAATTATGGCCTGCATATTAATGCAGGGTTAAGCCTGTGTTATGTAAGCGGGTGGTTATTAGCAATTTGTTAGCGGAAGGTTAATGTTTGGATAAGTAAACGTACACTGGCTACGAGGTTGCTTCATTCGTACCTCATTCGCAATGACAATTTTAAGCCGATGTCATTTCGAACGATAGTGAGAAATCTTCTGCGATTTGCAATTCGGGTTTGTATGGCTGACAATGCATTGCGAAAATACCTGGTGTAGAAGATCTCTCCTCGTTCCTCGTTCGAGATGACATGCGGGGCCGAGATGACATGCGGGGGCTCAATAACATGTGGGCAGTTTACTTGTTATAAAACCCTGCGGGCCATTAATTGTTGTAGATAGATAAACCCAGGCTACCCATGAAGAAGATATTGTTATTGCTGCTGCTAATTGTGCCCGTATTGAAAGCACGATCGCAGGAGTTGCTGAACGATGATAAAACGGCGATAAAAGACTATATGAGTACCCGTGGCGGGGTTTTGAAGCCCGACCTGCTGGGTTTTTTATCGCACAATAAAAAGCTGGTGTATCGTTTCCCGGCCGAGGCGGAAGCGGTGAGCGATGTTTTCCGCATGTCGTTTTATTTTACACCGGATGGTAAATGTTATAAATACTTCACCTTTTACAAGGGCGATAAAAACCTGAGCGTGTTAACCCATCATTTTGATAAACGGACTTCGGGATTAAAGCGGGTGAGTAAGGACCTGAAATGGGTAAATAGCCGCAAAGGCTACGAGGTGGGTATAACCAAAACCACCCTAACCTACGCTAACAAACCCAGTACCGTTATGCTGATGCTATACGCGGAAAATAAAAAGGATTAATAACACTGCGGCTCCCACAACCCCATCACGTTTTTTAAAGAGCCGTCGCCTCGAACGATCTTGTAGCAAGGGGTTTCAAGCCCTTGTATCTTAAAACACGCGCACGCATGAGTGCCGGCAGCACTAAGCATATTTATAACAAATCATACGTTATTATATGGGCCGAACCTATGGTTCTTTTAATTGTTTCTTATCTCTTTTCAACGGGTTGAAACCCGTTGCTACAATATTGGCCGAGGTTACACCTCTTTCACAAACCTGACACCTTTCAATCCATCTTTTCCACAAAAACCGGGGTTTCGCTTACCTTAACTTTAAGGTTATGATTGCTGGCGCTTACCGGGGTTTTAAGCATATCATCGCTGCCAGGGTTAAAACGATATACGACAGCGTTTGTGGCCCTGCCTAAATTCAAAATGCAGGAGCTGGTTTCGCCGCTTTGGGATGGCAGCATGAGCGCGTACACGGTTCGGTTGCCTTTGCGGTACACATCAATCAGCGGATCGCTATCAATGGTGCCCTTATATGTCATATCGCCCAGCAGGTGTTTGGCCTGGTAAATATAATCGGCAGCGGGGCGGCGCTGCTGTGTTTTGGTGGCCAGGCCGCTCGATTCGTATTGGGTGGGGTTATCGCCGTTATCATCATACAATTCATAAAAAAACAGCTTGCTGATGCCATGCCGCGCGTACAGGAACGAGGTACGGATGATCCAATCGGCCTGGGTAATAAGCGCTGACTTATTGCCGATGGCGATTGCCCGCTGCGGGCTGCCGGGGTTAATATCATAACCGGCTTCGGTAACCCATACCGGCAGGTGATAGGCTTTGCCTATGCGTACAAAACTATCGGCCAACTGCCCCGCTTCGGATTGTTCGGGTGCTACACCCACAGTGCCCATATCGGTACTGCCGGGCCTGTGATTGTTGCTATAAAAGTGAAAGTTGATGACATCGAAACAAAGGTTAACCGAGCCATCGGCTTTGTAGCCACGGTGTATTTTGCACCAGGTGATCATATCCTGCACATATTTGGGATCGGGATTGGCGAGGCCGGCCATTACCACCTGTAGGTTTGGGTCGGCATTTTTCACTCCGGCATTTTTACCCAGGCGGCCCTTATCGCCATCGTAAAAAGCGGAGAGGTTAGCGGCATATTCTTCGGCGCTTTGCTGTGCCTTATCGCCTTTCCACCATTTATCGCGTTCATTATCGCACTCAATATATTTTATCAGTCCCATCCCAATTTTAACCACATTTACCGGGTCGGCGGTCCAGCGCGGGCGGCTATCCACGCTTACCAGCGCCGGGTTCACGTTCTTATTACTGCCATACCTTGCCGCGAACTGGAAGGCGTTGCGGGCCTGATCGGCATACGAAGCCGGATCGAGCTTATTGGAGCCGAAAGGCATGGGCACATTTTCACCATCGCGCAGCTTCATGGGGTAAGTGGCCAGGAGCCAGTCGGGGCAGCCTTTTAAACATACCAGCACCTCAATATTATCCTGTTTGCAGCGCTGGTAAATGGCATCCAGGTTCCAGCCGCCGTTATTGGTGGGGTTGAAAGTGTATAAACCTTTGGCATGTTCGGTTTTTTGCCAGTCGAGGTAATGGCGGAAGCCGCCGAATGCCTCCATTATCTTCATTTTTGGCTCATAGATATGTGTGGGGTCGTTTGGGTTTTTAGGGTCCTGCAGAAAATCCCATTCAAAAGCATTTACGCCGAGCATATTGCTGAAGGTATTGGTGTTTTTTTGGGGAATATCGGTGATGCGCTGCGCTTTCAGGCTGATGGCGAGCAGCAACAGAATAATTAGAGCGGGGATATTTTTTTTGAGAGACATGCAGGCTAAGGTAAGAAATTTGATCTTATAGCGATAGTGGGTTAAAGATGT
>Ga0302303_10001832_pt1 | contig 13289 bp, 12 predicted proteins | sample III_Palsa_E2_1_FD_194542 | JGI IMG/M metagenome (GOLD analysis project Ga0302303, IMG submission 194542) | Peat permafrost microbial communities from Stordalen Mire near Abisko, Sweden - III_Palsa_E2_1 | ecosystem: Environmental > Terrestrial > Soil > Palsa > Peat permafrost | place: Sweden... | reverse complement strand
ACACCTGTTTTTTCGAATTTCTTTTTGAAGCGTTTTAGTGCTTTGTCTAATGATTCGCCGTCTTTTACGTTGATAATGATCATAATTCCCGATATACCTCCTTTCAGGGAAGGCAAAGGTAGGGAATAATTTTGGGATTTGGAAGGGGGATGTTTAAATAGTTGATTGGGTGAGGGGTAGATTGAGTTGAGCGTTATTGTGCCCCAGGGAGAAAACTTGCGAAGTTTTAAAAACTTCGCAAGTTTAGTTTTTACCTAAGCACCTCCCTCCCAATCACAATCTTCTGTATCTCCGATGTCCCCTCTCCTATTGTGCAAAGCTTGGCATCCCGGTAATATTTTTCAACCGGGTAATCTTTGGTGTAGCCGTAACCGCCAAAAATCTGCACAGCCTCGGTGGCAACTCTTACGGCAACTTCGGACGCATAATATTTAGCCATGGCTGCATATTTGGTGACCGGCAGGTGTGCGTTTTTGGTCGCCGCGGCCTGCATGATCAGTAATTCGGCCGCTTCAATTTCCGTCGCCATATCGGCCAGTTTAAAGGCGATACCCTGGAAACTACTGATCGGCTGCCCGAATTGTTTACGGTCCTTCGCGTACGCCAGCGCGGCCTCATAAGCTCCTTTGGCTATGCCGAGGGATAAGGCGGCGATGGATATGCGCCCGCCGTCTAAAACATTCATGGCCTGCTTAAAGCCTTCGCCTTCGCTTCCGAGCATGTTCTCTTTTGGCACACGGCAATTGTCAAAGATCAATTCCGTGGTTTCGGAAGCGCGCATGCCCAGCTTGTTTTCCTTTTTGCCATGGGTAAAGCCAGGAGTACCTTTTTCGATGACCAATGTAGAGATACCCTTTGACTCGCCTTTATCCCCGGTGCGGACCATTACCACGGCCACGTCGCCTGATTTACCATGCGTAATAAAGTTTTTTGAACCGTTTACGATATAATGATCACCATCAGCTACTGCTGTGGTATTCATACCCAAAGCATCCGAACCTGTGTTTGATTCCGTTAATCCCCACGCACCGAGCCATTCGCAGGTAGCCAGCTTCGGCAGCCAGCGCTGCTTTTGCTCCTCGTTTGCAAAAGCCAAAATATGGCCTGTACACAAGGAATTGTGGGCGGCGACCGACAAGCCGATCGATCCGCAAACCTTTGCGATCTCGCTGATGACGATCACATATTCCAAATAACCGAATCCTGAACCGCCATATTCTTCGGGCACCAGGACGCCCATCAAACCAAGGTCGCCTAATTGCTTAAATAATTCGATAGGGAAATGTTGTGCCTCGTCCCACTCCATCACATGCGGCCTGATGTGCTTTTCGGCAAAATCGCGCACCATTTGAGCCACCATTTGCTGGTTTTCCGTCAGCGCGAAATCGAATCCGTTTTGCAGGTCATCCTTAACTAAAGCATCCATAGGTATTGAATTGATTCAAGCAAAGTAACGGAATTAAAGGCAGAATGTGACTTAGGGTCAAATTGTAAAATGTATCACCGTTGGGAATTGATGTTGTACAATTCGTCATTAATCCAATTTGTAGGGTTCCATTTGATATAGTTTGCGATTTGCAAATATTCTTTCCTGCCCCCTATGATATGTTCGTGAAATCGTGCTTGCCAATCAAATCGAATATTTTCTTTTCGTGCGAATGTCGTAACCGCAGCCTTAAAACCCCGAACAACGGAAGATAAATTTTTTCGCTGGGGACCGAAACTGTTCCTGTTCCCCGGTAGAGACGCAATGCATTGCGTCTCTACCGGGGAACCAATGTATTGCGTCTCTAAATTGTCGCTAATTTCTTTCCGGCTGGAATAATCATACAACGCCGCCGAATTGTATTGGTTTTCACCGATATGGATTATCCCGTGAAAATGATTGGGCATAACCACGTACTCCGCCAGCGCCAAATTCATATCCGGACGTAAATTTGGCGTTTTTAACCACTCTTCTTCTACACATTTGCCCAACGCATTTAGCTGTATTTTCTTTGTCGACGCGTTTGATCTTTTTCCGTACGGTAGAGACGCAATGAATTGCGTCTCTATACATTGCGTCTCTACCGAAATACATTGCATCTGTATCGCCTCGCCGAAAAAGTTTTCTCTGCCCGAAGTACATATCGTGACAAAGTACATCGCATTCGCACCGTAATCCCAGTTACTCAAACGAGCCGAAGATATTCTATATTTTTTCCTAAAAAGTTCAGACATATTATTAGTCGGATCTATCACAGATTCAATTTAAATCGCCAATATTGGACATTTCTATCTACGTCGCAAGTAGAGACGCAATGCATTGCGTCTCTACTTGAGTCTCTATGCATTGAGTCTCTGCACATTGCGTCTCCTTGCTGTGCTATCATTAAAAATCGCCTGCAAGCACCGAAAATATTATGGCTATCGTGTGTGTGTGTAGAGACGCAATGCATTGCGTCTCTACACACACAGAATTAATTTTAGTCCCAATAGCCCGCCAGTACGATTATGTTATTACTCACCGGCGCCAATCGCTCCCTCCCTTTCAAAAAGCCCAATTCAACCACAAATGAAAAACCGGCAACATGGCCGCCCATTTCTTCAATCAATTCGCTTGCGGCCAATGCTGTTCCACCCGTGGCCAACAAATCATCGTGAATAAGAATATGCTGCCCCGGTTCGAATGCGTCGATATGCATTTCAATGATGGCTGTGCCATACTCTAATTTATAGGCTTTTTGCTTGATGGTAAACGGCAACTTGCCGGCCTTACGTACGGGAACAAATGGAATCCCCAGCTTTGTCGCGAGGCTTAGGCCAAAAAGAAAGCCCCGGCTTTCAATGCCGGCGATCGCGTCGATGCGAATCCCATTTAGCTTTTCGATAAAGGCGTCCAGTATCCCGGTGCACAAAACGGGGTCCTTTAATATCGGCGTGATGTCTTTAAAAATTATACCAGGCTGTGGGAAATCCGGAATGTCACGAATGGCTGATTTTATTTGCTGATCTATCATTTGAAATTTAAATAGGGTTCAATCTTGTTTAGTATATTTTCGTCCAGGAGGACGATGTTTTTCATATCGGCAATCGAACTGTAATTGCCATGCTGCGCCCGGTACTGTATAATGGCATTTACCTGTTTGTAACTAAGGTACGGAAACAGCCGCAACTGGTTGAACGAAACGGTGTTGATTTCAATTTTTTTCACCTTGGCCGGGTCTAAAGACACCTGGTTTTTAATCCCTTCATAAGTTAATGAATCCATCCCGTAAACTTCCTTTAGCTGCTCTTTGTGATAGAAACCGCCCAAAAGTCCGCGGTACCGAATAATGCGAATAGCAAAGGAACCGCCTATACCTTTTAGTTCCGTTAGTTTCGCGGAATCCGCGCTGTTAACTTCGATGATCTCTCCGGGCTTTGCTTTTTGATATTTAATAAATGTGTCCCCGCCGGGGATGTTGATGTAGGGCTCCAACCGTTTGTAATCATCTGCGGTAATGGCGTATATCTTTTGCAGATCTTCTTTTTTATAGAATTTGCCGCCTTTTGCTTCGTAATGTACGATCACGGCAGCCTGGCTCTTGCTTAACCCGAGTTGAAGCCATTGGGCCCCGGTGTTGGTGTTTGGGTTGAAGGAGAACATTACGGGATGCAAATTCTTGACAGTGTCGGGAGGCGCCATGGAATATTTTCCTTCTTTTGCAGCCTTGTCCAACTGGGCTGCGGCCTTATCAAAGTCGCTAAAGTTTATTGTGCTATCTTTGCGGAACCATTGATAAACATAGGGAGCGGCCAACACCAGTGCGATCAGTATAACGAGTACCACTATGCCGTTCCACTCTTTTTTGGTTATCGCCAGGTAATTTTTTATGCGTGATCTCATTTACAGGTTTATCAAAGTTAAATTTATCAGGCTAAAATCACTATCATAAACAAAAAATCATTCAAAACATTAAGGTTAATAATTTAACAACTTTTCCTTAACAGTAAAGCGTCTATTTTTAAATCACCATGAAGGTTATCACCACCGAGGAGTTTGCCAAAGCCACTAAACTGGACAAATTGAAAATGCCCGGACTGGCCGCCCTCCTGATGGAGTTAATGAAAATAAACCAGGTAAACGATCTGTTTGCCCGGGCACAGCCGAAACAGGGGCCTGAGTTTGTGGACGCTATTTTGGAAGGCTGCGGCATAACTGTTGATTTTGACGAAAAGGACCTCAAAAATATTCCTAAAACAGGCGCATTTATTGCGATAGCGAATCATCCCTACGGCGGCATAGAAGGCATGGTACTGCTAAAAATCCTATGCCTGGTGCGGCCCGACGCCAAGCTGATGGCCAACTTTATTTTGAAGAAGATCCCCAACCTGAGTGATTACTTTATAGCGGTAAACCCTTTTGAAAATATTGAGCATTCATCAAGTATCAGCGGTTTGAAGACCACATTGGAATTGCTGGCAAAAGGAACACCCGTGGGTATATTCCCGGCAGGTGAAGTGTCGACGTTTAACGTGGATAAAAAGCAGGTTACCGACCGGATGTGGCATCCGGTAGTAGGAAAGATCATCGCAAAAGCAAAAGTACCCGTGGTGCCCATTTATTTCCATGGAAATAACGGTCTGCTGTTTAACCTGCTTAGCCTCATCCACCCTACTTTGCGAACGGCCAAACTGCCATCGGAACTTTTTAATAAGCAGGGCCATACCATCAAACTGCGCATTGGTAAACCCATTAATGTGGCCGACATTCCGGACCTTAACAATACCACGAGGCTGTTGAACTACCTGCGCGCCCGCACCTATGCGCTTGGCACCGGCCTCGATGAAGAAAAAAAGATATTTAACCCGCGCAATCTTTTTAAAATAAAAAAACAGGCAGCGGCTATCGTCCCGGAAACGAGTGCGGTCATCCTTGAAAAAGAGATTGAGCCTTTACGCGAGGATTACCTTGTTTGGGCCGAAAAGAATTACGAAGTGTTTATTGTACCTACTTCAACAATCCCGAATGCGATCAGGGAGATTGGGCGGCTGCGGGAGCTAACCTTCAGGGAAATTGGTGAAGGTACCAATAAGGCGACCGACCTCGATGAATACGACATTTATTATCACCATCTTTTTATATGGGATTTTGAGGCGAAACTGATCGTCGGCGCTTACCGGCTTGGCTTTGGCGATGAGATATTTTATAGCATGGGCAAAAAGGGCTTTTATATTTCGGAGCTGTTTAAAATCAAATCCCAATTTACTCCTGTGTTGAAAAAGAGCATTGAACTGGGTCGATCATGGATACGGAAGGAATACCAGCAAAAACCTTTGCCACTGTTTTTGCTATGGAAAGGAATACTGAGCTTCCTGATCGATAATCCGCGATACCGATACTTAATCGGGCCTGTAAGTATCAGCAATTCATTTTCCAGATTTTCCAAGTCGCTAATCGTAGATTATATCAATCGAAACCATTTTGACCATGAACTGGCGCAATTTGTGCGGCCCCGAAAGAAATTCAAAGTGGACTTGGGAGACTTGGACCCGGACGTTTTGCTTGCAGCAGAGGATAACTTTAAAGGCTTGGACAACCTGATCTCGGAAGTGGAGACCCGGAGTGTAAAGGTCCCGGTATTGTTAAGGCAGTATATCGGCCTGAATGCAAAGATCATCAGCTTTAATATCGATCCCAAGTTTTCGGATTGCCTGGATGGCTTTTTGGTGCTCGACCTGGAAAAGGTGCCGAAGGATATTTTGGATAAGCTGGGGAAGAATTTGTGAGGGAGGCGAACCAATAGACTGTACTATAGGCGCCAAATGCGGAATGCGGTCCCAATAGCTATCGGGAGCCAAATGCGGAATTTGAAATGAAAAATAAGCATCAGGAACCGAACTAGTTGGGTGCATATCTGACTGAAGCCAACAACAAACGAGCAACAATCTTCAGTATCTTATCGACCACTTCTTCAACAAAAAATGCAGCAGCCAAATAGGACCGATCAGTAAAAACTTCAGGTCGTCAAAAAACGAAGGTTTTTTCCCTTCTATCTTATGACCAATGAACTGCCCTATCCAGGCCAAAACAAAAATCGTCAGGGATGACTCCCACAGTGGCGGACCACCGGTGTTATGCCAGGCAGCCAGGTCGATAATGACATAACTAAAGGCAAACAGGATAAGGACCATAAAATAGGACAATACGGGCGACAGCCGATAATAGTAGTAGCAGCTGAACGCAAGTAAAAAAGATGCCCAGTTGATGTAATCGTTATACCTGCCAAGAAAAGCAAAATGGGGAAAGGGAATTGCCCATACCAGCCCAAACAAGCTAAATACGATCAGGGGCACACAAATCCAGTGGATGGCTTTGTTGGTTGGATTTTGGTGGTTTTCGGCATATTTGTCGAAATACACGTCGACTGGTCGCTTGTCGGGAGTCTTAGTCTTTTTGGTTGTGGTGCCTTTCACACCTCAAATATAAAATGTTATTTCGATCCGCTGTAAAAGGCAGACCGAAATAACAGGAAGTAATTTTATTTCGCAAATGCCACCGATCTTGTTTCCCTTATCACGGTCACTTTTATCTGGCCGGGATAGGTCATTTCGGTTTGGATGCGGTTGGATATATCGGCCGCCAAAACCTCGGATTGTGCATCACTGATCTTTTCGCTTTCCACCACCACGCGTAATTCGCGCCCGGCCTGTATAGCGAAGGTTTTCTCAACACCCGGGTACGACATCGCCAGGTCTTCCAATTCCTTTAAGCGTTTGATATAACTTTCCACCACTTCGCGGCGTGCGCCGGGACGTGCGCCGGATATGGCGTCGCATACCTGGATAATGGGCGACAGCATGGATGTCATTTCCACTTCATCGTGGTGGGCGCCGATGGCGTTACAAACTTCGGGATGTTCCTTATACTTTTCGGCGAGCTGCATGCCTAAGATCGCATGCGGTAACTCCGGGTTATCATCAGGCACCTTGCCAATATCGTGCAGTAAGCCGGCGCGTTTAGCCAGCTTTACGTTCAGGCCCAATTCAGCCGCCATGGTAGCGCAGAAATTGGCCACTTCGCGGGAGTGCTGCAACAGGTTTTGCCCGTAAGACGAGCGGTAACGCATGCGGCCTACCATACGGATGAGCTCTGGATGAAGACCGTTTATGCCAAGGTCAATCACAGTACGCTCCCCTATCTCAACTATTTCTTCTTCAATCTGCTTTTTGGTTTTGGCCACCACTTCTTCGATACGGGCCGGGTGAATACGACCATCAGTCACCAAACGGTGCATTGCCAGCCGGGCAATTTCGCGGCGTACCGGATCGAAGCCTGAAAGGATAATGGCTTCAGGCGTATCATCCACAATGATCTCAATACCCGTAGCCGCTTCGAGTGCGCGGATATTTCTGCCTTCGCGGCCGATAATGCGGCCTTTTATTTCGTCGTTTTCGATGTTGAAAACAGAAACGGTATTCTCAATAGCGCTTTCGGTAGCCGTACGCTGGATGGTTTGAATAACGATCTTCTTTGCCTCCTTGGTGGCAGTTAGCTTCGCTTCGTCCACGATGTCCTTGATCTGGGCCATGGCTTTACTTCGGGCATCTTCTTTCAAATTCTCTACCAACTGGTTGCGGGCTTCGTCAGCTGAAAGACCGGCGATGGTCTCTAACTGCTGTACATGTTCGGTCTTGATATGCTCCACCTCTTCCTGCTTTTTAACAACAATTTCTGTTTGGCGTTCGAGATTCTTTCGCACAGTGTCGATTTCGGTTTCCTTGCGATTGAGGTTTTCCAGTCGGGAATTAAAGGATTGCTCCTTTTGCTTTACGCCGTTTTCGCGTTGATTGATGGCGTTGTTCTTACCGTTGATCTCCTGTTCATGCTCGGCTTTCAGTTGTAAAAAGCGCTCTTTTGCTTCGAGCAACTTGTTCTTTTTCAGTATTTCCGAATCGTTTTCAGCATCTTTCAGTATCTTTTTTACTTTATTTTGGGCGGCTACTTCCTGGTCTTTGAACAGTTTTCGCAACAGGTAGCGCCCAACGATGAAGCCCGGCAGGCCTCCTATCAGTACGCCGATGATTAAATATAATGCAGCATTCATGTTTATAATTGGTATATATATATGTGTAAATAAAAAAACCGCGTCTAAATTTTTAAGTGTCAGTATTTAAAAACTTCATTCCGGATTTTGGGAATCATGGTATACCGTTAAACGATAACGAGTAACGCATGCCTCTCTGATCCTCTCAATATTGAAGCGTTAAGTTTTTAATAGTGAAACCTAAAATTTAACCGCGGTTAAATCTTAAATGCTCTTAAATTATGTAAAGAACGTTTATTGCTTTGAAAAAAATTCTGTTAACAAATAATCCAACTGGTAAACCTTGTCGGTTACTTCCGCATCTTCCACTGAAACCTTCTTTTCAGATTTTAGCGAGGATGTTGCATAATGCAAAACGCACATCGAAAGCAAATCCTGCTTATCCCGTACCGCGTAATTCTCCTGGTATTCTTTTATCCGGTCGTTAATCAGTTTGGCTGCCCTACGTATAATTTCTTCTTCTTCCATGTTCACCTTTAAGGGGTAAACTCTGTCAGCAATATTTATTTTAATGGAGATCTCTCCCATTTGAGCTTTTCACTTTTGTACTATTTTTTCAATAATACAATACACTTATCAATTTCCTGCACAAATTCGTTAATTTTTTGCTTTATGTCAAGACTTTTTTCATTTGTTTCAGAAAAGGACCTCGCCATCTTCAATGCACGGAGCTTTTCCTCGAGTTCTTTTGTCTTGTTTTTGCTGGTATCCAGGGCTACGGTAAGCGCTTCGCTCTCCAATTTCAACAGGTCATTTTCCTCCTGCAAAGCGGCGCACAGCTGTATTAAGCGTTCGGTTCGGTCAACAATCCTGTTTAGTTGCTCTGCGACGGACATTTGGTTCAATTATTTTAAAACAACTTTGAAAACATTTTCCACAATCTCATAGGCAATGTCAAACGAATAATTTCTGCCAAATTTTGGAGTCCAATATCTTCCATGAGCAAGCCAATGACGATATTTAAGCAATCCTAAAAAATCACTAAATGGTGTTTTCTTTTTGACGCTTTTCCAGGCTTCAATAATATCTTCCTCCAAAGAAACTTTTACGCCCATATTTTTATCTATTTCCTTAAAAAGCCTGCCTATTTTCGTCTTCTCCTTTTTTTCAACTCTCCTGTTATAGTCGGCTCTTAAAAATGCCTCGGTTGCCGATATCAAATTAAAGCAAACTAAATGCTTTAATTCGCTTTTACTATCGTCAAAATAGGAATTAATTTCATTTATTGTGAAAGCAGTAAACTTTTTGTTTACAATTGATGAACTACTGGGATGAAGAATGGAACTAATCACTTTCTTTTTGAAGTCGTTTATAGCCTCAACCTGATCTTCGTACCAACTCAAAATAAATTCAATAGACTTTTCCTGACCAGATAAGGATATTTTAGTCATTTACTAAATCCTGGATTACCGACTTAAACGTTTCTTCATTTGCGTCCCATAGCTCCTCTTTGGTAAGTTTATCTATAAACTTCCATTTTCCCCATTTTTTTTGAATGATCGAAATTTCTCCGATTGGCCCCTTCATATCCATACGACCATAACCTCCCAAAATTAAAGTTCCCTGTGGAATAAGAGAAACAATATCATTTCCAACAATAATATCCAACTGACTTAAATTATAGGTTCCAATATATGGCTCTTTAATCAGCATATCTTTTGGAACTATTTTCAGTATCGATTCTTTATCGGTTGTAAAGGGATAAAGCCATTTATTAACGTCATTATAAAAAGCATTAACAGATTTTATCCATTTATTTCTCCTGTCTACCCAATCAACTTTTTGATCTTCGGCTTTTTTCTTTTTCAAGAAATCCTCAAAGGTATCTACTTTCATAACCATCGTATTAAAATCAAATCGAGCTACTTTCTGATTTCTGCTCCAACTTCCTTCCCGAAGTTATAAATTAATTTTTGGATTAGCGCATCAATTGATTTATCGGTAAGTGTTTTCTCATCGTCCTGCAAAACAAAACTCAACGCATACGATTTTTTACCGGCGGGTAATTTGTCGCCCTGGTATACATCAAAAACGCTCACCTGCTGCAAGAGTTTCCTTTCTGTTTTTTGGGCGATCTGTTTAAGCTGTTCGAACGTCACGGCGTTATCCACCAGCATGGAGAGGTCGCGCCTCACAGCCGGGAATTTAGATAGCTCTTTATAAACGATCTGGTTTTTTCTGGCTGCCTTTAACACCATGTCGAAATTAAATTCGGCATAAAAAACCTCCTGGCCCACATCAACCTTCCGCAATGCCTCCTTGCTTACCGCCCCTAATGTTACCAGCAGCTTGTTATGGAGTTTATATTGCAACCCGTAGGCCAACTCGCTTGACGCTGAATCTTCAACAACCACCTCTGTTACATTGAGTTTACCGAGCAAACCATCAACAACCGCTTTTAAGTTATAAAAAGAAACCGGGCCGGCTTTACGGTTCCAAACTTCGACGCCATTAGCTCCCGATACAAATAAAGCAAACCGCTGCGTTTCGATATATTTATCATCCTCCACCGAATAAACCTTACCGAATTCGTACAGCTTCAGATCGGCATTTTGCCGATTTTGATTATATGCTATTGCCTCCAGACCTGAGAATAGCATGGTTTGCCGCATTACGTCAAGATCGTTGCTTAGCGGGTTCAATATTTTTACAGCTTTATCCAGATCCGGCGAATAGGCTGACTTGGTTAAGGAGTTCGACATGATCTCGTTGAAACCATTTGCCGTGAGCAGATCCGATAACAGCGCCTGGACGGAATCCTTTTCAGGTCTTATGGAATTGTTGAGCGATGCCCTTACCTGGGTAGGGATCTCGATGTTGTTATAGCCATAGATGCGCAATATCTCTTCTACCACATCAACGTCGCGTGTTATGTCGACACGGTAGGGCGGCACTTTCAGTGAAAGGCCTTCGCCGGTTTCGCCAACGATTTGGATCTCCAGCGCGGTAAGAATATCTTTTATTTCACCGTGAGGGATTGCTTTGCCGATAAGCCGGTCGATTGTATTGTAGGTGACGTCAATAGCAAACGGAACTACCGGGATGGGATAGTTATCTGAAATTTCGGACGAGATCTTTCCTCCCGCTACCTGCCGGATCAACAGCGCGGCCCGCTTCAGGGCGAACACCGTCATATCGGGGTCGGTACCACGCTCGAACCTGAATGACGCATCGGTTTTTAAGCCGTGACGTTTTGATGTTTTACGGATGGATACAGCGTTAAACCAGGCACTTTCAAGGAATATATTTTTTGTGGAGGCTTTAATGCCAGAACCTGCACCGCCAAATACACCCGCTATGCACATTGGCTTTCCGGCACCGTCGCAGATCATCAGATCATCTGCCGACAGTTTGCGTTCTACCTCATCCAGCGTTTTGAAGGGCGTGCCTTCGGCACAATTTTTAACGAGAACCGTATCGCCCGTGATAGCATCGGCATCGAAGGCATGCAGGGGCTGGCCCAGGTCATGCAGCACATAATTGGTGGCATCAACAATATTATTGATCGACCGTATACCAATCACAGCCAAACGTTCCTTTAGCCAATCCGGCGAATCCTTCACTTCTACGCCTGATAAAGTTATTCCCGAGTACCGCGGTGCAGCCTGCTCATTTTCGACGATAACTTTTATGGTACGGCTTGTGTCATCCACCTTAAATGCCGAAACATCCGGTCTCTTAACTGGAATTTTAAGAAATGCGGCGATGTCGCGGGCGGTGCCCAGGTGCGAGGCAGCATCGGCACGATTGGGCGTTAAGCCGATCTCGTACAGGTAATCGTCGCTGATGTTGAAATAATCCTTTGCAAGGGCGCCAATTTCGGCACGCTCATCCAGCACCATGATACCGGCATGATCGGTGCCAAGCCCTATCTCGTCCGGGGCGCAGATCATACCTTCAGAAACCTCGCCGCGTATTTTTGATTTGTTGATCTTAAAAGGTTCGCCTGCGGTTGGGTAAACCGTTGTACCAACCAACGCAACCACCACCCTTTGGCCGGCAGCTACATTCGGCGCGCCGCATACGATCTGCAAATCTTCTCCGGTACCCGCATCCACTTTAGTAACGCGCAAACGGTCGGCATTGGGATGCTGGCCGCATTCCTTAACATAGCCTATAACCAGGCCTTCGAGCCCCCCGGCAATGGGTTGCACTTTCTCAATGCTTTCCACTTCGAGCCCGGTCCCCGTAAGTATTGTTGAAATTTCCCCGGGAGTTTTACCGGTCTCAATAAAGTCTTTCAGCCAATTATAGGATATCTTCATCTATTTGCGCGACAATTAGTCGGCAAAGATAGGGTTTGGGAAGGAAAGGCGAAAGGATGAATGGTGAGTTGGCAGTGGTGAGTGGTGAAGGCGGTAAGCGAAAAGCAAAAAGCAACGCCACCTGACTTTAACCCGTTTCAACGCGTACCCCAGCGTCCGGCTATGAGCTATGAACCATGAACCATGAACCGCAGCTTTCAGCTCTCAGCAACGCTGTTCAGTCGTCATAATCATCCTCGTCCTCATCATCCAGGTTAAGGGTGTGGGCGGATTCGGCGGCATCGTACGCCTGTTTTATGTTGCTTGAGTCGTCATAATCATCGATAGAACCGGGTTCGTAGTCTTCATCGAGTCCGTTCGAGTGGATGTCGCGCTGGCTTTGCTGATCATCCATTTCGTCTTCATCCGAATCATCGGGTGGCAATTTATCATCAGGATTAATCATGGCTTTTCGTTTTGTTTTAGAACGCTAAAGTTAATGGGTTGTTTCGTGAAAAAAGTCATACGGGTTACAGTTTTATTTTTTTTCTGCCGGAACATCATTCGGAAATTAAATAACGCCATCGTCCGCCATGCTGTAATAGCCCTGGTCAGAGATAATCAGGTGATCCATTATTTTGATCTCGAGGAGTTTACCCCCGGCTACGAGGTTTTTGGTTAACACAATATCGTCCTGGCTTGGCTTTAAGCTGCCCGAGGGATGATTATGAACCAGCACAACACTGGTGGCGCGCTGCTGCAGGGCCGAACCGAAAACCACCTTCGGATCCACCACGGTGTGCGAAAAACCCCCTTTGCTTATCAATTCCATTGCAATAACTTTTTGTGAGCGACCAGTCAGGATGATCCAGAATTCCTCATGCTCCAGGTCTACCAGTTTCCGGCGCACCAGGGCATAGGCGTCCTTGCTGCCTTTAACGTATTCTATTGGGGGCGCTTCAGTTTCGCCCCGGCG
>Ga0302303_10001831_pt1 | contig 13293 bp, 22 predicted proteins | sample III_Palsa_E2_1_FD_194542 | JGI IMG/M metagenome (GOLD analysis project Ga0302303, IMG submission 194542) | Peat permafrost microbial communities from Stordalen Mire near Abisko, Sweden - III_Palsa_E2_1 | ecosystem: Environmental > Terrestrial > Soil > Palsa > Peat permafrost | place: Sweden... | reverse complement strand
TATATCTTGAACATGCGGGAACTGCTGCTGCGCTCGCTTTAGACTCACATAACCTTGTGATGGATGGAGCAGGAGTATTGGATAAGGGTGCAGGTGCAGCAATGAAGACCGCCACGAGGACAACAGGTCTTATTGGTGCGGCACTTACCGGACTTTTGGCCGGAAAGGACATGATGGATCATGGAGTAAACTTAAGCAATGCTACCTCACTGGGATTGGGTATGGCTTCTGCCGCACTTCTAATAATTCCTGGACTGGGGGAGGCAGCGGAAGTTGCATCTCTGATTGTGGATGCCATAACGATTGGAAAAGATGTATATGATGCCGCGAAAAAATAGTATCCTTGTCTAAAGGAATAAATAACGAAAATAAAATTATAATAAAGAGATATATGAATAAAATGGACCCAATAGATACGGTAATAATAAATAGTCAGAAATATGCACTTTTTATCCTTTTATATTTGATATTGGGTACTGCGCTAACAATGTATTTATACTGGATGTCGCGTGAAATATCAATCTTATTCGTCGGGTTTGCGATTTTTTGGGTTTGCCCAGGCGTTTTTCAAAAGTTTTTTAGACAGAAATTTACAAGGAAGGTGATAATTGTTTTTTCCGGTGATTCATTTTCTATAGGACATCTTAGTAAGGAAACAGATGAGATAGAAAAGAAAGATGAAAATAGATATGAAGAAATTAAATCCTTTAGAGCGCTCAATTCTTCAAAAGACGATTCTTCTTTTCTTAGGGTGAATTTTAGAAATTGGAATACTGCTAAGTATTCTTTCTTGGGTCAAGGTGAAGGAGTGGGGCAAGTAGATATTACAGAAAAAGTTTTTGATGGAGTTATTTCATATAATGCTTCGCATAATGAAGCAGATAGAATAGTATTAATGCCTAATTTTTTTGCCACAAAGGCTGGGAAATATTCTATTATAATTTTAACGACGCTACTAATTGCTGCTATAGTTGTTCAGATTATTTTTAAGCCTCAAACAATCCCATTCTCATTATTTGGTGGATTTGTTCTTTATTTATTAATTATAGCCCAAAGGAAAAAAGATGTTGAGCAACTAAAAAAAATGAGCGCTGGAAATGAGCAATAATTCCTTTAGTCTTTAATGGTTCCCCAGAATCCGCGTCGCCATTAAAATAAGGGTGGAGATTATTATCCATTTGGCCTGACAATGGTAGGGATCAGTTCCCAAGCCTTACAGTTCGGCAAATCCAACAAATATCGGTACAACGGCAAGGAACAGCAAAATAAGGAGTTCAACGACGGCAGTGGCTTGGAGTGGTATGACTGCGGGGCGAGGATGTATGATAACCAGATTGGAAGGTGGACATTGATTGATCCTTTAAGCGAAAAATCGAGAAAATGGTCGCCGTATAATTATACCTACGATAATCCAATAAGATTCATTGATCCTGATGGAATGGCGGCTATAGGCAGCGGCGGTCCTGGCGACCTTGTTAGCAAAAAGACAGCTGATGCCGTAAGCAAAGCTGCAGTCAAAACTGCTGCTGCCGTAGCAGAGCTTAAGAAGGCATTTGCTGGCAGTGAAATAAGCGCAACTGTAAATGTGGCTGGTGTAGGGGTGGAGTTGCAGGTTGGGCCAGTAATAAAGTTAAAGGCTGAGGTATCGACGGCAGAAGGCAAGGTGGACGTTAAAGGGGACGGAAAGGTAGCAATTACCGGCACAGCATTTCATGCAAAAGGCGAAATTCACGTTTTAGGCGCTAACGCGGAAGGAAGTGTGGATCTTTATAAGAACTCAGTGACCTATGATCCTTCAACGGGAGCAACAACTATTGAAAGTAAAAATTTTGAGAAGGATGGTACAGCTGATGTCAAAGGTGTTACAGCAGAAGATGCCAGGACTGTTGCAATTGGAGTATCTTTTGAGGAACTCCATGTTAAAGGAAGTGTGGATGTGGTGCATTTGGCAAATAGCTTGGAACTGGCAGCACAGGCTGGAAAAGAGGTAATAAAAGCTCTTTGGAATTCATATACTCATCCAGGCGATGGACATTAAAATAAATTATTGGTATGCTTAAAAGACCTTATTCATTTGTAAAACTGTTGATTTTATCTATACTAGGGATCATGCCCTTTTCCTTGGCTGCCGCAGTTTTGGCTTTTTTTAAGTTGATGCCAGTAGAAATTAATAATGAGACTATTTACGGGTCGAAGGCGGCCGCGATAGTTATTATCTATATCCCTATATTTGGATCGCTATTTGCTATTTTAAGTTGGATGTTTTTGAATGTGGGTAACAAGTTGTATTCCCTATTTTCAAAGAAAAAGAAGACGGAGGAGGGGTAATCAATTTACGTCCTTTAATTCTTCAATAGATTTGGACTCAAAATTAAAATTTTGGATTTGCCATTTCTCATGTGGCTTATAGAATAGAAATTTAAAAAATAATGGTGTTCTTTCATATTTTACTACAAAGGTTAACAGCATAATGTCTTTGCCAAAACCTTTGCTTGACAGAAGCTCGTATCCAGAGAATGGCCCTACAAATGGCCCGGTTTTAGTCAAGTTGTCTTTTATTGTATTTATTTGTGTTTGCGATTCATTTGAGTATTTATTAGTAGAAAATAGATAGTCTATTGCCTTATCGATACTGTCTGTTTTGCAGATAGCGAAGAATCTGTCTGAGACTTCTGTCGGCGAGTTTTGACCTTTCACAGCAGAAATTGCTAGTGTTAAGCAGATAGTTATTAGTACTTGGATTTTCATTATTCTTATTTTTTCTTATCAATACAATATTTGTAATTATAAGTTTTATTTTGATATAAAAATTAGCTCATCGTGAACTTTCTGCATATATATCTACGTCCTTAGATATGCATTACCTAGTCATATTTGTTATTTAAGCACTTGTTTTTTTATAAGGCGAGAAGGGTATTTTATTCCTTTGGGCAAACAATGGCGGGAATATTTCAAGCGCTGAAATTTGGTGAAAAAATATGAAAAAATTATGGTAGCCAGGAAGCACCGGATTATGTTCCGGCCCAACCCAAGGCATTTTTGAACTGGGTATGTTTTGACGAACAGTTGAATTATGTATCGGGCGGCGTGACGCAGATTCCTCCCATTACTGGCACCATGAGTAAGCAAGTTTTGACTGCCAGTATTCCTACTGTTACAAAAAATGGTTACATTTATATTTACGTCTCGAACGAGAGCCAGTAGAATGTGTTCTTTGATAATTTGAATATTCAGTATCGGAGGGGGCCGATTACGGAAGAGGAGCACTTCTATCCAGGTGGCCTTACGATGGCCGGAATTTCCGATCAGGCATTGCAGTTCGGGAAGTACAACCGATATAGGTATAATGGGATAGAGCTGGATACTAGTCTTGGGTTTGACAACTATGAGGCGAAGCTAAGAGACCTCGATCCACAGACAGGCAGATGGTGGCAGATTGACCCTAAGTCGGAGAACGCTGAGGATATATCACCGTATGCATCCAACAATAATAATCCAATAAGGTTTAAAGATCCTGATGGGGATGAAGCATACGGCGGATGTTGTTTAGGTCTAGAAACAGGATTAATGAGGGTTGTTCATGCCGCATCTGGCCTAGCCAGCGATTTAGAGGTTGAAGGGGCGGGCCTTTTAAATGGGACCCTTCATGCGGCTACATTGGGAGCATGGCCTGTCGCGCCGTTGGGTACTGATATGTACACCTATGACCAAAGGGATCTTTATGGCGCGTCGGCTGCAGTGGGGGCTTTATTCCGGCCGTCATACCTGGGGAAGCACCAGCGGGAGGCCCCCCAGGCCCAGTGATGGTACCGGTTTCAAATGGTGGAGCTGCTTCTGCTGGGGCTACGTTGCCAGCAGCTTCAGCTCCTGCACCTGTAGCTGGTATTACAAATACTCAGGATAGGGTTAATGCGAGGGGTGCAGCAAATCCGAAAGTTAGACAAGCAATCAAGGATGGTAATGAAGCGCATGCTGATTTTAAGACAAAGTCTGCAGCTAAAGGTTGGGACACAAATCCTAGATTAACTGATCCTCAAACAGGCAAAACTGTTATACCAGATGCTGTCACTCGGGGAGGTAAACCAGTAGAATTAAAACCTAATACACCATCTGGCAGAGCAAAAGGAGAAACGCAGCTACCCAAATATGAAAGGGCCACGGGTCAGAAAGGTAGAGTAGTTTATTATAGTCCTAAACCAAACACGTAAAATTATCGATGAAAGAATATACTAGTATTGGCGGAGCCTTATCGTTTGTTTATCCCGTTGACTGGGATATTGCGGAAAGTAAAAACTTAATAAATGTTTTTGACCCTATAAATGGTGTAGGCGTTCTTCAATTTTCTTTTTATCTCATACCCGATACTCAAAATATAGAGTTGAAGGATGAATTGGAAGAATATCTAAGGGACAGGCATAAAAGCTTTAGTATCGCTGTTAATGCTAATTATGTTTTTACTGATTATGCAGATGAAATAAAAGGAAGGTATTGGAAATATTGGGTTTATTTGCGAAATGGCTACTTGGTTTTTGCTACTTACAACTGTGAAACAGAAGATTCTGGAAAGGAAGATCGAGTTATTAATGAGGTAATTCAATCAGCGTTAAAGGGGTAGATGTGAATTATTGCTACTCTTAGATGTTATTCCAAAGTTCGATAGTGAAAATTTTGACGATCAATTTTATATCCCGGGTATCTTAAATGACGCTTAAGAGAATTGCAGTTGGGTGGCACAAATGCTAAGTCAAATTTAAACCGTGACAACGGCTGGCATCAGTTCGCACATAAAGTGCCTTTAGTTCGGCATTATTATGAGGGAGATGGAAAGGGTGGACAGCCTGGATATGAAATGACTCCGACCGAAAGAAAGGCATACGCGAGCGATAGGGGAACTCACCAATTGCAAACTAGGAGCGCGTCAAATTCACAGGGTGCAACGATGTCACGATATTCGCAATTAGTAAAATTGTTATATGGGTTTACAAAATAGAAATTGTAATGTTATTAGCTAAAAACAGTTACAAAGATGGGATTATAATGCATTGTGAAAATATATGGCAGAGCAAATGTAGTATTCATACATGGGGTAAAGGTCCTATCAATAAACTGCCATCAGAATTTGGAATATTAGAATTTCCGCCAACATCTAACCGAGATATGTGGACATATTTAACTTGCTGTATGTCTCAGCCTAATGATCAAATCGGATTGGAGCTGCATTTGTTCTCATCAATTCAGGATTTGAAGTTAGTTGAGCTATTAACCACAGTCGCTTACTTTCATAGGAATACCGAGAGTTTAGGGTTGAGACATACAGTAAATTTCGGTATGCCATGGCAAAACTCTTCTCAATGTTCATTTGGGCTAATATCACTACCTTATCTTGATGGACCAGAATTGGAAAATTTTAAAATAAAAAAAAATAAAGTCTTGAAATTTTACTGGTTAATTCCAATTACTCAAAAAGAAGTTGAGTATAAAATGCAGAATGGTGTAGAGGCTTTAGAGGCAAAATTAGAAGAAAATGCCTTTAATTATACGAATACAAAAAGAATAAGTGTTGTTTAAAGGCTTCTTCTTCGCGGGTCTGGGTTGTGAGCTGTTACGTCTCTAACGAGAGTCAGCAAAATATGTTCTTTGATAATTTGAATATCCAGTACCGAAGGGGGCCGATTACGGAAGAGGAACATTTCTACCCCTTCGGTCTGACGATGGCTGGGATTAGCTCAAGGGTTTTGCAGTTTGGTAAAATTAACCACTACAAGTACAATAAGGGAAGCGAGCTGGAAGAAAATAACTTTAGTGATGGGAGTGGACTGCTATGGTAATTTTTGTAATCTAATAACTATGACAATGGATTCCAATTTAGAGCGATTGATGTCAATATTCGAAAGCATGAATAAAGACGGGATTAATACTTCCAGTAAATTAAAATGGGGATTCTTTTTTAATGATAAGAATAGAGGAAAGTTATTGCGAGTATTTGAAGAGTTAAAAGGGGCTGGATATGAACTTGATCAGCTTAGGAGGGTTGAGGGTGAAAATGAATGGCAACTTGAGGTTAGTAAATTTGATATTCTTACTCCCGAAAAACTCCATAAGCGCAATATCGCTTTTAACGAATTGGCTGAATATTGTTCAGTTGCATTATATGATGGATGGGATGTGGAGAAAGTATAAAAGCAACGATAAGACTAGGAGGGAAACTTCCAGTATTGCTAAGTTTAATCCCCTCCATCATCAGCTCATGGTTATTAATGAGTTCAAAATATTGCCAGAGGTGTCACTGATAACAATTTAATTAGGGAAATACTAATTAGTGAATGCCTTGGGTAAAATAAAATAACCCGAATTTTACTGCTTATTTTGCTTCAGTTTTAGGAAAGAGATCAAGGTTTTGATTTGACGGAGATTGTGAAAGAAATGTAGTATCAGCTCATGAAATCAACACTGCTTAGGGATCGATTTTTATCAAAGTGACTATTGTCTATTTAGTCTGAGAAATGAGCAGAATAAGCAACTACGAAATCAAATAAAAAATGAAGGCCAAGGAGCAGTTCTCCCTAAATCTCAAATTAGTTCAACAATTTTGGAGCTGGTTTGAGTGCAATCAAGGGAATTTTGGAGATAAATTCGAAAACGTAGCTCTTATTAAGCAACTTGATAAATGGGTTTCAGAACTCGGCCCTTTTACGTGGGAGATTGGACCTGGAAGCATAAAGGAGAATTTGTTTGTAATTTCTCCCGGCGGTCTTATGGAATTGTTGCCTTTGACAAAAGAAATAGTTTCATTCTCTAGTAATTTGAAAAGGTGGGAAATTTATTATGCCAAGCCTCCTAAAGAATGGACCTATATATTTAATTTTTTGAATTCGGGAGGGGAGAAAATATCAATTGATGGTTCAAAATGGCAGTATGTTTTGTTGCGCTATGATGATGGGATGTTTGGCATTATAATCGAGGCGCCAAATTTGACTGGTCTTGGGGAAGAAGAGAGGATGTCAGTAGTTGAGATTTTCTTAGAAAGCATTATTGGGGAAGAGGTTATGATGCTGGCAATTTGCGAGATCGAAATTGTCGATCATCTTGCTGATGAATATGTCTTAAAGGGAAGCGGTACCATCAACTTGGCTAAGCATCTGAATCAATTCTTTGCTAAGAATTAGCCGGCAGAATGGCTAAGCCCAGTCAAAATCATGCTATAAACCGAGTGCTTATATGAAAGAAAGAGATTTGGATTTTTTATTAAGAAAAGACAAAGGGGGGCGTGAGTTGCCCAATTACATGGGTCTTTTTGTTAGATCGGGATTCAGTGAGTCCGAATTGACCTATATCGAATTGAAGGAGTCGGATAATAATCTAAACTCTATAACAAAAATATTCGGGACAATAGACTCTGAAAGCGAAATGGTTTCAGAGAAAGGCTCATTCAATGACTCTAGATCGTTAAGTGCTATATTCCAAAGTGATAGGTATTCGACAGAGTGCTATATTTTCTCTGACGAAGTAGCTTACTGTGGAATGTTTCAAGTAAAAACTAAAAACGCATTGGAAAAATGTCTGGCGGTAGCAAAATTAAGTATGCAAAATACTTGCTTTTTGGTTGGGCTGAATTTTGATTTTTCATTTACAATTGATTGCAACGGTGCTGAGCCCATAAATCATAAAAACATGTTTGACATTCAAAGAAAGATAGTAGTGTTTTAAATTGTGAACAGCGTTAAAAGCACACTGTGTCACTGATGAGGCGTGCGTATTGCTATCCAGTTGGGCTCGCTAAAATTATTTTTGAAGTATAAAGCGGCATTTAGGTTCTTCACCTTCAAAGTAAGCTAGTTTGCCAGGAATACAGGATAGGAAATAATCGACACCGGAGCAGAAAAGGTCTTTAGTAGCATCCTTAAGCAAAAGAGTTTTTTTGTCGAGTGCTGAATTTGACGATATGACATAGCAGGTTTCCGGTGCATTTTTTGACTTTAATAAGTTGTATAGGTCAATGGATTGACTGACATCTGTTGGTATTGTTGTGCAGAATTGATGATTCAAGTCTTTAAAGTGAGCTATATAGGCCCTGAATTTTATCCTTCCTTTTGTGGTAGATAACAAATCTATATATCTCCGCTGGCGGTCTTTGACAACAAACGATTTTATCAGACTTATTTCGTGATTTATTTGAATGTTATTATCAAATTCTTCCATAATGAAATTAATTGGCAACTGGGTTTTTTGGCAGGTCGATAGTCAGGCATTTTTCCACCTGCTTTTCCGTGGCTATGACGAACTTGCCTGTTTTTCTTTCTTAAACCCAGGGAAAACGTGGCGAATATAGTAAATAATATATCGTTATTAATAGGGCTTTATTTCTAGCCAAGTGAGCAGATATCCACAATATAAGAGGGACAATAAGAAAGAGGTCGTCATCATAACAGATTTAATTTCTATAAATATGGAAGGAGTATTTGAAAAACGCAATTTGCTGTTAAATGAGCTAAATAGGTTTTCAAAAGACATCTTGTATCTCGGTCCCGCCATAGAGGATGATAGAGTTGAGCTATTCTAAAAGTCCATTGGCTTTGAATTTCCTATTGATTTTAAGTGCCTTTTTAAGAAGCATAATGGGATTTCTTTATCGGGAACTGAAGTGTATGGACTCGATAAAGCTCTAAGAGGTTCGTCTTTGGGGGAGCTTTATGTATACGAACATCTGACAGTGGAGCATAAAATGCCTAAAGAGTTTTTGCCTTTTTCGCCAGATGGAAGAGGGAATCATTATTGCATAAATTTGGCCAACCGGCAAGATGGAATATGCCCAGTCGTTTTTTGGCAGTCGAATTTCGATTATGCTACTCTTTCGGAAGTTGAAGAATGCAATGAATCGTTCATTTCTTGGTGTAATGAGGTTTTGATTGAGTGGACTCTTGAAGATACTAATTATGACGGATCCGATAGATGAGTTTGTGTAAATTTAGGAAGTGCATTACTGCCCATTCGACGGAAATGTAGCCCCAGGTTCCATAGGCCGGAAAAAGGAAGAGATGCTGCAAAAACTGGTTTAACCATGCGCCAGCATTCATGAGTAAAACCCACTTAACTTTCTTAAAGCTATTTTATGAATTCTATCAAAATAAATGTCCTAAAGGAAGTGCTAAAGAGAGAACGTTCGAGAAATTGCAAAATGACAATATTGAAGAAATAGTGATTGATGGCGATTTCTATTGGACTGTATCACTTGAAAGTATGGATGATTTTAATAGAGATCCTGAACTTACAGTCGGTTCTTTAAATGATGATTTATCGTTTTTGAACTCTTTGATCCTTGAAGATTATGATGCCGGTTATTTGGAGCTGGAGCGGTTGGCTGCCGTCTTTAGATTTATGTCTAAGACAATACGGGCTTAGTTTTCCTTTAAGGTTGTTAATGCCTAGACCTAATAGGTTTCTTATTTTGAACTGCCTGTGATCTTTGGAGCGCTTAAAAATACTAAAAAAAGGGTGACCCGCCGGCCACCCTTCCAAATTTCTCATAGATTTAAGCCTCAATAAGGTAGGATATAAGTATATGTCTTCCCACTTGCCAGCGTATACACCAACTTGTAGTAATAAGTCCCAGTTCCAGGGCATCCGGTCGGTTCGCCATTCACATCCAACCCGTAAGTGATGACCGAAGTGATCCCGTCAGACCGCAGAATCGTATTCTGTCCGGCCGTCAATTGATAATCGCAACTCTGAAGAAATACCTTAGCCGCAGAGATCAATGACTCAAATGAAGTGCCGTAGCGGTTAACGCCCCATTCTGCCACATCATTGTTGCTTAAGCTATCAGCGTGCGTACCGGAAGTAGTGATCACGATGCCGTCGTTATAGCTGAACACCCGTTGTTTCGATACATTCCAGGCGCGCTGGCTGCCGTCATCAAAGGTGATGGTGAGGCTGCCCGTAACGGTATGGGTGATTGCGCCTTCCGTAGCCAGGTCTGCCAACGTGCCGCCGCTTACATTAGTCATCGTCTTGGTTCCGTTGATAACAATGGATTTGTTATCCCTGACGCGGGTGATCTTCAGGTTTTGAATGCTGATGCTAACGGTGGCGCCGGCATCTTTCCAGTACTTGCCTATGGGCAGTGTAACGACAACGACTCCGGTACGGGTGCGGTTGCCTGAGCAATTGCTGCCATCATAAGTAATAGTGATGGTCCTTACGCCCTCAGAATCATTGATGACCACAGAAGCATCGCAAATAAGGTTACGGTTAATCGTTCCATAACCACCAGCAGTGTCGACTTGTTTGACGCCAAGAGTAGTGATGGTCCCGGAGCCAGATGATGGATTAATGCTGGATCCTGCGACGGAAGCCGAGCTGTACAAAGACGTGTTGGCATCATCGGATACGGCGTCTGATTCGTTGGAAACCATGGCCTGATCGTCGGCCTGGGTCTGTAATTGAGAAGAAGTAGTAGTGGAGTTCGGATTAGTCGAGTTGCTCTTGTTGCAGGCAAAGACGAACCCTACGCCGGCAACGATAATTGCCATGCGGAACAGGAGTTTTGTTTTCATATTCCCTTTTTAGTTTCATATAGGATACTATTCGGGGACGATAGTTTAAAGGGGTGTTAAAGTTTTTATGGAATCACGGCCCTAACGTAAGTGATATGTTTATATTGTTAACCAATCAAATGATTCAATGCCTCCTCTATATGAGCAAACCGAAACGGGAACTTTTTTTCCCAAAGCACCTTTGACACCACACGTCTTCCGGATAAAACGAGATCGGCTTCGGTGCCTATAAACACTGCCCCGGCTTTAATGAGTAACGAAGGATTAGGAAGACCAAAAGGTATTCGTAACGATTGACGGAGCGCTTTCATAAATTGATCATTGGTGACAGGGTAGGGACTCACGCAATGGATGACGCCTGAAAAGTTATCTCTTTCAATAGCCGTTTGGATCAGGTGGGTAAAATCCTGCTCATGTACCCATGATATATATTGCCGGCCGCTTCCAATAGCCCCTCCCAACCCTAGCTTTGCCATCTTAATGAATGGGCCCAACAGCCCTTCTCCTTTCTGGAAGACTAATCCCATTCGGAGGAACACCTTTCGGGTCCGGGGAGTATCGATCGCATGAAAGGCCGCCTCCCACTCTTTGCAGACTTCGGGGGAGAAGCCCTCTCCGGGAACAGAGTCCTCATTTTTGATCTCATCCCCAGTATCACCGAAGATCGCGGCAGAGCCCGCATTGATCCATACTTTAGGCGGGTGCCGGGCATCCCGGCACGCTTCCCCGATGAGACGGGTCGCCTGCACCCTGGAAGAAATGATTTCCTGTTTATTCTTCTCGGTGTAGCGGCAATTCACCGACTTGCCCACCAGGTTGATGACAGCGGCGCTGTCTTCAAGCACCTCTTGCCACTCCCCCGGAGTGGTGGCATCCCAATGCACAAATGAAATATTGTGACGCACGGCGCTCTCGCCCCGGGTAAGGACCACCCACTCCGTATCAGTTTCCCTTAAAGCTTTAAGGATAGCATGCCCCAGGAATCCCGAACCTCCGGCAATAATAATCTTCTGTCTCGCCATAGGACCGAATCATTAAAAAACATTTAAAAGCTCGCAATTTTACTCTGCCTTCCTTCCACCAAAGGATATTGCTTATGCGACCTGTCCAGCACTACATAAATAGAGTCCTTGAACTCATTCACCCCTTGAAGGATGATCCTGTCAGGTGAAGCCTGGGTATAATGCAATGTTTGCGTCTCATCCCGGTAATTGACATTCTTGTTTTGCAGGTAAAGGATATGATGGACCGTGTCTGCTTTATAGAAGAAGTATCGCCTTTCCCCGGCCATACCGCCTACTTCCCAGCGGGTGACCCCAAGGTCCCTGTTCTTCTTCGCCTTGGAAAGCTTGTCTGAGTTTTGGGATTCCTCCTGGTTGAGCTGTTTATTCTTTTTGTCGTTCTTTACCCTGAGCGGTGAATACCCGATCATCCGGTCCGCAATGGCGCCCCTGTCTGTTTTATAGCTCAGGGAAGACCACGACTCCAGGGTAGCGTCCTGCCATCGGATCGAATCCAGGGGGCTATAAGGGATCAGCTTATTGTTCAGCCTGAACTCAGTGACTTCATAGTACCCTTTTGTACCTGCCAAACCGGGCGTACTGGGGATATTATAGTTGTTCCCATAAAAGAAGCCGTAAGCCCACAGGGCAGCAGTCACGGGCACGAATAGGGTATTAAATACGATCTTCAGCCCCGTCCGGACCTTGAGCTGCCCCGGAGTCAGGGTGGGATAATATCGGTAAGGAGCGATGTCCCGCTGATTGACGACTAAGTTCCATATTTTAGGCAGGTCATACCACGCAATAAATGTCCCGATGATGGCGAAATAAGCGGCCGGAACAGCCACCCCCGCATCATATGCATGATTGGCGATACAAATATTAAAGGTGACCACGGCAGCGAGTGCGGCTCCCAGGACGGAAGTTTTTCTGTTTAGCAACAGCAGGCCCGGGATCAGCTCCGCAAAGCCCAGGAATACGGTGTAGCCAAAAGAGACGCCCACATGTGACCAGTATAATTTCTTTTCCGCCATGTCTACAAAAGGAGTGTTGAGCATCCCAACAGTAGGGTAAACCATTTGCATGGGGAATACCTTCTTCAGTCCCCAGCCGATCATGCCATAGGCCAGGCGGTATCGGGCCAGTACCCGTATCCAGTAATAGAGTTTGTTATACTGGGTAGATTTTCGGTCCAGCAGCGTCCAGATCCCCGCACCAGCGACCGCTCCCACGAATACGAGGATCAGGTTGATGTAGTTGTAGATGCCAAAGACCCCTTCTTCCGTTTGAATCGTGACGATCTGCGGAGGCCAGAACGCGACGATTTCCTGAAAGTCGTTGTAGGTGATCTTGGAGAACCGGAGCTTGAACAGGCTCTCGTAAAAGGCCGGATACAAGGGAATGCACAGGAACAGGAGGTAAAGAAAACCGATGCGAAAAGCGATCTTCTGGTATTGCTTCCACGGAGCGGGCTGCTGTAAATCTGACACCGGCGCGGAAGAAGAAATATTGGCTGTTGACATAATGGCTGATTGATAAATGACGGAACTAAATTTTCACCGGTTTGCGGCGCCCCTCAAACATGAAATATTTTTTATTGACCTTCTCCAGGACCACGTGGATGGAGTCTTTATTCTGGTTGATGCCGGAAAGAAGGATGGTCGAATCATTAGGCCGGGTATACGTGAGGAAAAGTTTTTCATTGCGCAGATCCGGGTGCTTATTTTGGAGGGCCAGGG
>Ga0302303_10001830_pt1 | contig 13293 bp, 10 predicted proteins | sample III_Palsa_E2_1_FD_194542 | JGI IMG/M metagenome (GOLD analysis project Ga0302303, IMG submission 194542) | Peat permafrost microbial communities from Stordalen Mire near Abisko, Sweden - III_Palsa_E2_1 | ecosystem: Environmental > Terrestrial > Soil > Palsa > Peat permafrost | place: Sweden... | reverse complement strand
TCACTTTTTTAAATGACTTTTCCGTGTATATAACACCTGCCTGATCAAAACATATCGTCAGTACAAAAAATGGCCGCTTTCCTTTCGGGAAAGCGGCCATTTTATATAGATTAAACAAGTAAAGCTTCTATTATTTACCTTTTCTTTGTATCACCACCTGTATGGTTTTATAAATAATATCCAGGTCGAAGTTCAGGTTTACATTTTGCAGGTAAAGCAGGTCATATTTCACACGGCTGCACATTTGGTCCACATTTTCGGCATAGCCGTATTGTACCTGGCCTATCGAGGTGATACCCGGTTTTAAGCAAAACAGCTTTTTATAGTTAGGGTTTATCTCCACTATTTTCTCAATAAAATGCTGCCTTTCGGGGCGCGGCCCCACTACCGACATTTCGCCTTTCAGCACATTCCAAAACTGGGGCATTTCATCAAAACGTGTTTTCCGCATTATCCCGCCCCATTTGGTAATACGCGGGTCATTATCTTTTGAAAGCTGCGGCCCATGCTTTTCGGCATTAACATGCATGCTTCTGAATTTATATATATAAAAGGGCTCTTCGTTGCGGCCTATGCGTTCCTGTTTGTAAAATGCCGGCCCGCGTGATGTTGCCTTGGTAATTATATACAAAATAATAAAGAACGGCGATCCGAAGAGCATTACAGCCGATGAGAAAACAATATCAAACGTGCGTTTCAAAATTCTGATCTTCAGGCTTATTTCTGAGCCTGGTTTTATCTGTAATACCGGGATGTTGTTATAATTGATCAGCTGGGCGTAGCTGCTGTCGAGCATCAGGTCCGATACCACCTTTATCTTAATATCATTTTCTTCGCCAAACCTGATGAGCCGTTTTAAAAGCCTGGTATTTGTTTCCTTGTAGCAAATGAAAATTTCATCGGGTTTATTGTTAAGTATGTTATTGATAAGGGTGGCTAAGGCAGTTTTACCTATCTCATCATCCGAAATAAAACTGGTAAGATCATAGCCATACTCCGGGTGCTGCGAAAATGATTTAATAAGCCTGTCGGCAACATTTTTATTGCCTATTATCAGTATCTGGCGGTGATTGTAGCCCTTTTTACGGTAATAGTCCAGCGAAAAGAACAGCATTGATCTATCCAGCAGTATAATTACATAAAACAGCAAATAGCCGATAATTACTTCTGAGCGGGATACATTGTAAATTTTGAAAAAGTATATGGTACCGAAAACCAGCAGTAAATGGTAAATTAACGTTAATGAAAAACCGCTGATATTGTCCCTAAGCACCAATGGGCGCTTCAGATCAAAGCTTTTGGTTAGCAACGAAACCGCTATCCAGGTAAGGTTTACCACCATTAATAACAAGGATGATTGAAATTGCGGCCAATAGGTATGAAATATGATATAGTTTGATAGGTTGAGCGCGATGTTAAGTATCAAAAGATCACTTACAAATATTAAGGCTGGCAGGTGTTTGGAGTATCGTGTTGACATATCGGGGTATTAGCTTGCTATCATTTCCAATTCAAAAAATTTACTCGACGGAAAAAATTGTAATTAATAATATTTTATATTAATTACTTATCAATTTTAAAACCAAAAGGTGTGGAAAATATATTTTTTTACTTTTTAGATGAGATTGCGTTATGGTAAATTTTAACGCGCTGCCTATGAAGCGAATAGGATGGCCTTTGGGAGATAAGTGTGGAAAATTAAAGTTTTGGCACCCCCTGCGGAACATTAACGGGTAGCCAATTAATTTTAATTTTGTTCAGTAAAATAAACAACTGTGTTGCTTATTGCAGATATTATGCAATAAAATTTTACTTTAAAAGTGAATAATAATCGGAAAAATGTAAGATTATTAATTAGAAGATAATTATTAGCTCCAATAGAATTTATGCATGGATACTTTTTTGAGGATACCTGCGGGCAGCTTTTTATAAAACCTGCCGCTTTTATAGCCCAGCCATTTTGCCCCGGCTGATGATACCGACTTTAAAACACTTTTTAAATTGCTTTTCGCGGCATATTTCAATTCCGATTTGATGAATTTGATGCCCTCGCCGGTAGGTTTGCCATATTTTTCTATCAGCCATTTGTTTTGCTCATGAAAAACACGGGTGTCGAAATATCTTTTAAACTCTTCGTTTAGCGAGTAGCTGTGCGAGTGGTAGGCCGTGGCATTGGCCACATAAGCCTTTTTAAAGCCTGCTGTAAGTATTTTTGCCGATACGATGGCATCTTCGCCCATTATGGAATCCGAAGGGAAGCCGCCTACGGAATTGAGTACATTTTTGCGGTAGGCCGAAAACGAATTGGAGCAAAAAAACAGTTTAAAACCTATGCGGTCCAGGTCGGCTATTGATAGTACTTCGGATATGGGCGGATAATTAAATAAACGCGCGTGGGTTTCCAATGCCCCGGCATTAAAATGCGGTAATTGACGGCCATAGGCCAGCCCAACTTCGGGGTCGTTAAATGCTTTAACTATGTTTTCGATGCTATCAGGTTTTGCTAAAATAGCATCCTGGGTTAAAAAGATACAGATATCCGTATCGCCCGATAGGTCGACGAGTTGCTGCCTTGCCCTGCCATGGTTAAAATCAGCCTTGGGTATGGAGTTTACCTCGAAGCCATAAGCTAAAGCGTTGGGTATGGTATTGTCTGAAGAACCAGAATCAATTATTATTTTTTTATATATGCTTATGCCCTGGGTTTTTATACTCTCCAATAGCTCGGGCCATTTTTTACCGGCGTTGAGTGTTGGAATTAAGATCGATATTTTAGTTTTTTTTTCCAAAGCGCTATTTCTATTTTCGCAATGCAGCTTAACTCCTATGTGCTGCTGCTTGCTGTAAAATTTACCCGGTCTGCTGCTCGCTTTTTTCTTCTTGCGTGTTAGCGGGTTTGGTCGTCAATGGTTTCTGCCCCAAAATAATTTGATTGTAAGGCGGAATAAAATGTTGGGCCAGCGTGGTAAACTGGTAATGATCGAGCATCTTTTTTAACAAATCCTGCGAGTATACATGGTGGTGCAGTGCCCTGTCGGTCAAATTATTCTCGCCTCGTTTTTTAAAGGCGTTAAAATCACTGCCCGCGCGCGGGTCGAGCTTAAAATCATGAAACTTTAATATCTCATCCAGGTGAGTCAGGTCATCCTCGCCGGTACCGGCTTCCAGGTCTGATAGTACATGTTCAAATTTGGTATAGCTTCGTTTACGATCGAACGTGAAATTTTTATCAGGCAGTATCAATAGCATAAAACCACCGGGCTTTAAAACCCTCGCCCATTCCTTAATCGCCCTTAAAGGGTTGGCAATATGTTCCAAATTATGGCTCGATAGCAAAAAATCATATTTTTCATCTTCTATCTCATGCAGGTCGGTTCCATCCAAAATATATTGCCTGCCTGTTTTATTTTGAAAATATTTGTACTCGTTATTTTTAATTGTGCCTTCCCAAATGGTATTGCTGCTAAAATTTACGCCGTCTATCTGTTTTGCCCATTGGTATATGGGCAGCAAACCGCTCGCGAATATTTTTGTGGGGCCGCCTATTTCAATACCGGTTTTTTGTTCGAAAGCGTATGCGTAGGGTGCAAAAAGCGATGAATATTTGCTTTTATTAAGCAATAAGGATAGTTCTGATTTTGCCTTTATCTTAAAAAAATCGGAATAGTACAGTAATTTCATATCATTAAGCGTATTGAAAAATGAACGGGCTAAAGCAGGTTTTGGCACCTGCACAACTTCATCATTTATGGAGTTTAAACCCCAATTTTGTTAAATTGTTCGTTTAGCTATATCTTTTTCCCGCAGGCCCTGCCCAATACCTTTGCATATAGCTATAAATTTGGTGAACCTGCCTTTTTCGAGCAGCACTGTTCTGGCCGTATCAAGCGTGAATACAAAAAGATCGCTCAATATATATCCGGCATAAGTGCTCCAGTATCTTCGCCAGATGATCATGCGGTTTTTCGCGCTTAATTGTTTGCGGAAAGGGGAATAATTTGTGGCCGACCATCTGCCGCCGCCTTTTTTACGCGAGCCGATACCGTGGGTAACACATATCGCGGTATCAACCAATATTTCAAAGCCTTCGTTGCGCAAATACAGGCAAAAATCCACATCGCAGCCGTCAACAAATAGCCGGGTATCATAAAAAGTATCGGGCGGCAGCCTTTTAATGCTAATGAGCGAGGCGCTGGTGATGGTGAACAGCGCCTTCATAACGCCCATATCTTCTTTGGGCCAAAAGCTTTTTACCTTCCACTTGCTAATGTGCTCCAAAACCCGACCGGGGAAATTGGTGCTGGAATTGATAAACCTGGGCGATGTAATAATAGCTTTCGGGTCGGCTTGTAACGATGGTAGTAACAGTGTGGTTATATCAGCCGGCGGTACGGTGTCCTGGTCGAAGATGTGCAGGTATTCAAAATTATGGCTGCGGGCATGCGCCAGCGCTATATTTAAAGCACCCGAAATAGCATCCTTATTTTCGTTATAAACAATAAGTGTGTTGGCATTTAATTTTAGGTTCAGATTGCGCAGGGTACATTCCGGCGAGTTATCAACCACCAATAAAAGGCCTGTTTGTTCTGAAATTATGCGGCAAATGTTTTCAAATTCAGCACCCGGATAATAAGCCATTATGCAGGCCATTACATTTTTGTTCATATAGTACACAAGTATTTTTTAGGCGAATAGCCCTAGCCGGGTTTATTCATCATATTATTGAGATAAATTTTCAAGCCTTTCATCTTTAAATTGCAAATAAAGCGCAGGTATAAGCAGGATAAAGAATTTAAGCATATCGAGCGTTACTACCGGAAACTCCCCGTTCCGGAATAAGTTGAATGCTCTAAATACAACATAGATCAAAAGAAGTTTGATAATGGGCGATTTCTTTTTTTGAAATTCATTGGAAACTGTTCTGAAAAACGACCCGAAAAGGAATACGGTAAGGCAGGGGATAATAAAGCCATACATGTAAGTAATACCGGCAATACCTAAAACCGGCGAGCCCGGATCGCTGTAACCGGAGTCGGTTTTTGTAAATACGGTTGATATATCGTCGGGCACTAAATAGGCCCTTAACAAGGTGGCCCCGGTTAATGATTCCACTACGTTCGGGCTTTTCTTCTGGATAACGTATGAACTGAAGGCGATAGATGACATCTCTTCGGAATTGGTGGCGAACATGGACGAGCTATCGTCGCCGCTTCGTAAAACCAGCACAAACACAATTATAGCGGTGATTAAAATGCCGACAATAAATATGTAGGTACGGCTAATTTTATCGCGTTTAAGCAGGAATAGAAAGCATAAGGTCATTACGCACACCTCGCGGCGGCCAATAAAAAAGTAAAACAGCACAATGGCCAGCATGCAAATAAAACTTACGGCCTTAATAAAAAAGCCGTCATCTTTCCTAACCAATGCAAAGCCCACACAGCCGGCTATGCCATAAAAATAATAGCGTAAAACGTTGTTCTCACCCAAATCGCCGCCAACTTTCAGCATGGTTAATATAGGGTCATCCAGCAACGAGTTTATCAAATTAAGTTTCGAATTAATGATAGATAAACTAACGAAGGTTATGCCTATATATAAATAAATTAAAAGTTTGCGCAGGTAATCAGGCGCTATAATGCTTTGAAAACCGGCATTAAATACCGGTGCCGTACCAAATATTAAAAGCAGTAAAATGTTAATTAGCAAGGCAAAAACACCGTATATAGGTTCAACAACCAGGTTTGAAGTATAACCGGCAGGCAATAATATTACCCCCCTGGTAATTATGCTGATAAAAACCGGGCAGGTAAAAATAAAAATGGTGATAACGGCAGCCGCGATAGGTGGCTCCCGCTTCATCCGCTGGAAAAATGAATTAAGTATTTGTTTCATACCGTACTCATTTCAATTTTTTGTAATCGTGCATGCCCTTAAAATATAATTTAAGGCGTTTTGTGGTATCAGTCTCAAAAAAAAGCTTAAAAAATCTTTTTAATAAGGAAGTAATTTCCATCCGGGTGTATTTGGTATCCAAAAAAAAGTACTTGTTTATAATGTAAAAGGAGTTCCTCACAAAATAATACAGCCTCTCCGGCGAGTGAGATATAAACCCGCCCACCCGTTTACCAAAAAAGTAGATGTCGGTATATTTTCCCAGCTCATGTATTAAAAAGGAATTGGCCAATAAAACCTGGTAGCCGTTTTTATGCAACCGCAGGCAAAACTCATTATCAACATGGTCAATAAATAGTTGTTCGTTAAAAAAATCTATTTTTTCAGCTATCTCTAAATTCAAAATATTACCCGAGGTCATTACACAGGTAATGGGCGTATACTCATTCAGATTATAGGCAGGCACGCTTTTTTGCTGCAAATGGATGGGTGATAAAATACCGGTATTATCCCAATCCATATTTTCCGCTGCCACCAACAGCTTTTCGATCTCATTTTTTTCAAAGGAGCTATCCTGATCAAGCGTTAAGGCGAATTTGTAGCCCTTCTCCATTAAAATGGCCAAACCCTGGTTAAGCGCCCTGGCAATACCCATGTTTTCACCGTTCCAAACATATATTTTATGGTCGCTTTTAATTTTATCGAACAACTGCTGGTTACTTGACGAACTATTATCAACCACCACCAGCAAACCTGAATATTCCGAATAAGAATGAATATTTTTAATAAAGGTAAGTTCGGGGTTATACCAAACAGTAACTGAGCCCAGCAAATCCCGCTTAAATATCATAGTTGGTTGGCATTTAGTTCAAATTTTTATAGCAGCCTGTTTTCTGCTTAATCTATTTCGTAACGCGGTCATTTTAACTTCAAAATAATTGTATTGTACAGCGGATAGGGAAATAATAACTACCCAGGCAATAATGAAACTGAGAATGTTGAAGTATTTAACAGCTTCATAATGCTTTAAAATATGTGACAGAACAAGGATCACCAGTAAATGTGTTAAATATATGGAATACGATATGGTGCTGATAAAGGTAACCGAGTTGCTAAAAGCTCCTTTTTTTACATTAATGCTATATAAAAAGGGGATGAGCAAGGCTATTGAAAAACTGGTAAGGGTAAAAAAGATGGTTTCTAAAAAAATGCCTGCATTGAAGTTATGATCCCAGGTTACAGCATCATACTGTAGGGCATAAGCCGGAGAGAAATACAGGGCAAGCCCGGCCAATATAATAACGCCGAATACAGCCAATATTTTGGCTTTGTTTATCCAAAACGAGGGTTTATGATATTTAATGTAGGCTGCTAAAACCCCAACATCAATGCTATCCAGCCGTAAAGGCATCAGTTTTCTGAATCCTTCATCCCAGGTATGGTGCATAAATACGGCCACATATATTCTGAATGCTAATTCAAAAATAATAATGCTCAAAATAGTTATCAAAAAGGATAAAGCCCTTTTTTTGTAAAATACTTTGGTAAGTAAAAAAAGCAGGACAGGAAAGATGAGGTAAAACCATTCTTCAACGCTAAGGCTCCAGGCTACCGGGAAAAATTCATTAGGCTGCGGGGTAACCGAGTTTTGCAGAAAAAACAGGTACGATAAATACCTGATATGGCCAAAAACATTAAGATGATGGGCAAAGTATAATAAAATGCCGTACACCAAAAACATGAGGTAATAATTAGGCAGCGTTCTGAACCAGCGCCGCATCCAGAATATTTTGATATTGCTGAAGTTAAGCTGATTTTCCTGGTAATAAACTTTTAAAAGTATGGTGCCGATCAAAAATCCGCTTAAAACAAAAAACAGTTCCACTCCAAAATAGCCCGTATATACCGAGATCTTAACAAAACCTGCGGGATCAAGCAAAGGAATGGTATGCGTAATTAAAACAAGAATTATTGCCAGGCATCGTAATAAATCAAGCCCAAAAATTCTGTTTGCAGCCACGGGTATTTTTAATTTGAATGAATTATTAAGTACTAATTGGTTGTGCGTTTTTTGAAATTTAACAGGATAGTTTTTATCTCAAATAAAACCTTAAAAGGGCTAAAGTTTTTTGCTTCAAATAAATTATAACCCTTATTTTTCAGATAAAAATGTAAAACTATGGCAATAAGCGTTTCGGCAATAATCCACGACCATGCGCAGCCTACATAACCATAAAAGTTTATTACTATTATATTAAATACTACGCTAAATATACCTCCTGAAAGTATAATAAAAAAATAGGCCTTGTCCATTTTAAGGTTAACCATGGTTTGTAAACCCAGGGTGGTGTTAATAAATGACAGCACCGGAACAATGGTTAAAATGCGAAAAATTAATATGGTAGGCTTAAAGTGAATACCGTAGAAACTATTTATTAATATACCCGAAGATAAAAACAGTACCAGCGAACATCCTAAGGCTATATAGATGATCATGGGTAATATCTTTTTCATTTGCTCTATTCCCTTATCAATATTTTTTGAAAACGACTCGGCAATAAACGGAAACATGGCCTGCGATATGGGGAAAGAAATAATTACTAAAAATACAAACAGCAGTTTCCAGGCGGCGGTAAAATAACCTACGTGTTCCTTGGTTTCGTACAGGCCCAGTATTACAATATTGGTATCGGTATATAAATTGGTAGCTATCATCGAAAAAAATATCATCCTATCATCCCATAACAGTTTCAGTATGGATTGAAAATTGATCTTCACCAGTGATATTTTAAACTTCCTGATGGCATATATTAAGGAGATTACAGCTACCAAAATCTGCGTTAAGCTTAAAATTAAGGGCTGCCATATATAATTGCTCTTTTCGCGTATTACAACCAGTATCAGTACGGTAAATATTATCTTACTCAAAAAGTTAAACAGCGCCACCTGTGTTAATTGCTGCATGCCCTGGTAAAACCAATTTGGCGATAGCACCCAGGCTACACATATTAAAAAAGTGTATACGGCTACTTTAGTTTCGGCTGCCGACTTGGATATGAAGACGATGGAAATACAAAATATGCACAGCGAGATAACGAACAGGATGATTTTAGCGCATATTATTTTGGTAAAGTGCGTGTTGCGTTTAATAACATTATCTTTTTCAACCGCTATATACCTGGTGCCCGAATAATCGAAGCCATAGTTTATAAGCAGCATAAAATAGGCTATAAATGAACTGTAAAAATTGATGGTTCCATAATTACCGGGCCCTATTATCCTCACAATAATAGGGATGGAAACCAGGGGCATTACGTAATTAGCTATCTGGACTACGCCTAATGAAAGAATATTTTTAACAAGGTTTTTTTTATCATTCATTATTAGCCGGTACGTATGGATATTTGAGCATAAGTGCTTTAGGTATAGCCCTTAACGGGATAAGGAATAAAATATTCTTTTTAAGGTAAGGCCGATGATTATAAGTAAAAAGCCAAAAATAAAGCCTAATACCATTGCCTTGGGCTTTCGGATATGGTCATTTTCAAGCGGGAGCACAGGCTGATCGATCAATTGGATCAGCGGCACATCTTCCCTAAGCGATATTTTTGCTATCTCCAGGTTCTTTACTACTTCGGCATATACTTCTGTACTGGCCTGCACATCTATCTGTTTCCGTTGCGATGGAACTCTTAATGATAATAATTGAGGATTCGCATTAGGAGCAGCGTCAATTGCTGAAGCAACCCCGCCGATGGACGAATTTAATACTGCTTTTACACTATCGGCCTGGTGCTGTAAAACTACTACGTTTTGTACACTTTTTTTGGTTTTGGTTTGTACATAAAACTTGTTTACCGTTTCCACCAGCTTTTTTGTGAACTGCTGGTCGAACAGTTCATCCTTGCCCGATACCTGCACTACAATAATGCTTAGCTTTTTATCGAGTTTGGATACCACCAGGTTTTTTTTGTTGAATTTCCAAACCAGGTCGGTAATAATACTATCCTGTTTGCGGTTAAATTTATCCGGATCGCCCTGAAAGTTGATAGATGGTATATCATCGTCATCCTTCCATTTTTCCAGCAGGTTGTTAAAACTCACATACCTGTCTATCAATAATTCCTTTTTGCCATCAAATTCAGCTTCGCTTAACAGGGTGCGCTCAATCATGGTGCGCGATTTGTATAGTTCCAGTATATTATCGCCCTGGAACAACCCACCGCCACCACCGCCAATATCTATACCGGCCAGGGAAGCCAGGCCCGCATACTGGCCAAGCGCGCCGCCTTTATCACCATCTTCCAAAACGAAGGTACATATAGCCGTGTAAACAGGTTTTTTATATACAGAATAGGCTAAACCCCCTGCCACGCCAAGTATACAAAAAATGGCCACGATCCACCATTTTCGTGTTATATACCTGCCATGTGAACCAATTTTGCCCAAAAACTCCCGCAGGGTTATTTCGCCGCCGGTATTTGTACTTCTTTTATGATCCTGATCCATTAATTATTAATTATTTGTGCAGACTGATTATACCCAATATAACTGCTGCAATTGACGCCAGGCCCGATGTTATGCCGATAACTTCCGTTGGCGATAATCCTCTTTTCTCGGGTTTCTTAGGCACATATATTTCGCTACCCGGCTTAACACTGGGGTGGCTGTTGAAAAACAAAAATTTACGGGTGCCCTTTACCGTCCCGTTAGGGTATACTACATAAGCGCCCTTTTTAAGCGCGTCGGGCGAAAAGCCGCCAGCATTTAACACATAGCCCTTAAATGTTTCGTTTTTATTATAAACAATAGCGCTGGGGTACAATACCTCACCATTAACACGTACTATCTGCAGTTGTTTGGGTATGCGGATAATATCGCCATCTTCTACAATCAGGTCGATACTTGAACCGGGCGTAATTAATATATCTTTAAGGTCTATCCCTACATAATTGTTGCGCAATTGCAGGTTCGCGTTAGCGGTTGAATCTTTGTACGATTGTTTTATCCGGTTCAGTTCTTCCAGCCGTTCCTGTGTTACAGCTGCCGTATCTACTTTATCCCTGTCAATACCAAGTATGGCAATGTTATCCCGTTTTAATGTTCCGCCATCCGCGTCGGCCGAAGCGGTTAAGCCGCCGGCCCTGGCAATAATATCCGATATTTTTTCATTCTTCTTTTCAATGGTATAATAACCGGGATATAGCACTTCGCCCTCTACTTTAACATTTTGCTGCTTTTCGTAGCCCGGTAAGCTGTAAACCGATACAATATCGTAGGGCTCCAGTTGAAAACTTGGGGTATTGTTTAGTTTTGGGTCCACATCTACACTGAAAACCTGCGCTACCAGGCTGCTTTTGGAGGTAGGGTCGCTGTCTCTTACCCGCCGGGCCACTTCAACGCGTTTTGGGCTGGCGCCTTCTTCAAAACCGCCCGCTTTAATAATCAGATCCTGTACATTTAAACTATCGGCAAAAGCAAATACACCGGCATTGCGCACCGCGCCTTTTATGGTAACGGTGTACTGATCGCGCAGGTCGAATATCGACGCTATGTTGATGTTATCTTCCCTTTGCAAAGCAATATCAGGAGCAGTATTGTTGATGATATCTTTCAGGTTGAAGGAAAGGATCTCGGTAGTATTATCCGGTTTTAAACGCATAATGCTGCCGGTACCTGTAAAGGCATCTTCTTTTAAGCCTGCCGCTTTTTGTATCAGTTTTAATAAGGTCAAACCTTTTTGCAGCTGGTATTGCCCTGGCCTGAAAACCGCGCCGTTGATAGTAACCCTGTTTTCATACCGATCAAGGATATGCTCAACGGTATAAATATCGCCGCGAAGCGGTATGTAATTGTTGTAATCCGCTTCAACCACATCAGTAAGCCTGCGCTGCTGATCGCTCACCTGCGAAACCTTGATCAGCGCGGTATAAGCCTGGTCGGTAAAGCCACCGGCAAACCTTATTACGTCCTGTAACGATTCGCCGGGTAATACCTCGAACAAGGCAGGTACCTTAACCTCGCCCGTCATCTGAACGCGGATGCGGTAGGTAGGGATGCGGATAACGTCCTGATCCTGCAGGGTTATATTATCTTTTTGACTGCCCTTTACCAAAAAGTCATAAATGTCGAGCTTTCTTATGATGCGGTTATCGCGAATAATATCAATCTCTCTGAAAGAACCGTCGTCATTAGGGCCACCCGCTGCGTATAGCGCGTTAAATACCGTGGCCAGCGATGGTAAAGTATAGGTACCCGGCTTAACCACCTGGCCCGCTATAATTACCTTTATACTCCTTATATTGCCCAGGTTAACCTGTACGTTGGTGCCATGCCCAATGGCATAATTGTTAGCGGCCAGTTTGCTTTTTATAGCTTCGGTAGCCTGTTCAATGGTAGTGCCCGATACGCTTAATAAACCAACGCCGGGTATATTGATATTGCCATCCGGCGATACATTCAGTTTCCAGTTAGCTAATGAGTTGCCATAAATGCTCACATCTAACTGGTCATCGGGCCCTAATACGTAATTTAATGGGGTGGCTATTTTGAGGTTGGGTTCAAAAGTAAGGTTACCGTTCCTGAACAGGTCGGCGCCGAATATTTTAGGTTCTGCCGGGTTTATTGGTGTAAATGATGTGGATTTATTGGTATTATCGGGCTGGTAATTTAAAGTGCGTGATTGCGACATGGCCGTATCGGCACCAATACCCATGTTTGTGCCCGACATGCGCAGGCTGGTGATACGCTTTTGCAATAACTGCACCTGTGAGGCCGACATACCCCTTGCCTGTGCCTGCTGTAACAATTGGCTATCGCTTAAACCGGCGGATTGCGCCTGCTGCAACAGTTGCTGGATCTGCGCGTCAGAAAGATCATTAACATTTACAGTTGAAAGGTTTTGCAGTGAGCTTTGTGCCGATACAGGTTGAGTAATTGTGCAGCATACTACAAGTACAGCTGCCAGCAGCATGATTTTAAAATATCTCATTTTTGGGGTATAAAACACAGCAAAAACACGCGATAATGTAATTTGTTTTTAAGGTTTATGACAAAAGTGCATTAATAAATCAATTGGTAAATCCTAAGGGCATTTCTTAGTTAGAAAAGTAGCCGATAAAAAGAATAACTCAATTATTTATTATTCAAATTTTTATCAGGAAAGAAAAATAATGGAAATGTTAATGAGAGATATAGATAGGGTAGCAGGCACATACTACAGGTAGGCAAAAATGGGGTATTTAAACCGCCTGGCAGGTGAATTAGCGGTGTGTAATAAAGGTTCTGCAGCAAAGTGAAATTTTTTGTTGCAGAACCTTTAAGAATGATCTCTTTGTTGAAACCTGTTATTTTTTACTCCATATTATTAAGCCGCCATTTTTAAGATCGGGGGATGAA